>Ga0255338_1001815_pt1 | contig 36670 bp, 39 predicted proteins | sample MeOH1_35cm_T4_19_FD_203715 | JGI IMG/M metagenome (GOLD analysis project Ga0255338, IMG submission 203715) | Sandy soil microbial communities from University of British Columbia, Vancouver, Canada - MeOH1_35cm_T4_195 | ecosystem: Engineered > Artificial ecosystem > Sand microcosm > Unclassified ...
GTGGCGACGAGCGCCTCGGAGATGCCGGCCGCGACGACGGCGGGGCCGCCCGCGCCCGCGGCGGACAGGTCGTGGAAGGCGCGCATGATGCCGAGCACCGTGCCCATCAGGCCGATCAGCGGCGAGATGAAGCTCGCCGTGCCGAACAGGCCGACGCGGCGGTTGAGCCCCAGGCTCAGGCGCTGCCGGTACAGCTGGAACGCCTCGACGAGCTTCTCCGTGTTGGAGGTCTCGAGCGCGATCAGCCGGGCGATGGCCTCGCCCATCAGAGAGGTGTCGCGGCGGGCGATGGCGATGGCGCCGGCCCTGTCCCCCGCCTCGAGGCGGTCGCGCACGCGCTCCCACATCGCCGTCGGCATCTTCTGGGCGACCCAGTAGGAGTACATCCGCTCCAGCGCCTGCGCGAAGATCGCCAAGGACAGCACCAGCAAGATCGGCATCGCGATGCTGATCTTCAGCATCTCCACAAAGGTCATTCCGCTCATGGTCGCAAGTATAGCGGAGGGCCGCTGGCCTGACAAGGCCGGGCCTGTTAAGGAATAGGCCTTACGCGGCTCTCCGGGTAGGCCCGACGGCCCCCGACGGAAGCCCCCCGGCGGGCTATCCTGTGGTCATGAAGACCATCGCCCTTGCCTTAGCGTTCCTGACCGTGGCCTCCGCTCTCCCCCTCCGCGCCCAGGTGGTCGCCGTTCCCCAGCCGGCGCCCGTCGAGAAGGTGAAGCCGACGTGCCCCTGCGACAGCTCGAACTTCAAGCCGCTCACCGAGAAGGCCCGCGCCGTCGAGGCCTACTGGGACGCGCGCCGCTCCTACCGCTCCGCCCGCACCATCGCCGGCACCGCGGCCCTGTTCGCCTATTTTTCCCGCAACGGCGGCCTCATGAACGAAGCCCAGAACACCTTGTCCGACGCCTCGTCCAAGCTCCACTCCGCCCGCACCAAGGCCGAGCAGCTCGGCGCCCTCAAGGTCACCGGCGACGACATCGACGGCACCATCGAGATCAAGCTCCAGAAAGGCGTCGACTACACCCTGTAAACGGTGTCAGGCTTACACTTATCTGAAGTGTTTCCCAAATACCGCAGACAAGTGTAAGCCTGACACCGCCTATTTGATCAGGGACTTGTCGCTGGAGAGGGACTGGAGGCGCTTGCGGGCGGTCTCGAAGGTCTGGGAACCGCGCTCGGCGCGCTTGATCACCTCGGCGTAGAGCGGCGCGGCGGCTTGGGGCTTGTCCTCGAGCTCGAGCATCAGCCCGAGACGAAGAAGCCCGGAGAGCCTCGCGGCGTCGTCCTTGGGCGAGAGGGCGCGCAGGCGCTCGTAGGCGTTCTTGGCTTCCTTGGTCTTCTTGCGGCGTTCCTGAAGACGGCCCAGCGCGTAGAGAGCCTTCATGCGCTCGTTGGTCCCGGTCGCGCGGTTGTAGGCGTCCGCGGCGCCGGACAGGTCGTCGCGGTCCTCGCGCAATCTCGCGATCTGCGCCCAGGCCCATGACGCCTTCTCGTGCTTGGGGAACTTGGTCGTGAACCCGACCCAGGCCTTCTCGGTGTCGCGCTCCTTGCCGGCCTTGGCGAGGGCCAGCGCGCGGTTGTACGCGGCGTCGGCGGCCTCGGCTCCCGTGCCGCCGACCTTGGCGTAGGCGGCGGCCGCGCCCGAGGCGTCGCCCTCCTCGTAGAGCATCGCGCCCAGGGCCATCGCCGCATCCTGCGCGCGCGGGTGCTTCGGGTGGACCGACAGGAATTTCCGGTAGGCGCCCGCGGCGTCCTCGATGCGGTGGAGCTGGCGCAAGGACTCCGCGCGGTAGAAGCGGGCCTCGCCGACGTTCGCGGCGTGAGGATTATCCTCGATGTGTTTCCGGAAAAGCTGCTCGGCGTTGTCCCAGTCTTCTTTTTTATACGCCTTCGCGGCGAGGTCCCATCTGATCTGCGCGGCCAACTGGTGGTTGGGGTACTTCGCCACGAGCCCCGGAAGATCGGGGTCTTCTTTGTTGTTCTGCCAGGTCGCCACGAGCAGAAGCCCCTCGACTTCCTTGGTTTTGGGGCCTGGCGCAGCTCCCTCTAAATATTTCTTATACAGGGGGATCGCCTCCCCCCAGCGCTTCTTGTTGTAGTGCACCTGCGCCATCAGCAGGAGCGCCTCGCGGTCGGCGTCTTGGGCCTCGGAGGTGCGGCCCATGAGCTTGTAGTGGCCGAGCGCCTTCTCGGACTTGCCGAGCTCGGTGTACAGCTGGCCGAGCTGGAGATGGGCGTCGGCGGCGTAGGCCGATGCGGGGTGGCGCGCGGCGAGGTCCTCGAACACCTCGGCGGCCTCCTCGGGGCGCTCGAGCTTCTTGAGGCACAGGCCGCGCTGATACAGCGCCTGGGCGCGCAGGGGGCTGTCGGGGAAGCTCCCGGTGAAATTCTGATACGCCTGCTCGGCTTCGCCGAGCTTTTTAGATCGCAGGAGCAGGTTCGCCTCGGACAGGGCCGTCGACTCGCGCAGCTCGACGAGGCCCCATTTCGCGGCCGCCTCGCCCGCGCGGCCGAGGGCGTCGCGCGCGCGGTCGGTGCGGCCCTTGCGGTCCCAGTCCGCGGCGATGGCGGCCAGCGCGTAGGCCTTCACCGGGGAGTCCTGGCCCGAGGCGGACACCGCGCGGTAATGCTCCGCGGCGTCGTCCTTGCGCCCCATGCGGTCCTCGGCGGCGGCGCGCCAGACTTGCGCGAGCGCGAGCCAGCGGTCGGCGACGGCGGCGGCGTCGGCCTCGGGCACCAGCTTGAGCGTCGCCTCGTCGAGGCCGAGCGAGGCGAGCGCCGCGCCGATGAGGTGGATGGCCTTGTACTTCAGCGCGCGGTCGCTTCCCTCCGCCAGCGGCTTGAGGAAGCGAACGGCGCGCGCGGCCTCGCCGCGGCGCAGGTGGAGCGCGCCCGCGGCGAGGTTGACCTCGGCGTTCTCCGCGCGCGAGGGATAGCGGCGATGGAAGTCGTAGGCCTCGGCGAGGGCGGCCTCGGTCCGGCCCTCGTCGATGGCGGCGCGCAGCCGCCCCAGCGCCTCCTCGGCGGACGAGGAGGCCATGGCCGGGACATAAGGCTCGTCGGCCTCGCCCGCGGCCGAGGAGCTGTTGTCGGGGAGCGCGGTCAGGAGGTTGCGGCCCTTCTGCGCCCACTCCGTCTCGGGGTAGCGCTGGATCAGAATCTCGAGGTTGCGCCGCGCCTCTCCGTACTCGCCCTTGGACAAGGAGATCTCCGCGCTGCGGTAATGGCTTTGCGCGGCGATCTCCCCTTTCGGGCCGCGGACCTTGGTGCCGAGGTCGAGCGATTTCTGGAAGGTCTGCTGCGCCCCGCGCACGTCGCCGCCCTGGAGCTGGAGCTCGCCCATCACGGCCTGGGCCTCCATGTTCATCGAGTTCCAGCCGTCGCGCGAGGGCGCGTCCTCGGTCGGCTTGTATTTAGGAGAAGCGGCCCGCGCCGCCGTGGCGGCCAGGCAAAAGGCGAAGACGACGCTCGCGGAGCGCCTCATGCCGTGAAGTGTAGGGGCCCCCCCTGCAAAAGTCAATCGCCCGCCTGTTACGGGGCGGGCGATGGCGCTGGTAGCCGGGAAGCTCTTAGAAGTAGCGGTTGAACGGCAGCTCGAGCTCGCGCTGGGACGGCTTGCGGCCGTCGAACAGCTGGCCGGGCTTGATCTCGCTCAGGAGCTGGTTGACCGCGCCGGCGGGCGACAGAGGCTGGGGGCCGGGGTCGACGGGCACCATGGCGGAGGCGGCTTCCTCGCCGCCCTTGTCGTCGAGCAGCTTCCAATTGAGGACGAAGGGCTCCTCGATGGCGCTGGGCGCGGGGCGGCGGGCGGAGGCGAGCGCGGCCGGCGTCGGCAGGGGCAGGGGCGAGGGCACGCCGGGCAGGCGCGTCGGGCCGATCGCGGGCGCGGGGTACACGGGCAAGGACGCCGGGGTGATGATGGTGACGACCACGGGGATCGCGCCGGGCTTGATGGTCGGGACCGCGATGACCGCGTCGACGGAGGGCAGGATCATGGGGATGACGGGCCGGCCGGGGAGGACCACCGGGGCGATGTTCCCGAGCGTGGTCGGGAGCTTGTAGATGACCTGGGCGTGGGCCGAGGCGGAGAGTCCGAGGATGAGCGCGAGAGTTTTAAAGTGCATGGCGACATGGTAGCCCGGAGCGTGGAGGCCCAACGAGGAGTGAGGTCAAACCCGCATGTTGACTTGAATCATGGGTCCTTCGGGTAAGGGTTGGTGCCAGGCCTACCGATGTTTGCGCAAACATCGGTAGGCCTGGCACCTATGCAAACATCGGTAGGCCTGGCACCATCATGAGGTGAAGCGGAAGGTGACGCGGCCCCAGACCTCGGCGGCGCCGGACTTGGCGGCGACGGGCTGGAAGCGCCAGCGGGCGAGGGCCTTGAGCGCGCGCGTGTCGATGTCGGGGAAGCCGGAGGTCTTGGAGATCACGGCGCCGGGCTTCACCGAGCCGTCGGGCAGGACCTGGAAGCGGACGGTGACGGTCAGGTCGAGGTTGCGGGTCGCGACCCAGTCCGGGCTCGTGGGGGCGACGCGCGTGAGGATGCGGCGGTCGCCGACCGGGCCGTCCACCGAGAAGGACACGCCGCCGCCCTCGGGGCCGATGCCGCCGCCGCGCGCCTTGGAGTCGAGGAGGTCGGAGCCGCCGCTGCCGGCCTCGTCGCCGGGGTCGGTGGACTCGGCCAGGGCCGCGGCCGCGCCGGCCTTGCGCGCGCCGGCCAGCTCCGCCTCGCCGCCGCCCTTCCCCCCGCCCTCGCCGGAGTCGGACTCGCCGAAGGCGCCGCCGTCGCCGCCCTTGCCCGCGACGGGGCCGCCCGCGGCGGGGCGGCCCTTGCGGGCCGAGCCGCGTCCGCTGGGAGACGGGGCCGGCGCGGCCTCCAGCGCCTCGTCGGGGTCGGCCATCGTGGCCAAGGCCGAGGTCAGCGCGGCGCGCTTCGCGGCCTTGGCCGCCTTGGCCTCGGCGGCGAGGCGCTTCTGCTCGGCGAGCGCGGCGGCGCGCGCCTCGGCGGCCTGGCGGGCGGCCTCGGCGCGGCGCTCGGCCTCCGCGCGGGCGACGGCGGCGCGGCGCTCGCGCTCGGCCGCCTGCTGGGCGGCGAAGCGGTCGCGCTCGGCCTTGGCCTCCGCGGCCTTCTCGGCGGCGATGCGCTTCTTCTCGGCCGCGAGCTCGACGGCGGCGGCCTTCGCCGCGGCCGCCTTCTCCGCTTCGACGGCGCGGGCGGCTCGGTCGCGCTCGGCGCGCAGGCGCTTGGACTCCGCCTGCGCCTCGCGCGCGAACTTCACGGCCTGGGCGTCCACCTTGGGGCGGGCCAGAGGGCGGGGCTTGGGCGCGGCCTTCGCCTTGTGCACGGTGGTGCCGGGCTTGTTCACCTTGGACTTGACCGCCGCGGGCTTCTTCACCGGCTTGGGCTTGGGCGGCGGGTCGACGGCGCCGCGTTTGACCTTCTCGCGCTCGAACTCGCCCGGGCCGTGCTTCGGCGGGAGGTTGGAGCCGTCACCGCCGGGATGCAGCTCGGGCGCCGTCACCGGCTGGACGATGGGCGGCAGCGGGATGTCGGCGACGAATTCGATCGGCACGGCTTTCTCCGGCGCCTTCAGCCCGCCCCACTCGATGACGGGGTTGACGGTCAGCAAGGCGCCGTGGGCGATGAGCGCCGCGAGGTAGAACGGCGCCTCGTGGAACCAGTCGGGCTCGATGTGCTCGCGCCAGGCCATGCCCTCGAAGGATAGCCTGCGCCCTCCTATCGCGCAATACTCATATAATGGCCTCGTGATCCAAGCGCGGAAGTGGCTGCACTCCCCCGCCTTCGACCTCGGCTGGTTCGCGGGGCCGCCCCTGCTCGCCGCGCTCGCCGTGCTGCTGATTCCCGCGCTGCGCGCGGCCGAGACCCCGGCCTGGGGCTGGCTCGTGTTCGTCGTCTTCATCGACGTGGGCCACGTGTACGCCACCTTGTACAGGACCTACCTCGATCCCGTCGAGTTCCCGCGCCGCCGCGCGCTGTACGTGTTCCTGCCGCTGGCCTGCTGGCTCGGCGGGGCTTTGCTGTACCGGATATCCGCGCTGACTTTCTGGCGCGCGCTCGCGTACCTCGCCGTCTATCATTTCGTTCGCCAGCAGTACGGCTTCATGCGCGCCTATTCGCATCTCGAGGGGCGCAAGGAGCTGTGGGAGGCGCGCCTCGAGGCGGCGGCGATCTACGCGACCATGCTCTACCCGCTCGTGTACTGGCACGCCGATCCGGCGCGCAAGTTCTGGTGGTTCGTGCAGGGCGACTTCGTGAGCCTGAACAGGCTCGCCGGCCCTTGGGCGGGCTGGCTGTACGCCGCCGTCCTCGGCGCCTTCTTCGGACGCCAGCTCGCGCGGCGCAAGCTCGGCCTCGAGGTCCATCCCGGGAAGGTCGCCGTGATCGCGTCCACCGCGGTCGCGTGGTACGTCGGCATCGTCGCGACGAACTCCGACTTCGCCTTCACGATCACGAACATCGTCTCCCATGGGATCCCTTATTACGCCTTGGTCTGGCTGTACGGGAACCGGTCGTGGAAGGACGGGAGCTGGCGCGAGACCTGGCACAAGCCGGCGTACCTGTTCCTCTTCGTGGGGCTGCTCCTGGTCATCGGCTACGCCGAGGAGGGCGTCTGGGACGTGCTGGTCTGGAAGGAGCACGCGGAGGTGTATTTCGGCGCGGCGGCGGACTGGGCGCCGGCGGGCGCGCTGGCGGCCCTGCTCATCCCCCTGCTCGCCCTGCCCCAGGCGACGCACTACCTGCTCGACGCCTGGCTGTGGCGGTTCGACGCCACGAACCCCGGGCTGCGGGAGAGGATTCTCGGCTTGACCGAGGAACCCCCAAGCGCGATAATCCCTGTAACCCGATGATCGAGCGCAAGTGCCCCGCCTGCGGCGCGATGGTCCCCTTCCGCGCCTCGATCAGCCTCCTGGCCGTGTGCCCGTTCTGCCGCAGCCTCGTCCAGCGCAAGGACCTCGACCTCGAGACGCTCGGCGAATCGGCCCAGCTCCAGCCCGACGGCTCCCCGGTCCTGATCGGCTCCCGCGGCGCCTATCGCGGCGCGTCCTTCGAGGTCGTCGGCCGGATGCAGCTCCGGACGCCCCGCGGCTTCTGGAACGAGTGGTGCCTGATGTTCGACGACGGGCGCCAGGGCTGGCTCGGCGAGGCGCAGGGCACCTACGCGGTGAGCTTCAAGGTCGAAGCCGCCGTCCCCGCGCTCAAGGACCTCGCGGTGGACTCGCGGGTGGAGATCCAGGGCAGGCCTTATCAGGTCCGCGAGATCATCGAGGCCGAGTACCTCGCCGCCCAGGGCGAGCTGCCCTTCAAGCCGCCGCTCGGCGAGACCGCGCCCTCCGCCGACCTGATCGGCGAGGACGGGGCTTTCGCCACCCTCGATTACTCGGACGACCCGCCGTCCGCCTTCGCGGGAGAATATCAGAGCTTCGAGGCGTTGAGCTTCACCGGCCTGAAGCTCATCGAGGGCTGGTCGTGAGCTCCCGCTTCGACTGCCCCGCCTGCGGCGGCCCGCTCACTTTGCGCGCCGAAGGCGTCAGCGAGAGCCTCGCCTGCCCGCATTGCGGCGCGGTGCTCGACGCGAAGGACCCCCGTCATCAGGTGCTCGCGAAGTACCGCTCCAAGCTCGGCGTCACGCCGAAGATCCCCATCGGCACGCGCGGCACCTTGCGCGGCGACCAGCTCGAGGTGATCGGCTTCCAGCGCCGGGCCGTGCGCTACTCGGGCGTGATCTACTCCTGGGACGAGTACCTGCTCTGGAACCCGTACAAGGGCTTCCGCTGGATGACCGAGTCGAACGGCCACTGGCTCCTGCTGAAGACGGTCGAGACCAAGCCGAAGGAAACGCCCGGTGGCTGAGAGCATGAAGTGCCCGAAGTGCCAGGCTCCGCTCGAGGCGGTCGAGATCTCCTCCGGCATCGTCGTGCGCACCTGCACGGGCTGCTCCGGCGTCCTGTACGAGGCGGACGACATCGCCGTGCCCCTGCCGCTGATCGGCCCGAGGCCCGCCCGCTTCGACTGCCCGCGGTGCCGCCGGCCGATGGAGACCGCCAACGCCTACGAAGGCCAGATCGAGGTGGACCGCTGCGCGACCTGCTCCGCGCTCTGGTTCGACGCGGGCGAGATCATGATCCTGCGCAAGCTGTCCGGCCGCGACAACATCGCCGGCAAGAAAGGCGACGAGCCGTCTCGGCCCGCGGCGCCGCCGGCCGCCGCCGCGGCCCCCGCGCCGGGCGCCGTCCCGGTCCCTCCCTTGCCCTCGGTCAAGGTCAAGGAAGGCAAGGCGCCGGTGCCCCCGGAGATGGAGGGCGCGCAGAACCGGGACGCGGAGCGCTCCCCCACCGTCGAGCTCGACGGCCGCCTGTACCGGCACTTCCAGTCCAGCGTCCCGGTGACCACCGCGGTGCTCGGCGAGTTCCCGTGGGTCGCCAAGGTCGGGGACACCGCGCGCACGCGCGATTTCATCTGCCCCCCCTACCTGGCGTCCCAGGAGGTCACCGCGACGGAGTCCGTCTGGACCCAGGGCGAGTACGTCGAGCCCGAGGAGGTCTGGGCCGCCTTCGCGATGCCCGGCGCGCCCCCGGCCAAGATCGGAGTCGCCCCCGCCCAGCCGAACCCGTGGGCCGGGGAGCTGCCCTCGGTCTGGCGGAGCTTCGGCGTCGCCGCGGCGCTGTGCGTCGGAGTCTTCGTCTTCGTCGAGGCGAACGCGTCCAAGGCCAAGGTGTACGAGGGCGGCTTCGAGGTGACGGCCGCCGACCTCGAGCGTTCCCGCGTCGGCGAGGTGTTCGAGGTCGCGGGCCGCACCTCGAACCTCGAGGTCACGGTGGACACGAACCTCGACCAGCGCTGGGCGTACGTGAGCATGGCCCTGATCGACGCCGACACCGACCAGGCCTTCGATTTCGGGCGGGAGCTCTCGTATTACCACGGCGTGGACGACGGCGAGTCGTGGAGCGAGGGCGGCCGCTACGAGACCTTCTTCGTGCCGAGCGTGCCGGCCGGCCGCTACTACCTGCGCGTCGAGCCGGAGACGGACGCGCCGCAGCTGAGCTTCCGCGTCGTCGTGAGGCGCGACGTGCCGCTCAAGCGCCTCCCGCTCATCGCGCTCGCGCTGCTGCTGCTGCCCGCGGTGTGGGCGGGCATGCGCCACGACTCGTTCGAGAACACGCGCTGGATGGAAAGCGACCATCCGCGCACGTCCACGGACGACGAGGAGGACGACGAATGAGCCGCTGGTACCGCTGGTACGCCCTCTTCATCGCCGCCGCGACCTCGTGGGCGCTGTGGACGGGCTGGTGGATCACCCCCGTCGAGCGCGTCGCCGGCGTGCCGAAATCCGTCCGTGACAATCCCGGCTCATACCGGTCGCATTATTCCAGCTATCATCGATACTCCGGAGGAAAGTGATGAAGAACATACTCGACGTGCAGCATCTCGTCGCGGCGGTGATCTATTCCGGGCTGGGCGCGGCGGTCTTCTTCGCCTGGTTCGTGATCTTCGACAAGCTCACGCCCTACGACCTCTGGCAGGAGATCGTGGTCAAGCAGAACCGGGCGTTGGCCACCGTGATGGCGGGGCTCTCGGTCGCGATGGGCATCATCATCGCCGCCGCCATGATCGGCTGACGCCGTGAACATCGCGCTGTACGCCTCGGTCTTCCTGGTCGCCACCTGCGGGCTCATCTACGAGCTCGTGGCCGGCGCGCTCGCCAGCTATCTGCTCGGCGACACGGTCCTGCAGTTCTCGACCGTCATCGGGGCGTACCTGTTCGCGATGGGCGTGGGGTCGTGGCTGTCGCGCTTCGTCGGCAAGGGGCTGGCCGCCCGCTTCGTGCAGGTGGAGCTCCTGGTCGGGCTCGTCGGCGGCTTCTCCTCGACCTTCCTGTTCCTCGCGTTCGCGCACGCGGCGAGCTTCCGCGTGCTGCTGTACCTCGTCGTCTTCGTCGTCGGGACCTTGGTCGGCCTCGAGATCCCGCTGATGATGCGCATCTTGAAGGACCGCCTGGACTTCAAGGACCTCGTCTCCCAGGTCCTGACGATGGACTACATCGGCGCGCTGTTCGCCTCCGTGCTGTTCCCCCTGCTGCTGGTGCCGAAGCTCGGCCTGCTGAACACGGCCCTGCTCTTCGGCCTGCTCAACGTCGGCGTCGCCGCCGCCACTTTGCATCTGCTGCGCGACGCGATCCCGGAGCGCGCCGGCTTGCGCGCGATGTGCGCCGCGTCCGCCGCCGCGCTGTGCCTCGGCCTCGTCTTCTCCGGCGAGATCGCCTCCCGGGCCGAGGGCGACATGTACGCCGACGAGGTGATCTTCAGCAAGTCCTCCCCCTATCAGAAGATCGTGCTCACGCGCTGGAAGGAGGACTGGCGCCTGTTCCTCAACGGCAACCTCCAGTTCAGCACGATGGACGAGTACCGCTATCACGAGGCGCTCGTCCATCCCGCGCTGTCCGCGCACGCCGATCCCCGCAGCGTCCTGATCCTCGGCGGCGGCGACGGCCTCGCCGCCCGCGAGGTCCTCCGCGACGAGCGCGTGGGGACGGTGACCTTGGTCGACCTCGACCCGGTGATGACCAAGCTCTTCACCACGCACGCGTCGCTCTCCGCCCTCAACGGCCGTTCCCTCTCCGACCCGCGCGTGACCGTGGTCAACGCCGACGCCTACCGCTGGCTCGAGAAGAACGACCGCCGCTTCGACGTCGTCATCGTCGACTTCCCCGACCCCTCGAACTACGCCGTCGGCAAGCTGTACACCACCGCCTTCTACCGCCTGCTGAGCCGCCGCCTCGCGCCCGGCGCGATCGTCACGGTGCAGTCCACCTCGCCGCTGTTCGCGCGGCAGACCTACTGGACCGTCGTGACGACGATGGAGGCCGCGGGCTTCAAGACGAGCCCCTACCACGCCTACGTGCCGTCGTTCGGCGAGTGGGGCTTCGTCATCGGCGCGACCTCCCCCTACCGCGTCCCGTCGAGGTTCCCCGCGGGCCTGCGCTATCTGACGCCCGACATCGTCCGCGGCATGTTCGACTTCCCCGGCGACATGTCCCGCGTCCCCGCCGAGCCGAACCGCCTCGACACGCAGGTCCTCGTCCAGCACTACGAGCGCGAATGGGCCCGCATCAGCCACGGCGGATGACCGGCCTCACCCGCCGGGAGTTCATAGGCGGGGCGCTGGCGGCGGCGGCGTTCGGGGCGTGCCGGACGGAGCGCGGGATCCCGGGCGAGCTGCTCGGCCCCAATCACGCGCTCGGCCACAGGCTGCGCGCCGGAGGCTTCCCGGCCCCGTCCGGAACCGAGCGCGTGCCCGTCGTGATCGTCGGCGGCGGGGTCGCGGGCCTGACGGCGGGCTGGAAGCTCCTGCGCTCCGGGGAAGGCGGGTTCGTCCTGCTCGACCTCGAATCCCGGGCCGGCGGCAACGCGGCGTGGGGCGAGAACGAGGTGAGCCCTTATCCGTGGGGCGCTCATTACCTCCCCGTCCCCGGCCCGCACGCGCGCGCGGTGCGCGAGCTGCTGCGCGAGCTGAAGGTGATCGTCGGAGAGAAGGGCGGCAAGCCCGTGTACGACGAGGCCGTCCTGTGCCACGCGCCCGAGGAGCGCCTGTACATCCACGGCCGCTGGCAGGAGGGCCTGTATCCCCGGCTCGGCGCCTCGGCCGCGGACCTGGCGGAGCGCGACCGCTTCCACGCCGAGATCGCGGCCCTGCGGCGACGCGTCGGCCGCGACGGGCGCCCCGCCTTCGCGATCCCGATGGAGAACAGCTCCCGCGACCCCGAACTGCTGGCGCTCGACCGCATCACGATGCGGGAATGGCTCGACGAAAGGGGCTACCGCTCCCCCGGCCTGCGCTGGTACGTCGAGTACGCCTGCCGCGACGATTTCGGCGGCGGGCTGTCCGAGGTCTCGGCGTGGGCCGGCCTGCAGTACTACGCCGCGCGAGGCGAGGGCGAGGACGACGAGTATCTCGTCTGGCCCGAGGGCAACGGCTTCCTCGTGCGCAGGCTCGCTGAGGCGCTCGGCTCCCGCGTGCGCGCCGGGGCGCTGGCCTTCGACGTGGCCCCGGACGGGGACGGCGTCCGCGTCGACTATCACGACGCGGCGACGGGGGCCACGCGCCGTCTGCTCGCCAAGCGCGCCATCGTCTGCGCTCCCCGCTTCGCCGCGCGCCGCATCGTCAAGCCCCTGCGCGAGGACCCGAAGCCATCGGGCTTCGCCTACGCGCCCTGGTTCGTCGCCAACCTGACCGTCGAGAACCCTCCGGCCGGGCTCGGAGCCGCCCCGGCCTGGGACAACATGATCCACAACGGCGAGGGCCTCGGCTACGTGGACGCGACGCATCAGAGCTTCTCGCAGAACCGCCGCCGCACGGTGTGGACCTATTACCGCGCGCTGACCGGCGATCCCGAGGCCCAGCGCGCCGCCGCCTACAAGCGCGGCCTGGCGGACTGGCGCGAGGAGACCCTGCGGGACCTCGAGCGCGCCCATCCGCGCCTGCGCGAGCGCGTGAGCCGGTTCGACGGCTGGGTCTGGGGACACGGCATGATCCTGCCCAAGCCCGGCTTCATCTGGGGCGCCGAGCGCCAGGCCGCGCTCAAGCCGGTCGGGAACATCCATTTCGCGCACTCGGACCTCTCCGGCTTCTCGATCTTCGAGGAGGCGATGGACCGGGGCGTGCGCTCGGCCGAGGCGGTGCTCGCCTCTTTAGGGAAATCCTACCGGTCGAGCCTGTGATATCATAGCGCCATGGCCGAACCGACGACGCGCCACCTGACCATCCTCCTGACCGACATCAAGGGGTTCACGGACAAGACCTCCTCGAAGTCGCGCGCGGAGATCTCGACGATGCTCGACGAGCACCGCGCCGTCGTGCTCCCCCTCCTCGAGGCGCGCGGCGGCCATCTGGTCAAGACGATCGGCGACGCGTTCCTGATGACCTTCGAGAGCCCGACGAACGCGGTGCTCGCCGGCGTCGCCGTGCAGGAGGCCTTGGCCAAGCTCAACGAGGGCCGCTCCGCGGACGACCGCCTCGAGATCCGCATCGCGATCAACTCCGGCGAGGTCAACCTCATGGAGAACGACGTCTTCGGCGAGGCGGTCAACATCACCGCCCGCATCGAGGGCATCGCCGAGGCCGGGCAGGTGTACTTCACCGAGGCCGTCTACCTCGCGATGAACAAGTCCGAGGTCCCGTCCAGCGAGATCGGCCTCATGCAGCTCAAGGGAATCCCCGAGAAGATCCGCGTCTACAAGGTCCGCCGCGAGGAGCCGGTCGGCGCGTCGGCGGAGGCCGTGAAGTCCCGCTTCTTCGGCTTGATCCCGCCGAAGGCGGCGGCTCCCGCCTTTCAGCCCGGAGGCGCGAAAGCCGCCCTCGCGAACGCGGGCGTCCCCTCCACCTGGAAGCGCTTCGCGGCGCTCCTGCTCGACGGCCTGTTCTGCGTCCTGCTGCTCGCCGCGATAACGGGCGGCGGGAGGGCGGTGCACGTGCGCAAGAAGCTCGGCCCGGCGAAGGTCGGCGTCAGCGTGAAGGGCGTCGACATCAAGACGGACGAGGCGAAGGTCCTGTTCGACAAGGACGGCCTGCAGGTGTCCGTCGACGAGGACGAGGGCGGAGGCTCGAAGCGCGGCGGACGCGACTGGGGCTTCGCCCTGGTCTGGTTCGTCTACCAGATCGTGTTCCTCAAGAAGCTCGGGACGACGCCGGGCAAGCGCCTGCTCAAGCTCAAGGTGGTCTCGATGGACGGCGGCGCTCTCGACAACAAGCAGCGCCTGACGCGCGCGGCGGTCTCCTTGCTGTCCGGCTACGCCGCCGGCCTGGGGTACCTCTGGGCGTTCTTCGAGCCGCAGCGGCGGGGCTGGCACGACCTCATGGCCGACTCCCGCGTCGTCGACGCCGCCTAACGGCGGGCGGACGCGGCGCGCTCGCGGACGGCCTTGAGCCTCGCCGCCTGGCGCGCGTAGCGCGCCGACACGAAGGCGCCGTAGAACGGGATCCAGGACGCGCGGCGCCCCTCGCCCTCCAATCGCTCGATCGCGGCGCTCGTCTCCTCCACGACGGCGCGCAGGGCCGCCGCGCGCCGCGCCGGGTCGGGCTTGGCGCGCGAGGACAGCAGCGCCCGGGGCAGCTGGACGGCGTACCCGCTGTGGTCCGACAGGGAGTCGTCGAAGACGCGCGCCGCGTTCGCGGCGAGGCGGCCGGGGACGAGGGCGTGGTCGATGCGCTTGGCCCGCCGCGGGTCGCCGCAGGCCTCGAGCCCCTTGGGGGCGCACGGGTCGCTCAAGCCGAGGAGGTCGAGGAAGAGGTCGTACTCGCGGTCGCCGTGGCCCGAGTTCAGGTCGCCGAGGATCACGAACGGGCGGTCCGGGGACAGCTCGAGGACGCCTTCGGCGAGCTCGAAGAGCTCGGTCAGGCGCAGCAGCCGGTACTTGGTCTCGCGGTAGTCGGCCAAGGTGTGGGCGTCGTACGCGTCGAGCTCCCCCCACGGCGTCGCGATCCGCGCGAACAGGAAGCCCTTGCTCGGCACGGTCTCTCCCTGGAAGAGGTGGCGCAAGGAAGGGCGCACCGTGCTGAACGCGCGCTCCTCGGTCCGGACGATCGGCCAGCGCGAGAGGATGGTCAGGCCGGTGCGGAAGGCGAGCCGGCGATGGAGGCGGGCGGCGTGGGGCAGTCCGGACGCCGCGGCGAGGGAGGCGCTGTCCTTGTCGCGCCACAGCTCCTGGAGGCCGGCGATGTCGAAACCTCCGTCGGCGATCGCTTTTCCGGAACCCTGGAGCCGCGCGCCGAGACGCGGATGCACGAGGGGTATGCCCGCGGCGTTGAAGGTCACGACCTTGATCGTTTCCGGCGTCTCGGCCGCGCCCGCGAGCGAGGCGGCGAGCAGCAGAGAGCTCAGGGGCGCCATTCGCCTTTGCCCAGACGCTCGAGCAGGAAATAATTGGCGGCGGGGCGCGCCGGGCCGAGGGCCAAGGTCGCCAGGCCGAGGAAGACATCCGGCTCCGACGGATCGGGCTGGACCAGATAGTCGCGCAGGAGCCGCTCCGGCTTCCAGAACGCGTTGCGCGGGCTGGCGCCGTAGTCGAGCAGCAGGGAGTCCGGGAGCCGCAGGTCCGGGGCGGCGGGCGGGACCACGCGGTAGAACCCGAACGGCGCGCCCGCCCCGGTCCACTCGGCGTCGAAGCCGTCCTGGCGCGGCGGGCGGTTGTAGCCCTCCAGCCCGTCGGCGAGGAAGAAGCCCTTCACGAACTTGCGTATGCCGAGCAAAGCCAGCAAGGGCGGGTGGTTCCAGCCGCGGAACTCCCAGCCGGCGAGGCTCTCCGGCGCGGGCGCGCGGCCGGCCGCCATCAGCGCCCCGAGCTCGGAGCCGCTCATGTCCTTCATGCGCGCGAACAGAGGGCGGTGCTCCATCAGGCCCTCTCCGCCAGGCGCTCGGCGCACAGGCGCGCGACGGCCATGATCGCGTGCTGCGGGTTGACCCCGAGGTTGGTCGGGAACACCGAGGAATCCGCGACGACGAGGTTCGGGACGCCGTGCACGGCGAAATCCGTCCCCACCACGCCGGCTCCCGGGCGCGCGGCCATTCGCGCGGTGCCGAACAGGTGAGAGAGGATCCAGGAGTAGCAGCGCGGGTCGTCGGGGCCGGCGTCGAGGAGGCGCTCGTCTCCGGGAAGGAGGCGTTCGGGAAGGCCGAAGATGCCCGGCCACACCTCGCGCGCGCCCGCGGCGAACAAGAGCTCGGCGGCGAAGCGCAGGCCGCGGCGGATCTGCATCATGTCGCGCCGGGTCAGGTCGTAGCGGATGTCGGCGCCGAACGGGCCCTCGCGCACCGACCCCTCGGCCCAGGCGCGCGTCTGCACGGCGAAGATCGCGGTCCGGCGGGCCAGCGCCATCTTCTCCTTCCAGCGCCGCCCCGCGCCGGGCAGGCGCGCGAAGACGATCTCCGGCGGCAGGCCGATGGTCTCGACCTTGACGCGCCAGTCGCGGCGGTGCTGCACGGAGTCGAAGCCCTGGGTGGCGCCCCGCCACAGGTTCGCGGGCGCGTCGAACAGGCCGGTCAGCGGCGTCCCCGGATGGGCCATGAAATGCTCCCCGAGATGCGCGGAGCGAACCCCGCTGCGCTCGAGCAGCAGCGGCGACTGGATCGCCGAGGCCGCGACGACGACGGCGCGCCGGGCCATGGCCCGGAAGGCGGGGCGCCCGGGCGCGGAGAGCCTCCCTTCGACGCCGAGGGCCCGCCCTTCCTTGATCAGCACGCGCCGGGCCTCGGCGCCGGTGACGATCAAAGCACCCTTCGCCTCGGCCTGCGGCAGATAGGTCGTGAGCATGCTGCGCTTGGCCCCGCTCGGGCAGCCGGTGAGGCACTGTCCGGTGGCCTTGCAGCCCGAGGCGTAGCGCCGCGTCGGCGCGGCCGAAACGCCGAGCTTCCTCGCCCCGTCGCGCATGAGCGCGTTGAAGCCCCCCCACGCCTCCTCGGGCGTGGGCGCCGCGTCGAGGTCCTTCTCGATCTCGTCCCAATACCGGTGGAGCTCCTTGGGCGGGAGCGCGTCGGCGAGCCCGAGCGCGGCCCACTCAGCCAGGACGTCGTCGGGCACGCGCCAGGCGATCGCGGAGTTGATCACCGTGCTGCCGCCGAGCGTCCGGCCCTGGATGACGGGGATGAAGGCGCGGCCGCGCGCGACCTGTCCGTTCATGCCGCGGAACATCGTCTTGAACGCGCCCCAGGAGTCGTCGCCGAACGCCTTCGGGTCGATGGCGGGACCCTCCTCGAGGACGCAGACCGAGCGGCCGGTTCCGGCGAGAGAGCGCGCCGCGGTGGCGCCGGCCGCGCCGGAGCCGACGACGACGTAGTCGAAGGCCTCGTCGAAGCGCGCGCCCGCCGCGCCGTCAATGCGCATCGTAGCCCACCGCGCGGCGCACTTCCTTGGTCCCGCCGTAGCCGAAGCTCGTCACGGCCTTCAGGAGAAGGGAGACCTGGCGGATCAGATAGACGCGGCTCTTGCCCATCGCGCACAGCGCGTCCTCGCGTTCCTCGGGAGACAGGCGGACCAGCGGCGGGAGGCGGCCGATCAGCAGCGGCGAGATCCAGTACGCGGCGAGCAGCGCCGCGCGCCAGCCGAGGCGCATCGGGAGCGGCGCGTCCGCGGCGAAGCCCTTCTCGAACGCCTCGAAGCCCGCCTCGAACGCGCCCGGAAGCCCCTCGGGGCCGCCCGGGGGCAGGAGCGCCTCGAGGACGACGCGGTCCCGGGAGTCGGTCATGGGAGGAACTTGAGGCGGGTCTCGTCGAACAGCGGGGTGTCCTGGCCGGCCCAGACGAAGGCGAAGCGGCGCGGGTTCTCGAGCGCGTGGAACTCGAAGTAGGTCAGGCTGTCGGCCGATTCCCCCAGGTCCCCGCACGGCGGCGGCGGGACGTCGGTGCCCGCCTTGGCCGCGGCCTTCGCGGCGTACTCCTCGTCGGGCGAGATGGTGAAGGCGGACTTGCTCAGGCCCAGGTGCGGGACGTGCTTGGCGACGACGACGCAGTGCTTGCGCTGGTAGCGGGAGAGCTTCTTGAACGCGACCCGGCGGATCGCCTCGTCGGGGCCCTCGTCGGCCTTCTTCTCGAACATCGAGACGACCGGGAAGACGTCCTCCTTCTTGCCCGTGTCGGCCATCGATTGGTAGAGGGAGGTCTTCCCCGCCCCGAAGTCGATGACGCGGAAGCCGAAGTCGCAGCGCTGGACCGGGACCTCGAGGCCGAGTTCGGGCGACGAGAGCAGCCTCCACGCGCAATCCTTCTCGGCCGGGCGCGAGGCGAGCGGCGGCGGCGGAGCCGCGGCGAGAGCCGCGAACGCGGCCAGCGCCGTCATCCCCGCCGCGAGCCTCACGCGGGGTTCTTGAGGCAGGCCTCGGCGATGCTCGGCGCCGTGAGGCCGTACTTCTCGTACAGCTCCTCGGGCGTGGCCGACTCGCCGAACGATCGCAGGCCGACCCGCACGACGGGGCAGGAGATCCCCCGCTCGGCGATCGCCTCGCACACCGCGGAGCCCAGGCCGCCGTGGACGTTGTGGTCCTCGACCGCGACGATGCGCTGGGAATCCGCCGCGAGCTTGGCGACGGTCTCGCCGTCGAAAGGCAGCAGCGTGGAGGCGTTGGCGACGCGCACCGCGAAGCCCTTGGCCTCGAGGAGCTTGGCCGCCTCGACCGCGTGCGGCACGGGGCCGCCCGAGGCGATGATGGTCGCCTGGTACTTCGCCGGTTTCTTGGCCGGCTCGTACACCACGTCGATCTTGTTGGGCTGCCACTGGTAGCCCGGGCCGTGGACGTCGGGCATCTTCTGGCGGGTCAGGCGGATGTACACCGGGCCCTTGTGCTCGATCATCCAGCGCACGGCCTGCTGGGTCTCGCTGTGATCGGCGGGCTGGAGGATGGTCATGCCCGGGAGCGCGCGCATCGCGGCCACGTCCTCGAGGCCCATCTGGGAGGTGCCGTCCTCGCCGATGCCGATGCCGGCGTGCGTGCCGACGAGCTTCATGTTGGTCTGGTTGTAGGCGGCGCTGACGCGGATGGACTCCACGCGGCCGATCAGGAAGCAGGCGAACGAGGTCAGGACCGGGATCTTCCCGGACAGCGCCAGGCCCGCGGCGACGCCGATCATGTTCTGCTCGGCGATGCCCATCTCGAAGTGGCGGGCCGGGTACTTCTTCATGAAGGGCTGGGTCATCGTGGACTTGGAGAGGTCGGCGTCCAGGACGACGAGGTTCTCGTTGGTCGCGGCGAGCTCGAGGATGGTCTCGCCGAAGGATTCGCGCGTCGCTTTAGCGGCCATTCTTGATCTCCATGCAAGCCTTGTCGGCGTCTTCCTTCTTCGGGGCGTTCCCGTGCCAGGCGATGTTGTGCTCCATGAAGGAGACGCCCTTGCCCTTGACCGTCTTGGCGACGATCGCCTGCGGCTTGCCGTCCTTGGCGGCCCAGGCCTTGGCGAGCGCTTTCTCCACGGCGTCCAGATCGTGGCCGTCCACCGCCTGGACCTCCCAGTTGAAGGTCTTGAGCTTGTCGGTCAGCGGCTCGATGTTCATGACCTCGGTCACGGGGCCGTCGATCTGGCCGTTGTTGTGGTCCACGATCGCGATCAGGTTGTCGAGCTTGAACTTGGGCGCGGACATGAAGGCCTCCCAGCACTGGCCCTCCTGCATCTCGCCGTCGCCGAGGGCGACGACGGTCTTCCAGTCCTTCTTGTCGGCCTTGGCGGCGAGCGCCATGCCGACGCCGACGGAGAGGCCCTGGCCGAGGGAGCCGGTGGAGAACTCGATGCCGGGCATGCGCAGGCGGTCGGGATGCCCCTGAAGGGGGCTGCCGAGCTTGCGCAGGTTCATCAGGTCGGCCGTCGGGAAATACCCGCGGTGCGCCATCACCGCGTACAGCGCGGGGCAGGCGTGGCCCTTCGAGAGGATGAAGCGGTCGCGGCCTTCCCAGGCCGGCTGCTTCGGGTCGTGCTTGAGGAACTTCCAGTACAGCACGGTCAGGATGTCGATGATCGACAGCGAGCCGCCGGGGTGGCCGTTGCCGGCCGCCTCGATCATGCGGATGATGTCGTGGCGAAGGTGCTTCGTCAGGGACTTCAGGTCCGTCGGGGCGGCGGTCGAGGTGGGCATGGATTGATTCTACAAAAACCGCGCGCGCCGTCTATGTGGTAAAATCCCGGGATGAAGATCAATCTTTACATCGGCGCGATCCGCAAGGCGGCGGCGTTCATCAAGAAGCGGGCCCCCGGCTTCACCCCCGACATCGGCTTCGTCCTGGGCTCCGGCCTGGCCAAGGCCGTCCCCCCGCTCGAGAAGACCTTGACCATCCCCTACCGCGAGATCCCGGGCTTCCCCCGCACCACGGTCCCCGGCCACGAGGGCAAGCTCATCCTCGGCCGCTCCGCCGGCCGCTCGGTCGTCGTCATGCAGGGCCGCTTCCATTATTACGAGGGCCACGCGATGGAGGGCATCGCGCTCCCCATCCGCGCCCTCGAGTACCTCGGCCTCAAGACCCTGATCGTGACCGCGGCCGTCGGCTCGATGCGCGAGAAGGTCAAGCCCGGCCACTTCACCGTCATCACCGACCACATCAACCTCATGGGCCGCAATCCGCTTCGCGCGTTCCATGAAGAAGAGTTCGGGACGATGTTCCCGGACATGACCCAGGCCTACGACGCCAAGCTCAACAAGGTGATCCTCTCCGCCTGCCGCAAGCGCAAGGTCGCCGTGCACGAGGGCGTGTACGTCGCCGTCGGCGGCCCGTCCTACGAGACGCCGGCCGAGATCAAGGCGTTCCGCTCGATGGGCGGCGACGTCGTCGGCATGTCCGTCGTCCCCGAGGTGATCCCCGCGCGGCAGATGGGCCTGACCACCTCCGCGCTCGTGTGGACCTCGAACATGGCGGCGGGCCTGCCCGGCGCGATCCAGAACCACGGCGACGTGCTGGCGCTCGGCGCCCGCGTGTCCGACGCCCTGCGCGGCGTCCTGTCCGACCTGATCAAGGTCGTGTAGCGCCATGCTGTTCCTCGACATCATCGCCAAGAAGCGCGACGGTGGGAGGCACACGCCCGGGGAACTCGCCTTCGTCGCCCGCGGCGCGGCCAAGGGCCTCGTCCCGGATTACCAGCTGTCCGCCTGGCTCATGGCCGTGCTGTGCCGGGGCATGGACGAGAAGGAGACGGTGATGCTGACCCGCGCGATGGCCGACTCCGGCGAGACCCTCGGCCTCGGCGCGATCAAGCGCCCCAAGGCCGACAAGCACTCCACCGGCGGCGTCGGCGACGGCGTGTCCCTGGCGCTCGCCCCTCTCGCGGCCGCCTGCGGCCTCGCGGTCCCCATGATGTCGGGCCGCGGCCTCGGCCACACCGGCGGCACCCTGGACAAGCTCGAGTCGATCGAGGGCTTCCGCGTCCGCCTCGACCTGCCCGAGATCCGCGCCCAGGTGGCCAAGCACGGCTTCAGCCTGTTCGGCCAGACCGGCACCTTGGCTCCGGCCGACCGCACCTTGTACGCCCTGCGCGACGCCACGGCCACCGTCCCCGCGCGGCCGCTCATCGTCGCCAGCATCCTCTCCAAGAAGGCGGCCGAGGAGCTCGACGCTTTGGTCCTCGACGTGAAGGTCGGCTCCGGCGCGATCTTCCGCGACGCGAAGAGCGCGCGCGAGCTCGCCCGGGCCCTGGTCAAGACCTCCAAGGGCCTCGGCATGCCCACCGTCGCCGTGCTCACCGCGATGGAGCAGCCCCTCGGACGCTTCGTCGGCAACGCCCTCGAGGTCCGTCAGGCGGTCGAGGTCCTGCGCGGAGACGAGACTGCGGCGGACTACCTGGAGTGCCTGCTCGCCCTCGGCGGCTGGATGCTGAAGCTCTCCGGCCTGGCCAAGACCCCGCAGGCCGGCGCGGAGATGATGCGCGCGAAGATCAAGGACGGCTCGGGCCTGCGCCTGTTCCGGGACTGCGTGAAGGCCCAGGGCGGCAGCGTCGCCGTCATCGACGACCTCGCCCTTCTGCCGAAGGCGAAGCTCTCCCGCCCGGTCCTCGCCGCCAAGTCGGGCTTCGTCGCCGCTCTCGACGCGCGCAAGGTCGGCCACGCCGCCGTCCTCCTCGGCGCGGGCCGCGCCTTCAAGGAGCAGGAGCTCGATTACGGCGCCGGCCTCGAGCTTCTGAAGAAGGTCGGCGACCGCGTGGCGAAGGGCGAGACGCTGGCCGTGCTCCACGCCGCCGACAAGGACAAGCTGGACCTGGGCGAGCGCGAGTACCGCGAAGCCCTCAGGATCTCCCCCAAGGCCGTCCGCGCGAAGTCCGTCGTCCTCGAGATAATCCGGTAAACGGAGCCGCCATGCCCAAGCTATTCGTCAGCGATCATCCCCTCGTCTCGGACAAGCTCGCGCGCCTGCGCGACAAGAACACGAAGCCGGAGGACTTCCGCCGCCTGATGGCCGAGGTGGCCATGCTCATCGGCTGCGAGGTCCTCAAGGGCGTGCGCACGCGCAAGACGACGGTCCGCACGCCGCTGCAGACGGCGCCGGCCCTGGTCCTCGACCAGCCGCTGACCTTCGTCGCGGTCCTGCGCGCGGGCCTCGGCATGACCCCGGGCCTGCTGGAGCTGGCCCCCAAGGCCTCGATCGGCCACATCGGGCTGTACCGCGACGAGAAGACGCTCGAGCCCGTCCAGTACTACGTCCGGCTGCCCAAGAAGCTCGCCGAGCACTTCGTCGTCCTGTGCGACCCCATGCTCGCCACCGGCGGCTCCGCCTCCGAGTCCATCCGCATCCTCAAGGCCCACGGCGCTAAGGGCATCGCCTTGCTGACCTTGCTCTCCTCCCGCCGCGGCGTGGCCCGCATCCACAAGGACCATCCCGACGTCCCGGTGTACACCGCGGTCGTGGACTCCGTCCTCAACGCGAAGGGCTACATCGTCCCCGGCCTCGGCGACGCCGGCGACCGCCTCTTTAACACCTGACGCCGCCGCGGCCCGGAAAATGAAAAGCCCCGTCCGAAAGGACGGGGCTTCCTCTTTGCGCGGGGCGTTCAGCTCAGCCGCACTTGTTGGGCCAGACGCAGGTCTGGTACTCCGCGGCGGTCACGAGCACCGGCGCCGGGGCGCTCGAGGTCGCGGGAGCGATCGTGCAGGTCTTGGGCCACACGCAGGGCTGGAACTGGGCCACGACCGGGGCAACGACGGTCTTGCAGGTGTTGGGCCACACGCACGGGCGGAACTGAGCCGTCGTCACGGGGGCCGGGGTCGCCGTCAGGAACGTCGCGAGAATCAAGGTCATCATGTTCGTGTCCTCCTAAATCGTTGATGACAGGATATCGCTTCTCCGCGGAACCGCCGAGGACTCATGTCAATTTTGGAACTTGATCTGCGTCACTTGATCGCGCTCAATGGAAATAAAGGGAGCCTCCGAGGGGTCGGAGGCTCCCGTGCGTCGCGCCGGTTCGAGGTCGGCTTACAGGGCGATGAGGCTGGGGGCGGCTTTCTTCTTCCCGCAGGTCTTGGGCCAGACGCAGGTCGTGAACTGGGCGATCACGGGGGCCTGGACCGTCTTGCACGTATTGGGCCACACGCAGGGACGGAACTGGGCCGTCTTCGGCGCGGGAGCGGCGTTGAACAGCGAGAGCGTCAAAATGAGGTTGATCATGGAGACAGTGTACACCTCCCCCGGAAAACCCCCTAGGAGGACGGTCAATCCCCCGTTTTGATGCTCGTCATTAATGCTCCCGTGACCGGTCCGACACGCCGCGTTCAAGGGGCGTCATAAAAAGAAGAAGACCCCGAGGGGTCGGGGTCTTCTGACGGCGCCGGTTCGAGGTCGGCTTTAAAGTCTCAGGCTTTCTTGCCGCACTTGCGCGGGTACACGCAGGTGGTGAACTGGGCGACTTCGATCGCCGGGGCGGTCTGAGTCTTGCAGACGTTGGGCCACACGCAGGGCCGGAACTGGGCGACGCTCACGGGGGCCGGAGCGGTCTTGCACACGTTGGGCCACACGCAGGGCCGGAACTGGGCCGTCTGGGTCGCCGGAGCGGGGTTGAAGGTCGAGAGCGAGAGCGTCAGGATGAGGTTGATCATGCATACAGTATAACGCGCATGCTCGTGATCTCCGATGAGATTGGACAACCCCCGGGCTTGATTGTTGTCAATTGATCTGGGTCAAAGGTCCTAGGCCGGCTGGGCCGCGGGCCCAGAGGAGATCTGAGCCTTAGGACACGGAGCCCGAGAGAGCGCGGAGGCGCTCCTCGGAGAGGATCAGGAGGTCCTTCTCCTTCTTGCGCAGCACGTCGCGCTCCTCGAAGTCCTTGAGCAGGCGCACCGTGGTCTCGATCGTGAGGCCAGCCATCTCGGCGAGGTCGCGGCGCTTGATGCCGGCGACGATCGGGAAGGGCTTCTTGACGACCATCATGCGGATCAAGGTGTCGGCCAGGCGGCCGCGGGCGGGCTTGAAGGCGATGTCGCGCGCCTTGTTCTCGCCGCGGCGGACGTCCTTGGCGAGCTCCTTCATCAGCGCGTGCGAGGCGGGCGGGTATTTGGAGAGGAAGTTGTAGAAGGTGTTCTTGTCGATCATCGAGACGATGCTGGGCTCGAGGGCCTCGCCGGTGCTGGTGTAGGCGCCCTCGTCGGCGAGCAAGGTCACGTGGCCCAGCAGGTCTCCGGGCGACTCGACGCGGGTGGTGAGCTGCTGGCCGGTGCGGCTCGACTTGTAGATCTTCACCTTGCCGGTGCAGACGACGTAGACGCCCTGGGGCATCGAGCCTTCGTGGAAGATCACCTCGCCGCGCTTGTGCGGGTGGGCGAGACGGATCTCGCGCCAGGCCTTCTTCGACTCCTTCGTGCCGAGGAGCTCGTAGAAGCAGTTCTTCTTATAGGGGCACCAGTCGCAATTGGGCGCGTCGCGCTTCGAATAAGCCACAAGTCATTATAGCAATTAACAACGAAGGGTGGCTTCCCTCTCCTTTATATCAGCGCAGGGCGACGCGGTCGGAGTACTTGGCGACGGTGGAGCGGAAGGCCGGGAGGTCGCGCACCGCCTCGAGCTCGGTGTCGGTCTTGGCCTGCATGACGAAGCGGCGCAGGTCGTTGGGGCCGGCGCAGGCCTTGAAGGACTCGTCCAGGGCGCGCAGCGCGACGGCGGTCTTGCCGGACATCGCGTAGGCGGTGGCGATCTGGTAGTGCGCCGTCGGGTTCATCGGGTTCTGCTGAAGGGCCTTCTGCAGGGAGCGGATGGCCACCTCGGACTGGCCGAGCTTGTTGTAGGCCGTCCCGATCTTCTCGTAGATCTGCGCGGTCTGCGGCGCGCCCAAGGTCAGGCGCTCCTGGTCGAGGGACAGGGCCTCGTTGTAGAAGGAGACCGCGGACAGGTAGCGGCGGAACTTGAACTCGACGTTGCCCTGGGCGATCTTCTCGAGGACCTCGGCGTCCTGGGCCGGGGCGGCGGGCTTGGGGGCGGTGTCGCGGACGGCGTCGCGCATCTCCTCGCCGCGGATGCCCAGGTCGGCGACGGCTTCGCCGTCTTCCGAAGAGGCGATGCCGAGGGCTTTGCGGGAGGCGCCGTTGGCGATCAGCGGGGCGAAAGCGGGGTCGCGGCGGACGGCGTCGCGGAGCGTCTTGGCCTGGCCGTTCTTCATCGCCTTGGCCATCGCGAGGTCGATGTTGGAGACGGCCTTGGCGGTGTCGCCCATCTTCAGGCGCAGGCGGGCGGCGTTCATCGGGATCAGGGCCTTGTTCGGGGCGGCGCGGAAAGCCATCTTGTAGGCGTCGAGGGCCTTGTCGTAGGACTGCACGGCCTCGTAGCACAGGGCCATCGAGAAGTACAGGCGGGAGGCGTCGGGCAGCTCCTTCAGCGACGAATCGAGGCTCAGGGCCATCGCGTAGGCGTCGATCGCGGACTGGGCGTCGTCGCGGTCGGCGGCCTCGGTCGAGCCGAGCTTGAAGCCGCGCTGGTAGTGGGCCCAGCCCAGCAGGAAGTAGGTGGACACCGAGCCTTCCTTGCGCACGGCCTTGTTGAAGGTCGAGATCGCGGCGGAGGTCTCGCCGGCTTCCAGGTTCGCGAGGCCGGCGGACATCAGGCGCTGGGCCTCGGGATTGGCCTTGGACTTGGCCGCCTTCTTGGACGCGTTCGCCGGAGGGGTGCACAGAAGAGCGGCCAACGCGATGGTGAGGACGGTCCAGCTCGTCTTCGTCATGTTTCTCTTCATGCTTAAAGTATAGCGGCGGCCATAGAGGCACACATGGGGCGTGGGGCCTGGGACCTTCTGGGCCCAAGGGCCTAGGTGGGGTTCGGCCGGAAAAGTGTTATAATCCCCGGCAGGTGGTGGCCGTAGCTCAGCTGGTTAGAGCGCAGCGCTGTGAACGCTGAGGTCGGGGGTTCAAGTCCCCTCGGTCACCCCACATTTTCCTCTTATAAAATAAGCGCAAATAGTCACCCGCCGGCTCGCACGGAGGCACTATCACGATCGAAGAGCTGGCCCGCCTGCTGGGCGGAGAGGTCAAAGGCGATCCCCGGGCCGAGGTCAAAGGCCTGCGCGACATCGAGCGGCTGTCCCCCGAGCAGGGCCTCGAGGACGGCTTCGTCTACTTCGTCGAATCGAAGGCGGTGCTCAAGCGCCACCCCCTCGCTGCCGATAACGGCATCGTTTTGACCACCGCCGAGCTGGCCCCCCAGTTCCCCCGGGCCGTGGCCGTCGCGGGCGACGCCCGCCTCGCCTTCATCAAGCTCCTCGGCCATTTCGACCGTAAGCCGAAGTTCGCTCCCGGCGTGTCGAAGGAGCCGCTCGTTCACCCCGGCGCGAAGGTCGACCCGACGGCCTCCGTCCTGCCCGGCGCCGTCGTCATGGAGGGCGCCGAGATCGGCCCCCGCGCCGTGATCTGGCCGGGAGCGGTGATCGAGACGCGGGCGCGGATCGGCGAGGACAGCGTCATCCGCTCGAACACGGTCATCGGCTACGACTGCGTGATCGGCAAGCGCTGCCTCGTGCACAGCGCGACCTCCATCGGGGCCGACGGCTTCGGCTTCTACGACCGGCCCGGCGAGCGGCACAAGATCCCCCATATCGGGAACGTCGTGATCGCCGACGACGTCGAGATCGGCGCGTCGAACACGATCGACCGCGCGACGATCGAGAGCACGACCGTCGGCGTGCACACCAAGACGGACGACCAGGTGCACATCGGCCACAACTGCCGCGTCGGCCGCTTCATCTACATCGTCGGCAACACCGCGATCGGCGGCTCCGTCGTCCTCGAGGACGGCGTCATGCTGTCGGGCAACGTGATCGTCAAGGACCACCTGCGCCTGGCGGCGGGCACCATCGTGATGGGCGCCTCGGCCGTGGCCCAGGACACCGCGCCCAAGGACATCCTCTTCGGCACGCCCGCGCGCCCGGCCAAGGAGATGCACCGCATCAACGCCTCGCTCGGGAAGCTTCCCGAGCTCGTGGCCAAGGTTCGGGAGCTCGAGTCCAGGCTCATGGAGAAAGCGTCATGAAGACCGCCCTGACCGCCGCGATCCTGCTCGCCGCCGCCGGCTGCAAGCCCTCGAAGCCGATGGTCGAGGCGGCGGCTCCCGCCGCCGAGCCGGCCGCCGAGGTCCCGATGGACAAGAACAAGGTCGAGAAGTACGTCAGCGGCCTGCAGGAGGACGTGAAGCGCGCGCAGGCGGCCAAGGAGAAGGCCGACGCCGCGAGCCAGAAGGCCCAGGAAGCGAACAAGCTCCCCGAATGACGCTCTCCTCCGTCCTCATCGGCTTCGTCGCCCTCGAGCACGCCGCGTTCTTCGTGCTGGAGTCCTTCCTGTTCCGGACGCCGCTCGGGCTCAAGGTCTTCGGGCTGACACCCCAGGCCGCGGAGGCGAACGCGGTGTTCGCCGCCAACCAGGGCGTCTACAACGCCTTCCTCGCGGCGGGGCTGGTCTGGGGTCTGGCCGCGGCGCCGGAGGCGGCGCCCGGGCTCAAGACCTTCTTCCTCGCCTGCGTGATCGTCGCGGGGCTCGTCGGCGGCGCGACGGCGAGCCGGAGCATCTGGCTCGTCCAAGCCCTGCCGGCGCTCGCCGCGCTCGCCCTGCTGAAAGCCGGGCGCTAGGCTAGAAGCTCGCGATCAAAGCGACGGCGACGACCGTGTCGTCCTTGCGCTTGGCCGGCGACGGGCGGCTGACGTGCTTCCAGATGAAGGAGTTCTTCACCGAGAAGGTGGCGTTGATCGCCGCGATCAGCGCCGTCTCGGTGTTGATCCAGGAGTCGTCGGAGTTCTGGAGGCTCTGGATGTACTCCGCGTCCTGGTTGAACTTCGAGGCCTCGCTCAACTCGCGGGTGTACTTCGCGTACAAGCGGGCCGACGCGAAGCTCCGGGTGTTGTCGCCGATCCGCTCCTCGTTGACGTAGCCGGGCGCGGCCTCGCCGACCAGGAGGTCCTTGTCCGTCTTCCACAACTCGCGGCCGACGCCGGCGGAGAAGCTGTGGCGATGCTTGAAGCCCGCGAAGACGTCGCGGTCCCAGCGGTAGCGCTCGAAGAGGTAGTTTCGGTCGCTGATCTTGTGGGAGACCTTCTCGGAGGCGAAGTACTGCTCCGCCATCACCTTGCCCTCGTTGCGCGCGCCGTGGCCGCCCGCCTCGACCTCGAGCTTGGTCTTGTCGCTGAAGTCGTAGGTGAAGAGGTTGCGGCCGGAGATCGTCTGCGTCTTCGTGTTGCCGTTGGCGCTGATGATGGACAGCTCGGCGGAGTCCTTCCAGTCCTTGGCGGCGGCGGGCGACGCGGACAGGGCGAGGGCGGCGAGGAGGAGCGCGGCGGCGAGGGGTTTGATCATGACGGGATTATAGCGAAACGCGACCGGCTTGCGTCCAGCGGGACTTTGTGGTAAAATAAATGACTAACCAGTCAGTCATAAAAGGAACATCCCATGGCCACCGTCAAGACCGTCGTCCGCGACCCCGATTCGAAGAAACGGCTGATCCTCGCCGCCGCCCGGCGCATGCTCGTCAAGCGCGGCTTCCAGGACATCGTGCTCGACGACATCGCGCACGAGGCCGGCGTCGCCAAGGGCACCTTGTTCCTCCATTTCAAGGACAAGGAGGCGCTGTTCTCCGCCGTGTTCTCGGACATCGTGGACGGCCTCGGGCTCGAGCTCGAGTCCCTCCCCAAGACCGGCCTCGCCGGCCGGGAGCTGCTCGTCGCGACGGCGAAGGTCGTGCTCAACCACTTCGACCACAGCCGCGACTTCATGGCGCAGGCGGGCACCGGCCGCTTCCCGGGCTGCGGCGACAAGTCCTGCGGCAAGCTCCTGGAGAAGTTCCGGCTCAACCACGCGCGGATGGGCGCCATCATCGTCCAGGCCTCCAAGGACGGGGGCAAGTCGGTCTCCGACATGGGCTTCGCGGTCGGGGCCTTCTTCAGCCTGTGCCGCACCTTGACCATGCGCAAGGTCATCGAGGGCCACGACCGGCCTCTCGAGCGGGAGGCGGAGAGCGTCGTCTCGTTCTTCCTCGGCGGCAGCGGGGTGAGCGTATGAGCAAGACCCTTCTCCTGGCGGCGGTCCTTCTCTTCCCCCTCTCCGCGGCGGCCCAGGCCGACCGTCCGATCGCCCTGCCCGAGGCCTACAAGCTCGCGCTCGCGCGAAGCGAGGAGATCGCGATCTCCGGCGCGACCTACGAGGAGACCCTGGCCAAGGCCGACGAGATATTCTCCCACGTCCTCCCGCGCCTCGCCTTGATGGGCTCCGAGACGCTCCAGGACGTCCCCCGAGGCGCGTCGGGCCTCTTCCTCCAGCGCCACCGCGAGCAGGGCTGGGTGAACCTCCATCAGCCGCTGTTCACCGGCCTGCGCGAGTTCCTCGCCTACCGGGCGTCGAAGGACCTCGGCCGGGCCGCGGAGCTCTCCCTCGAGCGCGCGCGCCAGCTCCTGTACCGCGACGTCGCGCGCGCCTACCTCGACCTGCTCGGCGCGCAGGACGACATCCGCATCCGGGAAGCGTTGGTCTCGATCACGCAGAGCCGGGTGACGGACCTCAAGGAGTTCCGCAAGGTCGGCCGCGCCCGCGCCAGCGAGCTGCTCGCCGCGGAGTCCCAGCTCGCCGCGAACCTCGCCCAGCTCGAGACCTCCCGGGCGGCCGAGCAGGTGGCGCAGTTCAAGCTCGCGTTCCTGACCGGCCTGGACGAGCGCCTGACCCCGGCGCCGGTCCCGGCCGAGTCCGCGGCGATCCCCGCGCTCGACGCGGCCCTGGCGAAGGCGCGCGCGCGCGCCGACGTCGAGGCCCGCCGCGAGGAGTCCTCCGCCGCGGAGCGCAACGTCAAGGTCGCCTCCCGCGCGCGCTGGCCCGTCATCGGCCTCGACGCGAACTACTACTTCCAGCGCCCCCCCAGCTTCACCTCCGACGTGAAGTGGGACGCGACGATCACCGGCTCCCTCCCTCTTTACGGAGGCGGCGAGATCGGCGCCCAGACCCGGCAGCAGGAGGCGCGGCTGAAGGCCCGCCGCGCGGCCCTGGACGAAGGCGTGCGGCTGGCCGAGCTCGAAGCCCGCTCCGCGCACCAGCGGCTCCGGTCGTCGGTCGCCGTCACCGCCGCGCTCGACAAGGCCGAGCGCCTCGCCGAGGCCAACGCGAAGGCCCAGAGCGACGACTACCGTCTCGGCCAGGTCACCAACCTCGAGGTCCTCGGCAGCCTCAACTCGCTCCAGCAGACGCGCCTGCAGCAGAACGCGGCGCGCATCGACGCTTATTGGTCCCGCGTGCAGCTCGAAGTCGCCGCGGGCGTCCCCGGAGGCTCACTGTGACCTTATCCGACCTTTCCATCAAGAACCCGGTCTTCGCGTGGATGCTGATGTTCGGGCTGATGATCTTCGGCTGGATCGGCTACGGCCGCATGGGCGTCTCCCAGATGCCGGACGTGGACTTCCCCATCGTCAACATCTCGGTCGCCTGGGAGGGCGCCGCGCCCGAGATCATGGAGACCGAGGTCGTCGACATCATCGAGGACGCCGTCACCTCGGTCCAGGGCGTCAAGGAGATCACCTCCTCGTCGAAGCTCGGCCAGGCGACGATCACCGTCGAGTTCGAGCTGGACCGCGGCATCGACGTCGCCCTGCAGGAGGTCCAGACCAAGATCGCGCAGGCCCAGCAGCGTCTGCCCAAGGACATGGACCCGCCGATCGTCACCAAGGTCAACCCCGAGGACAACCCGATCATGTGGCTGGCGCTGTCCGGCGACGTGCCGGTCAAGGACCTGATGGTCTACGCCCAGGACCACCTCAAGAACCGCTTCCAGACCGTGCCCGGCGTCGGCGAGGTGCTGCTCGGCGGCCTCGTGCCGCGCAACCTGCGCGTCTGGCTCGACGCGGACAAGATGAAGGCCCGGCAGATCACCGTGTCGGACATACTCGACGCCATCCGCCGCGAGCACGCCGAGGTCCCCGCCGGCCAGATCGAGACCGACGTGAAGGAATTCAACGTCCGCACCCTCGGCGAGATCTCCGATCCGGAGCAGTTCGGCGAACTCCTGATCACCCAGCGCGGCGGCACGCCGATCCACATCCCGATAGCGCTCAAAGAAGTGGCTCGTATCGAGGACGGCCTCGCGGACGTGCGCCGCATCTCGCGGGTCGGCCTCCAGCGCGCCGTCGGCCTCGGCATCCGCAAGCAGCGCGGCGCCAACGCCGTGGAGATCGCCACCCGCATCAAGAAGAAGATGGAGGAGACGAAGGGGACTTTGCCCAAGGGCATGAGGCTGGGCGTGCGCTTCGACTCGACCAAGTTCATCAAGGACTCGGTGCGCAACCTCACGCACCACCTGCTGCTCGCGGCGGTGCTGACGTCGCTGGTGTGCTGGCTGTTCCTCGGCTCCTGGTCCTCCACTTTGAACGTCCTGCTGGCGATCCCGACCGCGGTGCTCGGCACCTTCATCGTGACCTACTTCCTCGGGTTCACGCTGAACTCCTTCACTTTGCTCGGCCTCACGCTGTCGATCGGCATCATCGTCGACGACGCCATCATGGTTCTCGAGAACATCGTGCGCCACCGCGAGCTCGGCCAGGACAAGCTCACCGGAGCCGTGTTCGGCGCGCGCGAGATCACCTTCGCCGCGATGGCCGCGACGGTCGCCGTGCTCGCGATCTTCATGCCCGTCGTGTTCATGAAGGGCATCATCGGGAAGTTCTTCTTCCAGTTCGGCGTGACGATCTCGGCGGCCGTGTCGTTCTCGCTGCTCGAGGCGCTGACGCTCGCCCCGATGCGCTGCTCCCAGTTCCTCGAGGTCGGGGGCCACGGCAACGCGGTGATCCGCGCGGTGGACTCGGCCTTCGCGTGGTGCGCGGCGGCCTACCGCCGCCGGCTCGAGTGGACGCTCGCCCACCGCTGGACCGTCGTCGGCTTCGGCGTCCTCTTCTTCGCCGCCTCGCTGATCAGCGTCAAGAAGATCCGCAAGGAGTTCGTCCCCGCCCAGGACCAGGGCATGTTCCTCATCCGCCTGGAGACGCCCGTGGGCTCCTCGTTCGAGTACACCGACGCGAAGATCAAGGAGGCCGAGGAGTGGATGATGAAGAACCCCGCGGTCGACGGCTACTACTCCGCGGTCGGCGGCTTCCAGGGCGGCGAGGTCAACTCCGGCATGCTGTTCGTCACGCTCAAGGACCTCCCCAAGCGCGGGCTGAACGCGGCCGGCAAGACGACCACCCAGGGCGACGTGATGAAGGACACCCGGAAGGCCCTGAACTCGATCCCCACCTTGCGCGCGCTGATCATGGACCTGTCGCAGGGCGGCTTCTCCGCCTCGCGCGGCTTCCCGATCGAGTTCACCATCCGCGGCCCGGACTGGGAGAAGCTCATCCAGGTCTCGACCGAGTTCAAGGGGCGCCTCGAGAAGACCGGCTCGCTGCTCGACGTGGACACCGACTACAAGAGCGGCATGCCCGAGGTCCGGATCTACCCCGACCGGGCGAAGGCCTACGCCCGCGGAGTCTCGATCCAGTCGATCGGCACCACGATCAACGCGATGATCGGCGGCGTGCGCGCGGGCCTTTTCACCGACAACGGACGCCGCTACGACGTGCGCGTGCGGACCGAGGCGAAGTACCGCCTCGCGCCGGAGGACATCAGCAAGTTCTTCGTCCGCAACAACCGGGGCGAGATGATCCGCCTCTCCGAGGTGGTCCGCCTCGAGACCAAGCCGTCCCTGCTCGCCATCACCCGCAAGGACCGCGAGCGCGCGATCGGCATCTACGCCAACGTCGTCCCGGGCAAGTCCCAGGCCCAGATCCTGGCGGACATCGAGAAGCTCGGCAACGAGACCCTGCCCGAGGGCTATCACGTGTTCTTCTCCGGCTCCTCGAAGACCTTCAAGGAGTCCTTCCAGAGCCTGTTGTTCGCTTTGGTCCTCGGCATCGTCGTCGCGTACATGGTCCTCGGCGCGCAGTTCAACAGCTTCGTGCATCCGGTGACGGTCCTGCTGGCGCTGCCGTTCAGCCTCTCCGGCGCCTTCCTGACCTTGTGGGCCTTCGACAAGAGCCTCAACATCAACTCGATGATCGGGCTGCTCCTGCTGATGGGCATCGTGAAGAAGAACTCGATCCTGCTCGTGGACTTCACCAACCAGCGCCGCGAGGAGGGCCTCGAGCCCCGGGCGGCGCTGCTCGACGCGTGCCCGGTGCGCCTGCGTCCGATCCTGATGACCTCGATCGCGACGATCTCCGCCGCGGTCCCCACGGCGCTGGCGCGCGGCGCCGGCTCGGAGGCCACCGTGCCGATGGCGCTGTCGCTCATCGGCGGCGTCAGCGTGTCGACCTTCCTGACCTTGTTCGTCGTGCCCGCCGCGTACAGCCTGTTCGTCCGCATCGAGAGCGGCAAGGCCCAGGCGACCCAGGCCGCGGTGATCCGCGCGGTGCGCCAGGCGGAACGGGCCGAGGACGAGCGCGTGAACGCGGGGCATTGAGCGCGGCATGACGCAGACCGGGGACGGCGAGCTCGCCCGGAGCGCGGCGGCCGGCGACGGCGACGCGTTCGCCGAGCTCGTCCGGCGGCACGCGCCCCGGGTGAGGGCGTTGTGCGCGGCGACGCTCGGCGGCCCCGGCGAGGCCGAGGACGCGGCTCAGGAGGCGTTCCTGAAGGCCCATCGCGCGCTTCCCCGGTTCTCGGGCGAGGCGTCCTTCGCCACCTGGCTGCACCGCATCGCGGTCAACCATTGCCTCGACGTCCTGCGCGCGGCGGGCCGCCGCCGCTCCGACTCCCTCGAGGCGCTGCTCGAGGCCGACTCCGAGGCGCTCGGCCGCGCGCTGTCCGAGCCTTCCCCCGCCAGGGCCCTCGAGGACCGGGACGCCGTCGAGCGCCTGCTCTCGCGCCTGCCCCCGGAGCAGCGCCTCGCGCTGACCTTGCGCGAGATGGAGGGCCTGACGTACGAGGAGATCGCGGCGGCGATGGCCTGCTCGCTCGATTCGGTCAAGGCCAGGATCAGGCGCGCGCGGGCCGGATTGGCCGGAATGGCGCGACACTTTCCGGGCGCGGATATCGTCTAATCAGGGAGAAGCCATGACCCACGAGAAGATCCGGGAGATGTTGAGCGAGTGGCTCGACGGCGAGCTGGACCCCTCCGCGCGCGCGGCGGTGTCGGCCCATCTCGACGCCTGCCCCGCCTGCGACGCCGAGGCCGCGCGCTTGCGCCGCCTCGGACCGGCGCTCTTCCGCGCGCCCGCCCGGCCCGACCCGCGCTCGACCGAGGCCTTCGTCTCCCGCGTGATGGCCCGCGTCGAGGCGGATTCCGTCTCCCTGTGGGAGAGGCTCGCCGCCCGGGTGCTGGCCCCCGCGCTCGGCCTGGCCCTGGCCGGCCTCGTGTTCGCGATCGCGATGCCCGACCCCGACGAGGACGCCCCGCTCGGCGTCGCCGCGGTCTCGATGGACGCCGGCTCCGCCTTCGAGGTGGCGCCTTGATCCGCCACTGGCGCGGCCTTCTGATCGCGGTCCTCGCCGGCCTGCTCGCCGGCGTGTGGCTCGGCGCGCGCCTGGAGCGCGCGGCCGCGCATCGAATGCGGCGCCAGGGACCGAGGCCGGAGCGCGTGGTGAAGATGCTCCGCCGCGAGCTGGACCTCCGCCCCGACCAGGTCCAGGCGCTGCGCGCGCTGCTCACGGCGAAGAAGCCCGCCTTCCAGGCCATCCGCCGCGACGAGGAGTCCCGCATGGCCGCGCTGCGCGCCGAGATCGACCGCGACCTGGCGCCGTTCCTCGACGACGCGCAGAAGAAGAAGATGGAGGAGCTCCGCGCGCGCTGGCAGAAGCCTCCGATGGAGCCGGGCCCCCCCGATGCGCGCTAGCCCCTCCGCCCTCGCGGCGCTGCTGCTCCTCGCGCCCGCCGCCCGCGCGGCCGACGGGGCCGTGCTGACGTGGGAGGACAGCGTGGCCGCCGCCGCGGCGGCCAACCCGTCCTTGGCCTCCTCGCGCCTCAGCGTCGACGCCAGCCGGACCTCCTACTACTCCTCGTTCAACGGCTTCCTGCCGTCGCTGTCCCTCTCGAACTCCGTCTCGGAGTCGAACTCCTCGCGCAAGCCGTCCTATTCGGCGAGCGCCTCGGCCGGGCTCACCTTGTTCAGCGCCGGCCAGGCGGCCTCGATCCGCTCGGCGTCGGCCGCGCTGGGCTCGGCCGAGGCGTCGCTGCGCGCGGCGTCCGCCGGCCTTCGGGCGGCCTTGCGCCAGACCTTCTCCGCCCTGCTCTTCGCCCAGGCCTCGCTCGAGACCTCCCGCCGCATCGCCGTCATCCGCCGCCACGACGCGGAGCTCGTCGGCCTCCGCTACGACGCGGGCCGCGAGTCCAAGGGCAACATGCTCCGCGCGAAGGCCCAGGCGCTGCAGGCCGATTTCGCCGTCGTCTCCGCGGAGCGCGACGTGCGCACCTTCCAGCGCGACATGTCGCGCCAGCTGGGACGCGAGGGCTTCGAGGCCTTCGTCGCGACCGGCGCCTTCGCCTCCGCTCCCCCGCCCGCGCGCCCCGACGATTTCCGCGCCCTCCTCCCGCTGCGCACCGACGTCGCGATCGCGGAGGCGTCCGTGCGCTCCTCGAAGGCATCGCTCGACTCGGCCAACTCGGTGTTCTGGCCGACCTTGTCGGCCAGCTACAGCCGCGGCCGCGGCGGCCCGACCGAGTTCCCCAACCGGACCAACTCCTGGAGCGCCGGCGCGAGCCTGAGCTACGCCCTGTTCGGCGGCGGGCCGGCCGCCGCCTACCTCAACACGAAGGCCTCGCGCCTCGGCTACGAGCGCACGCAGTCGGACCTGTCCGCCGCCCGGCAATCCGCCCTGTCCGACCTCGAGACGGCCTGGTCCAACTACGCCGACGCCGCCGACCAGGTGGTCGTCTCCGAGGCCCTGCTCGCCGCGGCGCGCCAGCGCAACGACGAGGCCGACATCCGCTACGGCTCCGGCCTGATGAGCTTTGAGATATGGGAAGGGATCGTGTCCGAGCGCGTGTCCGCGGAGAGGCAGGCCCTCTCGGCGAGACGCGCCGCGATGGACGCCGAGACCGCTTGGCACCGCGCCCTGGGACGGGCGCTCGGAGAATGACATGAAGCGCGCGATCATCGCCGTCGTCGTCGCCGCCGCCGCGGTCGGCGGCGGCGTTTGGAGATACAAGTCCTCGTCGTCGAAGGACGCGGGCAAGGCTCCGATGAAGACGGTCGAGGCCGTCGTCGGCTCGATCGAGCAATCCATCGACGCGACGGGCTCGGTGTCGCCCGAGAACCGGGTCGAGATCAAGCCTCCCGTCGGCGGTCGCGTCGAGAGGCTCCTCGTCGACGAGGGCGACAAGGTCAAGAACGGCCAGATCGTGGCTTGGATCAGCTCCACGGACCGCAACGCGATCCTCGACGCGGCTCGCGCCCAGGGCCCCGAGCAGATCAAGAAATGGGAGGACGCCTACAAGCCGACCGCGGTGTTCGCCTCGCTGCCCGGCGACGTCATCCTGCGCAACGTGGTCGTCGGCCAGGCCGTCGACGCGGGCACCGTCCTCTTCGCCGTGGCCGACACCCTCGTCGTCAACGCCCAGGTCGACGAGTCGGACATCGGCAAGATCAAGCTCGGGCAGAAGGTCCGCATCCGTCTCGACTCCTATCCGGACCAGCCGGTGGACGGCAAGGTCTTCGACATCCTGTACGAGGGCAAGAACGTCTCGAACGTGATCACCTACGGCGTGAAGGTCCGCCCC
>Ga0255338_1001816_pt1 | contig 36669 bp, 30 predicted proteins | sample MeOH1_35cm_T4_19_FD_203715 | JGI IMG/M metagenome (GOLD analysis project Ga0255338, IMG submission 203715) | Sandy soil microbial communities from University of British Columbia, Vancouver, Canada - MeOH1_35cm_T4_195 | ecosystem: Engineered > Artificial ecosystem > Sand microcosm > Unclassified ...
CGCCACTACCAGTACCGCCAATCCGATCATCAACCCGGTGTTCATCGATCCTCGCTGACCGCCGCCGATTGTTTCAGATTACCGTGCACCGCCTCGCTTGTCAGGCCCCTTTCCAATCTTCGTGCCGGCCGGTAGTGAGGCTCGAGGCAACGGGTAGGCGCCGGGCGCAAGAAAACGGCCCATTTTGAGCCGCAACTTCTCGCTGGGAGAGGGTGTCTAAAGTCCAAACCCGCGCAGGCAGGTCCCTGACGGCTCGCAAGACGAGCCGTTTTTTAGGATCCCGATCTACTATGGGGTTAGTACTAGGGGGATAGTTCCCTTCCGCGCAGCGGGCGTATTACGGCGCAGCTCTTATGGAAACCTACACGGACATCGGCTCGCTACAGATCCAGGTCCTCCGCATCCTCTGGCGGCGGAGTGACGGGACCGTGCACGAAGTGCTAGACGAGTTCCCGGCAGACGACCGTCCGGCCTACACCACGATCCTGCACGTGCTCCGCACTCTGGAGCGGCGCGGGCTGGTGGCGCACATCAAGCAGAACCGGCAGCATCGTTATCGCCCGTTGGTGCAGGCGGATGACGTGGAAGCGGGCGCCGTGCACTCGCTGCTGTCGCGGATCTTTTCTGGCTCGGCGCAGCGGCTGGTGGCGCGGCTATTGGAAGCGACCCCGCTCGACCCGCGAGAGATCGAGACGATCCACCGGATGATCGAGGCGCGGGAAGCAGAGATTACCGGAGGTGGCGCGCAATGAACCCTCCCGCGCTCCCCCCGCCGGTCTGGCTCGACTTTGCGGAAGCCTCGGCCCGCTTCCTGTTGCTGAACTGGTGTGTGCAGGCCACTTGCTGGCTCGCCCTGGGCTTGCTCGTTAGCCGCCTGCCCCGGCTCCGGCCGGCGACGCGTCACGCCCTCTTGCTCACCGGCCTCCTCGCCGCAGTCGTGGCGCCGATCGCCTTCACGCTGCCAGGTCGCACCGGCGCGCACCGACTTGCCGGAAGTCGAATCATTCGGCCGCAGACATCCCCCGCGTTACCAAACCGCTCGCTTCAGTACCCGGGTGCGGCCGGGGATGGCTCTAGCACCACCACGCAAGCGCCCGCAGCATGGTCGGGGCACCTCGGCCTTACCTTCGCCGCCGTCTGGCTGCTTCTCGCGCTGGTCCGCTTGGGTAAGTTGGCGGCCGGATCCTGGCTGGTGGCGCAATGGAGCCGGGGCGGGGTGGAAGTCGACCGCTCGCAGCTCTTCGACGCCTGCCGCTATCACGTGGCCGACATTCCGGTGTTGGAAGCGGATCGGGTGCGGGTGCCGACGGTCACAGGGGTCTTCCACTCGCGGATCTTACTGCCTCGCGGGATGGCGGCGGCGTTGAGCGCGGAGGCCTTGGGGCACGTGCTGTTGCACGAGGAAGCGCACGTTCGGCGCCGTGATCCACTGTGGCTCCTGGTGGCGGAAATCGCCCACGCGCTGCTTTGCTGGCACCCGCTGGCGGAATGGACGCGCCGTTCGCTTGCCCGCGCCGCGGAAGACGCGTGTGACGCCCGCGTGCTCGCGCACGGGGCGAGGGAAACGAGCTACGCGCGCACGCTTTTGACCGTCCTGGAGCAATCGGCACCGGCGCCCGGGTTTGGGATCGCCTGCCCGCTCGGGTCGGCCGGAGCGGAACTGCGGCGACGGGTGGGACAGATTCTGCTGGGGACGCAGTCCGGCTCCCGCGTGATGGCCGGGATCGCCGTCGGCGCGGTAGCCGTCAGCGGCGCGGCGGCGACCACCGTTCAACTCGGGGACCGCCCCGTTCCGCCGCACCCTGCGTCCCAGGCGCCCCGCGTTACCCCGTCGCCCAAGCCTCGCGCTCCACGCTCCCGGCTGGCGAAGAGACCGCACGTGCGGGCGGTATTGCTTGCCGGCCGGCCGGTCGACGCCCGCCGTGCGGCGTCCACCCAGGCGTTACCGGGCGGCGAGGCCGTCCTCGTCGCAGAGCCGGAGCTTGCGGACCTGAAGGTAAGCAGCCCCCGGGAGGGGCGCACGCTGGTGTTCCTCCTGGACAACTCCAGCAGCATGCGGCCGTTCCAGGTCGAGGCGCGCGCGGACATCCTGGCCTACCTCTCGCAGCTCGCGCCCGGCGACCGCTTCAACGTGATCGCGTTTGCCTCGGACGTGGCGCAGTTTTCCCCGGAGCCGCTTGCACCTTCCGAAGAGACGCTGGCTGGGGTGCAGGCGTGGCTGGGAGCGCTTCCCGAGGCGCACGGGAGCAACCTTGGCGCGGGAATGCTTCAGGCGCTCGCGACCCCGGAGCTGACCTCCCTGCTGATCTACTCGGATGGGAAGGCCACCGGCAGCGTCACTGATCCTACGAGTCTGGGCGAGCTCGTCGCGCGGGAAAACCGTTCGGGCGCGCAGGTGCTGTCGGTCGCCTTCGGAGCCGCGGCAATTGAGCACCCCGAGTTCCTGCCCGGTGTAGCGCCCGCACCGGCGGTGCTCCCGTCCGTGCAGGCGGTTCAGCGTCCGGACGATGACCTTCGGCCGTGATGAACACCTGAATGCCTGAGATCAAGGGGAGGGCACCGTGACACGAGCACGAGATGCGGACGCCGAAGCAGGTGAAGGGCGGATCGAGCTGCAAGATTGGCTCTCGGCGGTGGGAAGCCTCGCAGCGATGTTGGTGGGCGCAATCTTGATCCTGGGGTTCGTCTATCTGCTGATGGCCCGTCACTAGTGTTCAAGGCGCCGTTGTGTGCGAATGCGGTGGCGTATCCCAGTGGTGAGTATGGAGTAAGGGAGTAGTGGAGGATGGGATGCGGCGGTGAAAGCGGGTTAACCATTCACCTACGGTGGTTGCCCTCGAAAGTGTCATCCCGAGCTCGGGAAGGATCGCGGCTGTACCTCACCGAGCAGGTGCGTGCCTCCGATGTGCGAGCCTGTAACGGGATCTGACGGTCGAGTAAGTACCGGCGCGGTAACGGGTGCCGATATTGATCCTGCCGTCGAAATGACACCTGCGGAGGTGGCGACACCGACCCGTGAAGTTGCAGCGTTTCCCCATATCCCCCTAGCCCCTTTCGGGGCATAGTGAAGCGGTTCGCGTAGAGGTGGTCTTGATGATGCAGTCTCCCTATAAGCGTTGGTGGATCGCGCTGGCCGCGATGGTGGCGCTGGCGGGTACGCCGGTTGTTCCGGTGCGCGCGGACACGCCGGACGAGCAGCTTGCCGCCGCGTCCGCACTGTTTGACGCGAAGAAGTACGCCGACGCTGCGCAGCGCCTGGAAGTCTTCCTTGCCGCGAACCCAAAGCACGCCAAGACGGGCGTGGCCGCCTTCACGCAAGCGCGCTGCTACGTGGAGTTGAAGCAGTATCCGAAAGCCGTTCCCGCCTACGAGAAAGCAGTGGCGAGTAAGGACGCGTCCATTCTTTCGGTCGCGCAGCTCGGGTTGGGGGAGGCGGCCCTCTACGCGCAGCAGTACGACAAGGCCGCGGCGGCGCTCGGTGCGGCGGTGAAGACGCAGCTCAAACCGGACCAGGCTTCGATCGGTTGGTACCTGCTGGCGCAAGCGCAGTTCCAGTTGGAGAAGTACCCGGCCGCCGAGGAGGCGTACGCTCGGGTTATCCGCGATTACGCGAAGAGCGACTTCATCGACAGCGCCTACTACGGCGCGGGACTGGCAGCCGCGCGGCAGAACAAGGCCGACATCGCCCGCGGCTATCTGAAGACAGTCGTCGAGCGGTATCCGAAGAGCGGCGACCGCCCGCAGGCGGCCCTCGTGCTGGCGCAACTGGATCTGGACGCCAAGCGCTATAAGGAAGCCCGGCCCCAGTTTGAAGCCCTCCTCCGCGATCCCGCCGCGCCGGCGGAGACGAAGCAGTCGGCGGAGGAAAGTCTCACCACCGTACTGCTGGAGCTCCAGGATTACGCCGCGGCGACCAGCCGCCTGGAAGCGGTAATCGCGCGCCTTCCCCCCGCGGATCCCCAGCGGGCTCGGGCGCAGTTATCTCTGGGGCACTGCCGCTACCGGCAGAAGCAGTACCCGCAGGCGCTGGCCGCCTACCAGGAGGCTGCGAAGGCAACCGAAGGGGACGTAGCCGGCGAAGGGTTCTACTGGGCGGGGAACACCCTGCTGGCGCAGAACCGGCCGGCGGATGCCGCGGCCCAGTTCGACCGCCTCCTCGCCAAGTTCCCGAAGCACGAGCTAGCGGCGCGGGCGCAGCTCAAGTCCGGCGACGCGCTCCTGGCGGCAAAGCAGGGCGATGCCGCCTCGGCCGCCTATCGCGCCGTGATCGAAAAGTTCCCCCAGGCGCCGGAAGCCGCGGACGCTCGCAAGGCGCTGGCGGGGCTGCTGGATTCGGTGTCCGATCCCGCCCAGTTGGCGAACGCGCTCAAGAGCGCGCCCCCGGCAGAACGAGCGCGCGGTAACCTCCGCCTGGCCCGGCTCTACCTGACGGGCAAGAAGTTCGCCGACGCCGAAGCGCCGCTCAATGAAGTGCTCAAGACCAAGCCCGACCCAGCGGTTTCCGCCGAGGCGCAGTACCTGCTTGGACTGGCGCACGAGGCACAGTCCCATCCGGCGCCCGCCGCCGCGGCGCTCTCCGAAGCCGTCAAGCTGGCGCCATCGGCCGAGTGGGCCGGCGATGCGCAGGGACGCCTGGCCTGGCTCTACCTGGAGCTGAAGCAGGCCGTGAACGCCGAGCGCGCCGCCACCGCCGCGCTGGCGACCAGGCCTGCCGTAGAGCCGGAGCGCCAGGCACGACTGGCCTTGATCCAGGCGCAGATCGACCAGGAAAAGTGGGACGTGGCGCTGGACGGCTGCAAGGCGCTGATGGCCACCAATCCGCCGAAGGAGACCGTGGCGACCCTCCTCTACACCCAGGCGTGGGTGAGCGAAAAGCGGCAGAAGCCCGACGAAGCCCTGCCGCTGTGGGAGCGATTGGTCGCCGAGCACCCGAAGAGCGATTATGCTGCCGAGGGCCTGCTCCACATCGCCGATGCCCGCTTCCGGGCCGAGAAGTGGGAGGAGGCGCGCGACCGCTACAATGCGCTCCTCACCGGGTTTCCGCAGAGCCCGCTCGCCGTCGAGGGCCGGTTCAAGCTGGGCAGCGTGCTCTTCCAACTCGAGCGCTTCGCCGAAGCCGCCGCCGAATGGGACCGCGTGAGCGGCGACAAGACCGCCGGCGACTACGTCCCCGAATCGCTCTACTGGGCCGGCACCGCGCTGGACAAAGCCGGCAAAAAAGAGGACGCCATCCTGCGTCTCAACCGGCTGGTCACCCAATTCCCGAAACACATCCGCGTAGCCAATGCCAAGCTCCGCCTCGCCGCCCTGAAAGCGGTGGTCGGCAAGTGACTTCGTGAGGCTTAATGCGTGATCACGCATCACGCATCACGCATCACGCACCACGCATTACCCGCCCAACCCCTGAACACCTGAATGCCGAGGGTCTCTTAATGCTCGAACTGTTCAAGAATGCCGGACCGGTGGCATGGCCGTTGGGCCTTTGCTCGGTCATTGCCGTCGCAATTGTGTTGGAGCGCATTTACACGCTCTGGCAGTTGAAGGGATTGGAAGACCGCGCCTTCATGATCCTGCAACTGGCGCTCGAGAAGGGCGACGACGCGATGCTCCGCGACCCCCAGATCGCGGCGGCGCCGGTGACCCAGGTGATCAACTCACTATCGGAGATGCGCGGGGCGAGCATCGCCTCGCTGCAAGAGGCGGCCAACATCGCGCTTTCGCTCCAGCGGCTCCGGCTGCGGCGCTACCTCGGCACGCTCGCCACCATCGGCAGCACCGCACCGTTCGTGGGGCTGTTCGGCACCGTCATCGGGATCATGCTTGCCTTCCACGGGATGGCCGATGGTGCGGCAACGCCGGACAGTGCGCGGTTGATGAAAGGCATCTCCGAGGCGCTCAGCGCTACCGCCCTCGGACTGCTGGTCGCCGTGCCGGCGGTGATCGCTTACAACTATTTCGTGGGGCGTGTCCAGTTGATGCTGCTGCAGGTGCACGGACACGTGGCCCGGCTGGCCCCGCTCCTCCACGCGGAAGCCCGCGAGCGCCAGCGACAGGAGGCCTGAAATGCACGCGGGAGCCGAAGCCGAAGACGAACCGATGGCGGCGATGAACTTCATCCCACTCATCGACATCGCCCTGACGCTGGTCATCATTCTGATGGTGACCACCGCCTTCATCCGTCCGCCAGGGGTCTCTCTCAAACTACCCGAGACCTCCACCCACGAAGGCGCTCCGGAGACGCCGAAGGACCTCACCATTGCAGTAGGGAGGGACGGCGGCCTGTTCATGGATGGTCAGAAGGCGGATGCGCGCGCTTGCCAGTTGCGCCTGAACCAGGTCGCGGGGCGGGACAAACAGGCCCGCGTGCTGGTGCGGGGCGACCGGGACGTGCCCTATCAGAAGGTGATGGACGTGATGGACATGGCCCGCCAGGCCGGTCTCACCCGCATCAGCCTGCTTACGGACCCCAAGAAGACACCCGCTGGCGGATGACTGGAAGCGTCAAGCACAAAGCGCTAAGCCCGGCCGTTACGCAATACGTATTACATAACCCGTAACTTCACCGACTGTTTACGCCGCTACCGACCCCAGATTTACTCTTTCACGAGAACTTTTACGATGCGTGTCGAACGCTGGTGGTGGTTGGGCTGGTTCTGCTGCATCTCACTGCTGCTGCACCTTTTCATCGGGCAGGTGAGCCCCAGCCTCTCGATGGGGAGCGGCCCCGAAAGGCCGCACGAGATCGAGATCGCTCTGGAACCGCTGCCCGCGGAGAAGGTCGAGAAGCCGAAACCGCAGCCCAAGCCGGTGCCGGAGAAGAAGGCGCCCCCTAAACCGGGTGCGCCGAAGCTGGCGCATCCGGTGACGCCGAAGGTGAAGCCGGTGGCGAAGTCCGTACCGGAAGGACCCAAGCACGCGCCCAAGCCGCTGGTGGAGGCGAAAGAGCCGCGGCCGGTGGCGCCTAGGGAGAATCCGGGCGGCCTCGATCCCAAGCTGGTCGAGAAGCCACTGCCGCTGGGACTCCCGTCCGCTCCGAAGGCGATCCGCATGGCGCGGGCCGAGCCGCTCCTCAAACCGGAGGTGGAGCCCACTCCCAGGCCTGCCGTTTCGAACGCCGATCCGGAAGCGCCGGCGGATAAGCCGGCTCCCAAAGCACCCGGGACGGGGCTGCGGGTCGGGCTGGATCGGTCGGCGCTCAACCTCGACAACCCCCTCGCGGGAGCGGCAGCGCAGCCGGACGAGAAGCCGGGATTCGGTGGGCCGGCGAAGGGCGCTCCGAACGCGGGCGGCCCCCGTCTGGCGCGCACCGCGCAAGCAACACCCAGCTTGGCCGGCGGCGGCGCTCCTGCTCCGAGCGCCGAGCCGGGGCGCAACGGCCTCAAGGCGCCCGAAGCGCCCCCGGAGGACGTGCTGTTTCACGGCGGCGGCGCCGGCGGTGACAAGCTGCCGAAAGCGGCTCCCCGCATTGGCGGCGGCGGTGGCCGAAGCCTTCTAGCGGCGAGCAACCCGCTCGCCAAAGAGGCCATTCCGGAAGACCGGCCCGGGCTGGGTCCCGGGCTTGGTGGCGGCACCGGAGTGGGCGCGGGCGGCGGCGTGGGTGCTGCGCGTGGACAGGGGATTGGCACCAGCCCGGACGGGAAGTTTGCGCTCTCCACCCTCCGCAGCAAGCCGGGTGAGGGGATCGGCGCGGGAGCCGGGCGAGGGATTGGCACCAAGTCACCCGGTGGTGGCAGCGGCACCGGTGCGGAACTACCCGGCACCGGCGGTACTGGCACGGGCTACGGACGGGGTGGTGGAACTGGGATCGGCAACGGGCGTGGCGCCGGGTTTGCGGCCGGATTACCGGGCGGCCGCGGCCGCGGTGGCGGTCCGGGCTTTGGTGGCGGCGATGGGACGGCGGGTCGCTTCGCTCTGAACCGCGGCATCCCGTTCGGCGATCTGAGTGGCCTGCTGACCGGTGGCGATGAGCGAGGCGGCGGCGGTAAGGGAGGGGGACCCGGGGGGCCGGGTCGAGGTGCGCTCTTCGGTCAGAAGCCCGGTCTAGGCGGCAAAGGCGGTGACGCCGGCGGCTCCGCGCACATTGTCTATGTGCTGGACACCTCCGGGAGCATGAACCAGGGCGACAAGATCGGCAAGGCGAAAGACGCCCTCCGGAAAGCGATCCTGGAACTGAAGCCGGGCGACAGCTTCAACATCATCACCTTCGATGCCAATGTCCACTGGTTTGCTGCCTCCCTGCTGGCGGCGACCCGCGAAAACATCGGAATGGGTCTCCAATACGTGGAGTCCATCCAACTCCGCGCCGGCACGAACCTGTCCGGCGGGCTGGAGAAAGCGCTCGCTCACGAGGATGCCACGCACATCTTCCTGCTCTCCGACGGAGAGCCCAGCCGCGGCATCACGGACGCCACCCAGCTTCGAGCGGCGGTGAAGGGCTGGAACCAGCACAACGCCCAGATCCTCGCCCTCGCCCTGGGTCTCGGCGAGCAGTTCCCTGGCATTCCCCTGCTCAAGGGCCTGGCGGACGACAACAACGGCAAGTTCAGCTACATCAATCTGGCAAAGTAAAATTGAACCGCCAAGCGCGCCAGGAGAGAAACCCGAGGAAGATTTCACCACAAAGTCACGAAGGCACTAAGGAAGACCGTTCAGACAGGATGAACAACGTTTTCGGGATGGGGTGCGCGCGCCATTTGCCGCAGGCTGTTTCCGTGTTCCGGAGGTCCTGTTCATTCTGTCTAATTGTTTCCGACCCCCCTCTTGGCGCGTGGGGCTGGTCGTTCCCAACTGCCTGAAATGACAGGTCTTGAAGATTGTTCGATTTTGTGGTTTAATCCGGTTGCATCGCTCGTTGGCTGCCGGTTTGGCCCGATGGCACGCTCCCGATGTGATTATCCATCCGGAGTAGAAGCAGATCAGCCTTAAGCTGGACGAAGATACCAGGCAAACTTACCAATAATTGGGCTTGGTAGAAATCGGGCAGTCCCCGGCGGCGAACTGAGCTGGTTTTGCCCGCGTCCTAAACCTGGCGGACACTCCCACTGCCAGCGAAAAGAGCCGGGTGCGCTCCCCCTGCACCCAGGCAACCAACCTCGCCGGGCATCGGCCTGGATGAGAGCAAGTGGGCTCCTCGAACGCACGTGTCTGTTTCGGAACCGCGCCACAGTGAGCGCGCCCGTTCCTGCGTCTCGATCCCTCATTCCCTATGCAATCGAATAACTGGAGCCGGTGGGCTGCCTTCGGTGCGCTCGCCTTCACGATAGTTGCGCCTCACTCCTCGGCGGCGGCCGCCCCCGAGGTCGTTCCGGGTCAGATCGTAGTTGGCTTCCGCAGTGCGGACGCGCTGGAAACGAAGGCGGCGGATGCCGCGAACGGCATCGGCCTCGTGCTGGGCCACCAGCGCAAGCTTCGCGCCACGCGGATGCGGCTGAACCGCGGCATGACGCTCGACGCGGCCCTGGCCCGCCTGCGGAAGCGCAGCGACGTGGCGTACGCGGAGCCGGTCTACGTGCTGCGCGCCTACTCCACGCCGAACGATTCGTCTTACAACCGGCAGTGGTCGCTGCCCAAGATCCAGGCCGACCGCGCCTGGGACGTGTGGCAGCCGCAGTCCAAGATCACCCTGGCAATCGTGGACACAGGTATCGACCAGACGCATCCGGACCTGATCAACGTGCTCCTCCGTGATTCCGGCGGGAACGTGATCGGCTACAACGCGCAGACCAACGTGGCGACGGGCAGCGCGGCCAGCGATGACAACGGGCACGGCACCCACTGCGCCGGCACGGCCGCGGGGCAGGTGAACAACGCCAAAGGGATCGCCGGGGTGGCCGGGTGGAACCCCGCGGTGCCGAACTCCAACTCCTATGTTCAGTTGATGCCCGTCAAAGTGCTGGACTCCGACGGGTCTGGCACGGATGCAGATGTGGCTGAAGGGATCATCTGGGCCACCGATCACGGCGCGCGGGTCATCAGTATGAGCCTCGGCGGGGCCGGCTCGTCCACCACCCTGAGCAACGCCGTCTCCTATGCGCGAACACATGGGGTCGTCATCGCGGCAGCCGCTGGTAACGAGAGCACGTCCGTAAAGTCGTACCCGGCCGCCTACACTGGCGTGATCTCCGTGGCTGCGACCGATTCCACAGACACACTCGCCTACTTCTCGAATTACGGCACGTGGGTGAAGGTCGCGGCGCCGGGGGTTTCGATCTACAACACCTACCCGGGCGGCAGCTACTCCACGATGTCCGGCACCTCCATGGCGACGCCGCACGTGGCCGGGGAAGCCGCGGCGATCCTCGCGCAGAATCCCAGCCTGAGCACCTCGCAAGTGGAGAGCCTGATTGTCGGCAACGTGGACGCCTACACGCCGTTCAACGGGCTGACCCTAGCCGCCGGCGCAGGTCGGATCAACGTTTACAAAGCACTGGTCGCCGCAGGCGGCGGGGCTGCGTCGGTCTCGCTCTCCTCGCTCACCCTCAGCCCGACTTCGGTACAGGGCGGCGGCAGTAGTACCGGCACCCTCATCCTCACCGGCAGCGCTCCCACGGGCGGCACGCAGGTGAGCCTCTTCAGTGACTCCACCAGTGCAAGCGTGCCGAGTACGGTCACGGTGCCAGCCGGTCAAAGCTCGACCACATTTGCCGTAGCCACCATTCCAGTCACTACCGCTAGTTCGGCCACCATTACAGCTACTGCCGGCTCGGTCAGTCGCACGGCCACGCTCCAGGTGACCGCTCCGGCCGCGACCATCGCGCTCAGCAGCGTGGGTATCGCTCCTGCCAGCATTGCATCCGGAGCGACCGCCACCGGAACCGTGACCCTTTCCGGGTTGGCGGGCGTAGGCGGCGCGGTGGTCACGCTGTCCAGCAGCAACGCGGCTGCGGCTACCGTTGCGGGCAGCGTTACGGTGCCCGCCGGTTCGCAGAGCGCCACCTTTGCGGTGGTGGGCAAGACGGTCGCCGCGAATACGGCGGTCACCGTCACCGCGAGCTATGGCGGTGTGACGCGCACGGCGGACGTCACCGTGAACAAGCCCACGACCGCGGCGATCGCGTCGGTCAGCCTCAATCCTTCCACGGTGACGGGCGGCTCCAGCAGCACCGGTAGCGTGACGTTGAGTGCCCCCGCGCCGAGTGGAGGCGCTGTGGTAACCCTCTCCGACAATTCATCCAACTCGTCGGTTCCGGCGAGCGTTACCGTTCCCGCGGGGGCTACGAGCGCGACGTTCTCCGTCGGCACCTCGGCGGTGACCAGCACCACCTCAGCCACGATTTCCGGCAGCTACGGCGGGGTCACCCGCTCTGCGGTGCTGGCGATCAACGCACCGGCGTTCACGGTGCGACTCACGGTGAGCCCGTCTACCGTCACGGGTGGCTCGGCATCCGTGGGAACGGTCACGCTCTCTGCGCGGGCGCCGTCCGGCGGCCTGACTTTGACGATAGCCAGCAGCAGCGCCTCAGTGTCCGTTCCCAGCAGTCTCCTGATCCCGGCAGGCTATTCCGGCCGCACCTTTAGCGTGTCCACCCGGCCCGTCTCTACCACCACGACGGTCACGATCACCGCCACCGTTTCCGGAAGCAGTTCGACTGCCGCCCTTACGGTGCGACCCCCGTCCGTCCGGAAGGTCACCCTTTCGCCCGCCAAAGTGAAGGCGGGCGGGAATACGACCGCGACCGTTTACCTCGTCTCCGCGGCGCCGTCCGGCGGCGTTCCGGTTACGGTGACCTGCACCTCCAGTGCCGCCACCGCGCCGACCAGCGTTACCGTGCCGGCCGGGGCAAAGAAGGTGAGCTTCAAAGTACACACCAGCGGCGGACGCTCCGCGACTACCGTCCAGGTCCGCGCGACGACCGGAGACGTGGGGAGCTCTACTTCCCTGAAGATCCTGGCCGCAAAGGCCTCGTCGGCCCGGGGGTTAACGGGAAGCATTCTGGGCCGCTAGAGCGCTGCTCTACCGGTTTCAGTTACGATCTCCCCGTATCATCGGCGCCGTCACGTAGAGGTCGCAGCTACGAGGCGCAGGATGTGGAGGGGCATGATGGGCCGGAGCGCGAAAGCGCTCCGGCCCTTTCTCACTCTTAAGCTTCATTTCCGCAGGAACCCCCGTTCACGCCGGGGAATTAGGACACCGACGAAAGTCCGCGTGCGGCGCTACCCATCCGGCCGCACCCTTTCCCGAAGTACTCGGAAGCGAGAATCGCAGTGCGTGACATCCAGTACGCGGCGCCACGGTCCCTCGATGACGCCGTAGCAATCTTGAGTGAATTCGGCAACCGCGCCCGCATCCTGGCCGGCGGTACCGACCTGATCGTCCAGATCCGCGAGCACGTACGCGACGTGGACGTGGTGGTGGACGGCAAGCGCGTTTCGGAATTAATGGAGCTATCCTACACCCCCGAGGGTGGACTGACGCTTGGGGCGGCCGTTCCCTGTGCGGTGGTCTACCAGAATGCCGACGTTGTGCGGGCCTATCCCGGCCTCGTCGACGCGGCCAGCATCATCGGTGGAACGGGAATCCAGGGTCGAGCATCCATCGGCGGCAACCTCTGCAACTCCGGCCCGGCGGCGGATTCCATTCCGGCCCTGATCGCCTACTCGGCGGTCGCGCGGATTGCCGGGCCACGCGGGATGCGGGAAGTCCCCGTCGAAGAGTTTTGCACGGCTCCCGGCGTGAATGTGCTCCAGGAAGGGGAACTGCTGGTCTCCCTCCACGTCCCGGCGCCCCCGGCGCACTCCGGGGGCCGCTACCTCCGGTTCATCCCCCGAAATGAGATGGACATCGCCGAAGTCGGCGCCGGTGCCTTCGTAGTGCTGGACGAGTCCGGCGAGCGGTTCGTCTCCGCGCGGGTCGCTATCGGAGCCGTGGCGCCCCGGCCGCTCTTCGTTCCCGAAGCAGGCGCTGCGCTAGCGGGTCAGCCGGTCAACGACGAAAGCCTCGCCGCCGCCGCCGCTGCCGCCCGGAACGCCGCGGTGCCAATTGATGATCAGCGCGGCACCATCGAGCATCGAAAGCACCTCGCCGGCGTACTCACCAAACGCGCGCTAAAAGGCGCCATCGACCGCGCGCGAGCGTAGGGAATCACCATGTCTACCGAATTGTTGAGTGGTAAGGTGGCGATCAGCGCCACGGTGAACGCGGAGCCCGCCACCTTCGTGTGCGAGCCGCGCGAGAGCCTGCTGGAAGTGCTGCGAGACCGGCTGGGTCTCACCGGCTCCAAGGAAGGCTGCAACAACGGCAACTGCGGCGCCTGCAACGTGATGCTGGACGGCCGCCTGGTGAACTCCTGCTGCGTGCTCGGCGTCGAGTGCGCCGGGTCCGAGATCACCAGCATCGAGGGGATCGGCGGCACAGACGGGCTCGTTCCCTTGCAGCAGTGCTTCCTGGAAGGCGCCGCGCTTCAGTGCGGCATCTGCACCCCCGGCTTCATCGTGGCCGCCAAGGCGCTGCTGGACCAGAACCCGAACCCTACCGAGCACGAGATCCGCTGGTGGCTCGCCGGCAACCTCTGCCGCTGCACTGGCTATGACAAGATCATCCGCGCCGTGCAAGAAGCGGCCCAACAGATGAGGGGCTAGGTCCCGGCAAAAGGATTTAGAAGTGAGTCATGACTACGACCTCCAGTAAATATCGAGTGATCGGAACCCGGCCCGTTCGACCGGACGGTGTCGACAAAGTCACGGGCCGTGCCGTGTACGGCGCGGACGTGGTGCTGCCCCGGTTGGTGCACGGAAAGGTACTGCGCAGCCCGTACGCCCACGCGCGCATCCTCAGCATCGACACGAGCGAAGCCGAGGCCATCCCAGGGGTACTGGCCATCATTACCTCCAAGGACCTTCCCGGCGCTACCGCCTCGGCGAACCTGGGCGAGGGTGGGGAGGTAAACCTGGCGCACCTGAGCGCTAACGTCCTTGCGCGGGATAAGGTGTTGTACACCGGCCACGCCATCGCGGCGGTCGCGGCGGCGAACCCGCACGTCGCGGAAGAGGCCGTGCGGCGGATCCGCGTGGAGTTCGAAGAACTCCCGCCGGTGATGGACGTGCGCTACGCGATGACCGCCGACGCGGCGCTGCTGCATGATACCGTGTTCACGGACACGGCCGGGGAGAAGGCGAGCGAGCCCAGCAACGTGGCCGCGCACCTGATCTTTGAGGAAGGCGACCTCGAGAAAGGGTTTTCCGAAGCATCCATCGTAGTCGAGCGCGAGTTCGTCACGGCGACGGTGCACCAGGGCTACATCGAGACGCACAACGCGGTGGCGGAGTGGCGCTCCGATGGCCAGCTCACCGTCTGGTGCAGCACACAGGGCGCGTTCCCGGTGCGCACCCAGCTTTCGCACCTCCTGCAGCACCCCATCTCCCAGATCAAAGTGGTGCCCGCGGAGATCGGCGGCGGCTTCGGCGGTAAGATTTCCGTCTACCTTGAGCCTCTGGCCGCGATCCTCTCGAAGAAGACCGGCCGGCCCGTGAAGCTGATGATGGACCGTGCCGAGGTGCTGATGGCCACCGGCCCCACCCCCGGCAGTTACATGCGCGTCAAGATGGGCGTGAACGCCGAAGGGCAGATCACCGCCGCGGAAGCCTACCTGGCGTTCGAAGCGGGCGGGTATCCCGGCTCACCCATCGGGGCGGGCTGTATGACCGTCTTCGCGCCTTACCGGCTGCAGAACGTGCGGATCGACGGGTTCGACGTGCTGGTCAACAAGCCGAAGTCGAACGCCTATCGCGCGCCGGGCGCCACGCAGGCGGAGTTCGCCGCCGAGGTGGTGGTGGATGAACTGTGCGAGAAGCTCGGCATGGACCCGATGGAGTTCCGGTTGAAGAACGGCGCGAAGGAAGGCGACTGGCGCGCCGCGGGTCCGCCCTACGCGGTAGTCGGAAACCTGGAGTGCCTGGAAGCGGCGGTGGCCTCCGACCACTGGAAGAGCTCGCTGGAGAAGCAGGGCGCGGACGGCAAGCTGCGCGGCCGCGGCGTGGCCAGCGGCTACTGGTTCAACGTCGGATTGATGTCCAGCTGCAGCGGCCGGCTGAACCCGGACGGCGCGATCACCCTGTTGGAAGGCTCTACGGACATCGGCGGCACTCGCGCCTCGATTGCGATGCAGTTTGCCGAGACGTTCGGCGTCGACTACGATCAGGTGCGGCCGTCCGTCGTGGATACGGACTCCGTGGGCTATACGGAGGTGACGGGCGGCAGCCGCACCACCTACGCCACTGGCCTCGCGGCTCACGAGATGGCACTGGCAATGAAGCAGCGCATCCGCGACGGGTTGGCGACCATCTGGGAGGTTCCCGCCGAGTCGATTACGGACGAGCGGGGAACGTACACCTCGGGCGACAAGAGCGCCGATCTCAAGCAGGTGGCACAGTTGTTCGCGGAGGCCGGGATGCAGGCGCAGGTCTCGGTGACGGTGAACCCTACCGGCCACGGCGGCGCCTTCGCGACCCACATTGCGGACGTGGAGGTGGACCCGGACACCGGTAAGGTGGAGGTTCTCCGCTACACGGCAGTGCAGGATGCCGGTACCGCCATCCATCCTTCCTACGTGGAAGGCCAGATGCAGGGCGGGGTGGTGCAAGGCATCGGGTGGGCGCTCAACGAGGAGTACGTTTACGATGAGCGGGGACAGCTCCGCAATGCGAGCCTCCTCGACTACCGCCTCCCGACTACCCTCGACGTGCCGCTGATCGAGACGATCATCGTGGAAGTGCCTAACCCGGGCCATCCATACGGCGTCCGCGGCGTCGGCGAAGTCCCCATCGTCCCGCCGCCTGCCGCCATCGCCAACGCCATCTATGATGCGGTAGGCGTGCGGATGCTGGAGCTGCCGATGTCCCCGCCCCGCGTCTGGAAAGCCATCGCCTCCCAGAACGGCGCGTAAGATCCAGTCCCCTGTAAAGCCGTAAGCTCCCCTCCCGGTTAAGGAGGGGAACTTTCGGCTTTACGGTCGGTCTTCAACATTCGGAGCGAGGAATCCGATACCCATTATGGCCACGGTAGCGATACCTGCACCGCTGCGAAAGCTCACCGGCGGTGCGACCACCGTTTCGGTGCCCGGCGACACCCTCGGCGAAGTGATCGATCACCTGGATGAGCTTCATCCCGGCATTAAGGAGCGCCTCATCGACGAAGGGAAGGTGCGTCGCGGCTTCGCGGTCTTCGTGGACAACCAGATGCCGACCACCGGCCTGCGCACCCGGGTCAGCCCGGAAGCGGAGGTCTACTTCGCCCCCGCCATCGCGGGGGGCTGACCCGCCCCAACCCCGCAATCTACCGCCATGCTCCAGATCGAAGGCATCGTTCCGATCATTCCTATCCCGTTCCACGAGGACGGCTCCATCGACGAGCCGAGTCTGCGACGGGTCATCGACTTCTGCGTGGCGGAGCGGGCCGCGGCTGTCTGCCTTCCCGCATACGGCAGCGAGTTCTACAAGCTGACGGACCCGGAGCGCCTGCGCGTGGTCCGCGTGGCAGTGGAGCAATCCGCGGGCCGCGTGCCCGTGATCGGGCAGGCGAACCACCCGTCGGCGGCGGCGGCGCTGGACCTCGCCTGGGCAATGGAAGACGTGGGCGCGGACGTCATCAGCATGGCTGCGCCACGCGTGTTCGCGATGGGGGAGGAGGATCTACTCCGCTACTTCCGCACCGTCTGCGAGGGGATTCGCGGTCCGCTATTGATCCAGGACTTCAACCCCGGTGGCCCGACGGTCGGCGCCAGCTTCGCGGCACGCCTCCACGCGGAGTGCCCCAACTTCCGCTATCTCAAGCTGGAAGACCCGTTCATGGCTCCGCGGGTTCGCGCCATTCTGGAAGCGACTCATGGCGAAGTGGGAGTGCTGGAAGGCTGGGGCGGGATGTACACGCTAGAACTGGTCAAAGCCGGTATCTGCGGCGTAATGCCCGGAACCGCCACGCTGGCCCCGTTGAACCGGGTTTACTGGAGCTGCAAGCGCGGGCATGATGCGGAGGCATACGCGGCATTTCAGAGTGTGCTGCCGCTGATCGTCTTCGAGCTACAGCATATGGAATTGTTCCTGCACGTGGAAAAACGCATCCTTCAAGCCCTCGGCGTCATCGAATGCGCCTACGTGCGTGAGGCCACGATCCAGCTTGATCCGGATACGGACCGGCACGCGGACTGGCTGATCCAGCAAGTCCTCCCCACGCTCAAGTCGTGAGGGTTCTCTTTTACGTGACCGGCCACGGCTACGGTCACGCTACCCGTAATGCGGCAGTGATGAACGCGCTGGTCGCCCGCCGGCCCGACGTGGAACTGTACGCCCGCACGGAGGCGCCGGAATGGGTCTTCCGCAATTCCGTCTCGGCGCCCGTGCGGTACCAGACGGTGCGCGTGGACGGCGGGATGATCGAGAAAGATCTCCTCGCGCAAGACCCGGCCGCCACCCTCGCCCGTGCCCAACAGGTCTTTGCGGATGCCGAACGGATCGTGCGGGACGAGGCTGAGTTCGTCCGGCGAAACGAGATTCAGGTGATTGTGAGCGACATCCCGCCACTCGCCTCCGTCATCGGCCGGGCGGCAGGCGTGCCGGTGGTCGCGATGGGCAACTTCTCGTGGGACTACATTTATGCTCCGTTCGCGGAGCGCCTCCCCGCCTTCGCTCCCATAATCGAAGCGATCCGCGAGTGCTACGCGAGCACGGACCTCCTGCTGCGTCTCCCGTGGAGCCCAGAGATGGAGGTGTTCCCGCGCCGCGAACCGATCCCGCTCGTCGCGCGGGAGCCGCAGGGTAGCCGGGACGAAACCCGCCGGCAGCTCTACGAGTCCGGCGCACCAGCGGATCGGCCGCTCGTGCTGCTCGGTGGCCGTTTCCCCAGCCTCTCGCCGGAGACCCTGGCGCAGGTCCTTCGCGACAAGCGCTGGACGCTGCTATCCTACAGCGACTTCGGCGCCGGACCCCTCCCGGGGCTTCTGGTGCTGGACCCCGAGTGGCAACCCCGGTTTCTGGATGTGCTCCAGGCGTGCGACGTGGTGGTCTCCAAGCTCGGTTATGGCATTGCCTCGGAATGTGTCTCGTGCCGAGCCCGGGTCCTCTACCCACCTCGCGAGGAGTTTGCCGAGCATCCCTTCATCGAAACCGGGCTTGCCTCCTGGGTACCGACCCAGCGGATCGAGCGGGCTCCCTTCGAGCGCGGAGCGTGGCGCGAGCCCATCGAAGCCCTCCTCGAACGCCCCTTCGACTGGCCGGACGTCCCGCTCAATGGCGCGCAGGTCGCCGCGGGCGCATCCTGGATTTCGCGTCTTGAACCGGCGGTCAGCTCGGCCAACGACGACCGGAGGGACGCACAGTCTCTCCCCATACTCCCAATATGGCAGGTTGCCCCGACCTCCGGGAGCTATCCGGGCAAGACGGCTCGCCTCGCGGTCCGATCACGTGCAGCCGAGCGTCCGTTAACCTGCGATTACGCGCTCCGGCTTCAAGACGGCCTCTCGCTCCAACGGCCGCCACTCCCCATCCACATCCATGAGTTCACACGGCTGAAAGCGGGACTTGTACTCCAGGCTGCCGCAGCCGGTTACGTAAAAGCCGAAGTAGGCCCACGGCTTCTGGAGGCGCCGGGCCAATTCCAGCGTGTGGAGCATGCAGAAGGTGCCCAGCCCACGGTGGGCGTATTCAGGATCCCAGTAGTGATAGATACCGGAGACCACGGACGGCGTCACCTCCGTTAGCAGCACTGCCCGGAGGCAGTCGCCTTCCCACATCGTGACTTCGACGGCGGGTATGGGATTGTGCACGAAGCTGAAGGCATACTCGTCGGCGTCCTTTTCGTGCCCATCCCAGCCCTTACGGTCGGTTTGCGCTTCATGGTACCGGTCGAACAGGTGCAGCCGGGCTGCATCCACGGTCGGCGAGGCCAGGCGAATCTCCAGGTCCTGGTTGCGCTTCCAGCAGCGGCGCTGGCTGCGGTCTGGTTGGAAACGCTCCACGGGGATCCGGATCGGTCGGCATTCGTGGCAGCCCACGCAGATGGGGCGGAAGAAGAGAGGACCGAATTTCCGGTAACCCCGGTTCATCAAGTCCTCGTACTCCTGCGGTTCCAGGAACGGCGCGTAGGAGTATTCGGTGATCGCCTCCCGGTCGGCGAGGTAGTGGCAGGGATGGGGATCGGTCACGATCTGCTGAAGCACGCGCATAGCCGCATGATGCCGGATCGCGCCCGCCCCGGCAACCCAGCTGAAATCCGAGGCGGAAACGGGGCACTCCGCGGTGAACGATCAGCAGGCCGGCGCCGGGCCTGCACCGCCGCCCCTTCACCGCAGGGCAGGAACGTTTTTACCGGAGCAACGCATGTTAACTCGACGTGACTACCTGTCGGCTGCGGCGGCCGCGCTGCTTGCGGCCGGAATACCGGGGCTGGCCCGCGCGCAGTCGCTGGCGGATACCGATGCGCTGAAGGTACCTGCTCCCAAGGGCGCAACGGTCCTGCTGAACGGTAGTGATCTTTCGGCCTGGGTGAACCGAAAAGACGGACAGCCGGCCGGCTGGACCACCGGTGACGGCTGGATCGAGGTAAAGCCGGGAAACGGCGACATCATCACCAGGGAGCGCTTTCAGGACTACCGCCTGCACGTCGAGTTCTGGCTTCCCTACATGCCGGAAGCCAGCGGCCAGGGCCGCGCCAACAGCGGCGTCTATAACCAGGGCCGGCTGGAGGTGCAGGTCCTCGACTCCTACGGCCAGCCCCCGCGCGACAACGAAGCGGGCGGCATCTACCAGGTGGCGGTCCCCCTGCGCAACGCGTCGAAGAAGCCCGCCCACTGGCAGTGCTACGACATCGTTTACCGCGCCCCCCGGTTCGGGTCTGACGGCAAGCAGACCGAGAAGGGCCGGGTCGCCGTCCGCCACAACGGCCTCGTCATCCACAACAACGTGGAGTTCGACGCGCGCACCACCACGTCCGGTTTGCCGCCGGAGAACAATGACTACTCCAAGCCAGGGCCAATCCTGCTGCAGGACCATGGGAATAAGGTGCGCTACCGAAACATCTGGATCGTACCGATGTGATTCGAGGGAAACTGACAATTTGAAATTTCAAATTGTCAACCGTCAACTTGAAAGGTTACTTCGATGAACAGATGTCTTGCCTTGCTCGGTATTCCCGCTACTGTGCTCCTGGCCCTGCCGGTGCCGGCGCAGAACGGGTCCGGCTTCGTCCCGATCTTTGATGGCAAGTCGCTCCAGGGCTGGCACGTGAGCGCCCAGACCGGTCACAGTCGCGCCAGCGGTAACAAGACCGGCGGCAAGTGGACCGCTCAGAACGGCGCGTTGGTGGGCACACAGGACATCCCCGGCAACGGCGGCATCGTCATCACCGACAAGCAGTACGGCGACTTTGAAGTGGTGCTGGAGATGAACAACGACTACGGCCCGGACAGCGGCCTCTTCCTCCGCAGCAACGACCTCGGCCAGGCCTACCAGGCGATGATCGACTACCACGCGGGGGGTAACCTGATGGGCATCTATGGCGAGGGGCTTTCCGGCGGCATCAGCGTGCGCAACTTCGACCTGTTGGAGACCCCGGACAAGATCAAGGTCCTTCCAGATGCCGCTTACCCGGCGCCGTTCACGGCCGATGAATGGCGAAAGGTATGGCATCACGGTCGCTGGAACGAACTGCGGGCCAGGATCGAAGGCAACCCGCCGCACATTCAGACCTGGATCAACGGGACGAAGGTCATGGACTTCACCGACAAGGAGAAGCGCCATCCGGACTTCGGGAGTATCGCCCTCCAGGTACACGGAGGCGGGGATATGACGAAGCAGTTCGTGCGGTATCGGGAGATTCGAGTGAAAGGGCTGTAGAGAGGTGCAACTACGCGATAGGGTAGCACCTAAGCGACATAAGTAGGCTGGTCCCGCCTTACGGCTCGTACTGCGCGGCACTGGCTTGCAGACGCGACCACACCTGCCACTTCGGACGTGGCGAGCCTTTCACAGGCGATTGCTTGCTCCTACGTGAAGTGCGACTCCACGCAACGGGTGGGCCATCGACTGGGTTCGATCTGCCGATCTCGCGTCCTCCGACCAGCTACGCACGTTGAGTGTTTATGTTTGAACAGTGATCGTAGCGAGGTATCCTGATTTACAAATGGCCTATACAACTTGTATAAAGCGGAGCACACGATGAAGCTGATTGGTTTGGTCCGCTGAAGTTGACGGCACTCCATTGTCGCAGTCCGCATCTTTCCGACTCTGGCGGACGCGGCGGAACCCCCTATGCTCGATCCGGATTTCCCGTAGGCGGGGCACGAATCTGGCCAGTGCCAGTTAGCATGCCACCGGGCACCTGCCCCGCGGAAGGGAATGAGTTTCACGAAACTAGGCGCTGCCGCTCGCCGGCGCGGGGACGGTGTACTACGCTGCTCAGAAGAATAGGAACCACCAGCGGAAGAAGCCTGGCGGGGGTTAATCCTTCATCGTAGACGGCCGCGTCTATTATCGTGATCTGAAGACCAATCGCTTCCAGTACGGGGACTCGCCTGCAAAGTACATCCAGGTGCGGGCGAAGGATTACAAGTGCGGCTCCGGCCAGCACGAGGTTCCCTAGGAGCTCCGGCCGACCCGCAGCAATCCCGGCACCCCGCTGTATCGCAGGCATACTGGGAGCCACCAACGTCTGCAACACAATGAATCTGTACGTCCAGTGCCGGCCATTGGTGCACACGCCCCGCAGTCCCATCTGCTAGTGGAGAGACAATGCCCGGTCTAATCGAAGAGTTCAAAGAGTTTGCAGTCAAAGGAAATGTCATGGATCTCGCCGTCGGAGTGATCATCGGCGCCGCTTTCGGCAAGATTGTCACGTCCGTCGTGGACGACATGATCATGCCACCCATCGGCGCCGTGCTGAAGGGCGTGAACTTCTCTAACCTGTACCTGAACCTGACCGGAACGCAGTATGTCAGCCTCGAGGAAGCCAGGAAGGCGGGGGCCCCTGTGATTGCGTACGGCAATTTCCTCAACACCCTGATCCAGTTCCTGATCGTAGCGTTCGTGGTGTTCCTGATAGTTAAGGTCATCAACCGTATGCGGAGAGCAGAGGCTGTAGCTCCTTCTGCCCCGCCGGCACCCACGCGCGAGGAGCTATTGCTCACCGAGATCCGAGACGCGCTGACGCAGCGGACTGTTTGATCGCCCCTCCCGCGCTTACGCTGGGTTCGATACGGTGCCATACACTTCGGGGTGTCGTGCAGCGCCGGTTACAGCACAGCCGGGCTGGGGGCAATACCCCCAGCCCGGCTGTGCTGTAACCGGCGGTGACGCATCGGGTTCCCGTGGGAAAGGTAGGTGAAGCGGTGGAAAACGTACTGGCCAAGCGCCTTGCGGCGGAGACTCTGGGCACCTTCTGGCTTGTTTTTGGAGGGTGCGGCAGTGCCGTTCTCGCGGCCGCGTTTCCGAATGTTGGGATCGGGTTGCTCGGCGTATCGCTCGCCTTTGGCCTCACGGTGCTCACCATGGCCTACGCCATCGGGCACATCAGTGGGTGCCACCTCAACCCGGCTGTTACCGTCGGTCTGGCCACCGGCCGGCGCTTCCCGGCGAATGAGGTGCTCCCCTACGTCCTCGCACAGGTCATCGGAGGCGCGGCTGGGGCGGGTGTCCTTTACCTGATCGCAAGTGGGAAGGCAGACTTCTCTCTTGCCAGTGGCTTTGCCGCCAACGGATATGGTGAGCACTCTCCCGGCGGATACGGAATGGGCGCCGCGTTCCTCGCGGAGGTGGTCCTTACTTTTATGTTCCTGATGATCATCATGGGGGCCACGGACAGCCGTGCTCGCCCTGAAATGGCAGGGGTTGCCATCGGCCTCGCGCTGACCTTGATCCACCTCATTGGAATTCCCGTAACGAACCTCTCCGTCAACCCGGCGCGCAGCACCGGGCCAGCATTGTTCGTGGGCGGTTGGGCGCTGGCGCAGCTCTGGCTGTTCTGGGTCGCGCCCCTGTTGGGTGGTGCTCTGGCAGGGGCGGTATACAACGCGCTGTTCACGCCGCACGTTGAAGCCACGACGGGAACAGTTCAGCCAGGCCGTACAGCGGCGGCGGGCTGAGGTATGGAGGCTAAGTGGATACTCAAAGCCTTTGCAGACACGTCCGGCGGCCCGCGCCGCTGTTCGGCCACGGGTGCGCAAAGACTCTTGAGCTGCTCTGAAGACGGCGGTGCTTGTCTGTTTTCATCCCTCGCGGGTGACCGGCAGGTCATCGCCAACTCCTGGGTAGAAGGCGTATTGCAGCGTGGACTGATGAAGATTGGCACCTATCAAGGCCTGTCTCCAATCCAATGGATGTGCATGGGTTCCGGACGGAAGGTTCTGTTTGAGACGTTTTCGAGATTCCAGTAGGCGACGTGCGCAGAGACTGTCACCGTGACGAATGCTAATTGGTCCGTTCAATTGGTAGCATGGCAAGCGGAATGAGCTGCGCGCTCGCATCGAAGGCGATCCTGTCCACATCAAGAGTTGGATCAAGGGGAAGACGATCATGGCGTACACGGGTAAGAGACCGTGTGAAGAGGCCCGGGTCCCCGCGAGCGGGGACCCGGGGCGCCCCGGCTGCGAGCGGCTGCTCCGGGTCCATGCGTCATCGGTCGACGCAGTCCGATAAAGTCCGCATCGAGTTGCCTCGACCTTCTAGCCGTTGCCACCCAGAGGGTGACTCGGGTCACCCTCTGGCTTGCTCGCTCTCGCCTACCGAATCGAATTTCCACACCCTCTCTGAGGAAAAGCGCCATTCGGATACGGGCGGCATCTTCCTTACGGTGCACGGCGGCGGGAATACGCCGGAGCAGTTCTCCCGGTACCGCAGGATCCGTGTCGAGGAACAGGGCAAGTAGTATTACGGCGACGAGTTCGGCATTTCGCGCGTGGTGAAGCCAATTCGAACCCTAGTGACGCCTGCGCGTACAGTCCGCGCAGGCGGATTTTGTGGCTTTTGTTGCTGCGGTTTAACCGCCAAGCATGAATCGTCGTTGTGATAGTAAGCGCCGCGCCGGGAACAACCGATGGTGACGATCCTCTCTCATCCGCTGGTCGAGCACTGGCTCTCGGAGCTTCGCAGCGTGGATACGGGCCCGGCTCGCTTTCGGGAACTGGTTCGCCATCTCAGTGCGGCGCTGTTCCTGGAGGCGACTCGTGACTTGCCACTTCTTGAAACCACGATACGCACGCCGTTGATGGAGACGCCCGCCCGGCGGTTGGTGTCCGGCCCGGTGCTTGCGCCGATCCTGCGGGCGGGGATCGGCATGGCGGACGGGATCCTGGACTTTGTGCCGGAGGCCTCGGTCTATCACCTGGGCTTTTACCGCTGTCACGACACATTGGAGGCGGTGTGCTACTACCGGCCTACCGTCAGCGCCGCCGCCGGCCGCCGGGCGTTTGTGCTGGATCCGATGCTTGCAACCGGCGGCTCCGCCGTCGCCGCGTTGGACGAGGCGTACACCTGGGGCGTAGAGCGCCCCAAGCTGCTCTGCCTCCTGGGCGCGCCCGAGGGGGTGGAGCGCGTCCGCCGCGCCTACCCCGAAGTTGAGATCTTCCTGGGCGCCCTTGACGAGCGCCTGAACGAAGTCGGCTACATCCTGCCCGGCCTCGGTGATGCCGGCGACCGCGAGTTCAACAGCCCGTAATCCAAGTCGGCTGCCCGCCAAGAAGTCACCCCCCTTCCCTGCGAGGGAAGGGGGCCGGGGGGTTAGGTTTACGCCGCGATCGCTTCCTGAAAAGCGAGCGCCATTGCCGTGTCCGGATGCGACTCGTCCAACACCTGCTGGATGATCTTTTCCGGCGCGGCGCCTTGCGGTTCGCTCTTGAACCGCCCCGGCAATTGCTGAAGGGACTCCTTCGCCTGTCCCATCATCTGCCGGCCGCGATCCGTTCCAAACAACAGTGCGATGCCGATTCCGGCCAGCGCGGCCATTCCTAACGTCTTCATCGTGCTCCCCGCCTTCCTTAACGCTCGCCCATTACACCTGGTTCTCACCACCTTGCCGCGCGGGCAAACGTATTGAAATCCAGACGCCGATAGGTCGCTTTCTTAACGGACGCTTAAACTGTGGCGGTAAGGACAACATAAGCGGTTCCCTTCCGTTCTGTGAGTTGAACGGAAGTCGAAAGAGAGCTCATGAAGATCCGTCCGGTGTGCTTGCTGCTTCTCGCTGTCCTCTGGGTGTGCTGCGCCGGTTGCGGCGCCTCCGGAGGCGGGTTGGGATCGGGTGGAAATACGAATCGGACACTGCGCATTCTGTCCGGTTCGGAGAACAAGACCCTGGAGCCGCTGCTCAAGCGGTGGGGGCAGCGTAACGGAACCGACGTCCAGGTGGAATACCTGGGGTCGGTGGACGCGATGCTCCAACTGGCGGACGGGGCAACCGCCTTCGACGCGGTATGGCCCGCGCAATCGCTGTGGATCGACCTGGGGGACCGCAAGAAGGTCACCCGCCACCAGCAGAGCCTGATGCGCTCACCAGTGGTGTTTGGCGTCAAGAAGTCTGTCGCGCAGTCGCTGGGATGGGTGGGCAAAGAGGTCACGGTGGAGCAGATCCTGCGGGCGGCGGAGGCGGGCAAGCTCCGGTTCATGATGACGTCCGCCAGCCAGTCCAACTCCGGTGCCTCCGCTTACCTCGGCTTCCTCTATGCCTTTGCCGGTCGCCCGGAGGTGCTCACCAGCGCGCAACTGAAGCGCCCCCAGGTGCGCGAGCGCATCCGACGCATCCTCGGGTCGGTGAACCGTTCTTCGGGAAGCTCGGGCTGGTTGAAGGACCTGTTCATCCAGAAGTACGACCAGTACGACGCGATGGTGAACTATGAGGCGCTCGTAATCGAGGCCAACCAGCAGTTGGTCCGGGATGGGAAGGAGCCGCTTTACGCGGTCTATCCCACGGACGGACTCACCCTCGCGGACTCGCCGCTCGCCTACGTGGATCACGGGGACGCGCAGAAGGAGAAGCTGTTTCTCGCCCTCCAGGAGAACCTGCTGTCGCCGGACGTGCAGCGGGAGATCCTCGCCACCGGGCGCCGCGTCGGGCTCGCCGGGCTCGATACGTCAGCCGCGGACCCGAGCCTGTTCAATCCGGAATGGGGCATCGACGCCAGGCGCGTGCTGAACCCGATCCGGATGCCGCCGGCACCGGTCATCCGCGAGGCGCTCGACCTCTACCAGACGGCATTCCGGAAGCCCTCTTATACGATCTACTGCCTGGACTACTCGGGCAGCATGCAGGGGCAGGGCATTGCGGACCTCAAGTCGGCGATGCGGCTGCTGCTCACGCCGGCGGAAGCACGCCGGTATCTGCTGCAAGCATCGGCCAAAGATGTGGTGCGCGTCATCCCGTTCAACCACGCCCCGATCGCGGACTGGATCGCCGCGGGTAATGGAGCGGAAGCGCAGATCGGCCTCTTCCGGCAGATTGACAACCTGAAGGAGAACGGTGGGACCGACATTTACACGCCCGTCATGCAGGCGTTCGATGACCTGAAGCATGTCGCAAAGCTGGACGATTACTTCCCGGCCGTGATCCTCATGACGGATGGGCGCTCGAACCGGGGCGCGAGTTTCGCGACGCTTCAGCAGCATCTTCAACAGTCCGGCGTGAACGCGGACGTGCCGGTGTTCGCGGTGCTCTTCGGCGAGGCGTCGGAAGACCAACTCCGCCAGATTACCAGCACTACGTCCGGCCGGATCTTCGATGGTCGTAAGGACCTGGTGCGAGCGTTTCGGGAAGCACGTGGCTACAACTGAGCGCTGGAAACGAGAGCAAGTTTGAGAGGACCGGTAAAGAAGAGCGCGATGACGGACCTGGCCCTGGGACTGGCGGCGGCGGGAGTATTCCTGGCGATGGTGTTCCTGCTCCACATGCACGTCCTCCTCGCGGCTCCGCTGGCGGGCGGCGTTTATGTGGGGCTACGGTTGATCACCGCCGCTTCCCCAGCCTCCCCTGTGCTGCCCAGCGAAGAGGAGCTGATCCGGAGGATCGGCCAGCATGCGGACGCGGTGATGGAGCCGCGGGTGCAGCAGCAGCTCGGCGAGATCTGCAGGCAGGCGCAGCTCTTTCTCGCCTACCTCCAGCAGCACCCGCAAGAGGCGGGCGCGTGGCGCGGGGTCGTACGCGAATGCCTCGACTCCACCCTCGGGATCGTGCAGCGCTACGTCCAGCTCGGCCGCTTTGTAGACGATCCCCGCTCGCCGGCGCTGCGAGAGGTCGAGGAGTTGCTCGCGCAGGCCGCCGCGACGTTCGCCGGCTTGCGGCAGCGGCTGGTGGAAGAAGGAGCTGCCGACCTCTCCGCGGAGGTCGCCGCATTCCGGAACACCCTGCAGGCAGTGGACGAAGTCAGTCTCTCCAACCGGAGAGGAGGAACGGAATGAGAAGAGCCGGCCTGGCCGTGCTGATCCTGGTAGTGCTGGCGGTGACGGCCTACCAGTTCGTCGTTCACCCCGGCGGCGGTGGCGGGGGAGCGCCTACCGCAGGCCCCGCCGCAACGGTGCGCGGGTCCATCGGCGGTGAGAAGGTGGGGCTGCTCAAAGACCCGCAGTTCCAGAAGATCCTGCGCGAGCGCTACGGGCTTACGGTCGATTACACCCGCTCCGGGTCGATCGACATGATCAAAGAGGCGGCGGGCAGGGACTTCCTCTGGCCGGCTACGCAGATCGCGCTCGAGATGCTGCGCGAGAAGGGCGGCCGTATCGAGAAGTCGGAGATCCTGTTCAATTCGCCCGTGGTGCTCTACTCCCGCGGCCCCGTGACCGCTGCCCTGATCAAACAGGGGATCGTGGAGAAGGTGGGGGACACCTACTACATCGTCGACCTGCCGAAGCTGGTGAAGACCATCAACTCCGGTACCCGCTGGAAGGAACTCGGCCTGCCGGAGCTGTACGGGAAGGTCACTGTGGTGAGCACCGACCCCACTCGCAGCAGCTCGGGGACGCTGTTCGCCGGGCTCCTCGCCAACATCTTGAACGGAGGCGAGGTGGTGGATGAGCGCAGCGTCAAGTCTGTGCTGCCTTCCGTAAAGCAGTTCTTTGCCCGGCAAGGATACATGCAAAGCAGTTCCGGCGACCTGTTCAACCAGTTCCTCCAACAGGGGATGGGCAGCTTTCCGATCATCGCCGGCTACGAGGCTCAGCTCATCGAGTTCTCCATTGAGAACGCCCAGTACCGGGACCTGCTGCGGAAGGAGATCACCACGCTCTATCCCCGGCCCACCGTCTGGAGCAGCCACCCCTTCATCGCGCTCAACGCGAACGGCTCCCGGCTGCTGACGGCCCTTCAGGACCCGGAGATCCAGCGCCTGGCCTGGGAGCGTCATGGCTTCCGCTCCGGACTCATCGGCGTCCAGAACGACCCGAAGGTGCTGCAGGTGAACGGCGTGCCGGCCACCGTACAGAACGTGATCCCCACCCCGAGCCCCAAGACGATGGAGCGTATCCTCGGTGCATTGGCGGGTAATTGAAGCGCTGCAGCGGTTATCAGTACGCCTTGCAATAATGGAGTCAGTGCGAACGCAGCGAAGCGGAGTGCGGCAATCCGCTCCGTGTTTAGGTAACCCTGGAGCACTCACAAAGACGACCAACTTTCCGTATCCCGAAAGCCCACCAGGGTGACTCTGATGTAGCCAGGGGGTTTGTTCCTTGGCGGCTCAACGAATCGGGGCAGGGCAACCCCTCCCCCGCAATCCCACCCGCTGTTCCGTCTAGCGACGCGGTTCGTGGGTATAGTCAGAGTGACGAGGGGGAGTAGCCGGGGCGAGAATCCTGCCGGAAGCCGTCAATACGCCACACGCTTCATCAACGTGGGGCCGGCACCGGAGCCGAGCCGCCTGAACCGCCGTTCAGGGCCGGGGGCAAGACCTTCGTGGTGGATGCGTGATGCATCGGCTGCGAGGCTGCCTCCGGCCTTTTTGTCTGTGAACGGCAGAAGGAGAGACTTTGGCCACTGTAGGAACCCCATTTCTCTGGATCGGCTTCATGGTGCTGATCCTCGCGATGCTCGCGCTGGACCTGGGGGTGCTAAACCGGCGTGCCCACGTGGTCGCGCCCCGGGAAGCGCTACGCTGTACCTTCCTCTGGATTGGGGTCGCGCTGGCGTTCAACGGCTTCATCTACTTCCGGTTCGGACCGGACAAGGCGCTGGAGTTCCTCACCGGGTACCTCATCGAGAAAGCGCTCAGTGTCGACAACCTGTTCGTGTTCCTGGTGATCTTCTCGTACTTCTCCGTGCCCGCGGAGTACCAGCACCGGGTGCTGTTCTGGGGGGTGCTGGGGGCCATCGTCCTGCGCGCGGTGTTCATCCTGCTGGGGGCTGCGCTACTGCACCGGTTCCACTGGCTCCTGTTCCTTTTTGGTGCCTTTCTGGTGTTCACGGGCATTCGCCTCCTGTTCGAGAAGGGAGAGAGCGTCCACCCGGAGCGCAACCCCGTGGTACGGCTGTTCGAGCGCTGGGTGCCGATGGTCCACGACTACCACAACTCGCACTTCTTTACTCTGCGCGAGGGGCGCCGCTACGCCACGCCGCTCCTCCTGGTGCTCCTGGTGGTGGAGGCGACAGACGTGATCTTCGCGGTCGACAGCATCCCCGCGATCTTCGCGGTGACGCCGGATCCGTTCATCGTCTTCACGTCCAACATCTTCGCGATCCTCGGGCTGCGGGCGCTCTACTTCCTACTGGCGGATTCCCTGGAGCGATTTCGCTACCTCAAGGTGGGCCTGGGCACGGTGCTCCTGTTCATCGGCGCAAAGATGCTGATCAGCGATTGGTACAAGATCCCTATCGGGGTCTCGCTCGTAGTGGTGGTACTGCTGCTTGGCGGCTCGATCGCCTGGTCGCTCCGGTCGCCCGCGGCAGCGGAAAAGGCAAGGGCTCCGGTCGTCGACGAGGAGTCCGCCTCGGAGAGCCGTAGTGAAAAACCGCGGCCGAAGCGGAGGCGCGCGGCGGAGTAGGGGTCCGGAGGGGCAATCTCGGAGGCGTTTGCTGATAGTCTGGTGACGCAGGTACCTGCCACTGGGAGCGGATCGACCGATACTACATAGTACTCATCGCTCCGCTCCTACCTTCGCCCGTGCAGAACCCACCCTCGCCCAAAGGCACCCTCGCCGGACACCGCAACGCGTACGCCGTGCGTCTCACCGTGTTCGAGGGGCCTATGGACCTGCTCCTGCACCTGATCCGCACGCACAAGCTGGACATCTGGGACATCCCCATCGCCCAGATCACGGACCAGTACCTCCAGTATCTTGCGTTGATGGAGTCGCTCGATCTCGACATCGCGAGTGAGTTCATCGTGATGGCGGCGACGCTGATGGAGATCAAGTCGCGCCTCATGCTGCCGCGCCCGGACCCGATCGGGGAGGAGGGCGAAGAGGGCAACGACCCCCGCGCCGAGCTCATCGAGCGCCTCCTGGAATACGAGCGCTTCCAGCAGGTGGCGGAACAGCTTCGGGAGCTTGCTTCTGAAAGTCGCCGCAGCTTCCCGCGGGCGGCGGTCGAGCAGTGGGAAGGGGCGGTGCCGCTGGTCGAGCTGCGCCCCGGAGACCTCCTGGAAGCGCTGCGCCGGATGGCGCCGGAAGAGACCACCGAAGACCCGGAAAGTCGCCACCCGTCCCTCCGGGTGCGCCGCCACGCGGTCAACCTGCGGCAGCGCGTGGCGGAGGTCTTGCGCCGCGTGCAGACGGCCACCGGACCGGTGGCATTCAGCTCCCTCATTTACCGCGGCGGCCAGCGCGTGAGCCGCACCGAGGTGTTGGTGACGTTCCTGGCGATCCTGGAACTGGTGCGCCAGGAGCAGATTACGGCCTGGCAAGAGGGGATTGGAGGCGATATCATCCTCCTTCCCCGGCACGCGCCTGCTCCAGTCGCCGCCGCAGCGGCGCTGCCGGAGTAAGCCGGCCGCTCGACAGTTTGTACTTCGACCATCCGGCTACAATCAGAGAATTGCTCGTGACAGGGAGGGCAGAGGCGTCTGCTCCGCGAAATTTAAAGTAACCGAGCTAGTTCGACTGCTTTTCGTGGAAATTCACTGCCGAGCAGCCGACGTTTACTAACGGTGCGGTAAGGCGCCGGTCCCGGTGCCTCCGGTCTTCCCGTCCGATTTCCAACGGTCCGCTGTTTGATGGAAGAGACGCTCCCGTCCAACCTGCATCCCTTGCTTGAATGCCTGCTGTTTGTGGCGCCCGAGCCCGTAACGGCCCGGCAGGTGGCGGAGGTGTTGAGCCTGGAGGAAGCACACGCCGGCAAGATCCTGGAGGAGTTCCGGCATACTTACGTCAATGGCGGTGGACTGCACGTAATCCGGGTGGCCGGCGGCTATCAGCTGCGGACCCGCCCCGAGTTTGCCAGCGTGGTATCCGCTTTCCTGCGGCCCGCCGCACAGAAGCTTTCCCGGCAGGCGCTGGAGACGCTGGCCATCGTGGCCTACGAGCAGCCCATCACCCAGCCGGAAGTGGACGCGATCCGCGGCGTGCAGAGCTCGGGGGTCATCAAGACCCTCCTGGAGCGGGAGTTGATCCGGGAAGCCGGACGCAAAGACGGGCCCGGGAAGCCGATCCTCTATCGCACCACCGATCACTTTTTGAAGCATTTCGGCCTGGCCGACCTGAGTGAGTTACCGAAGTTGGAGGAGACTCTTGGCGCAGCGATCCCCGAGAAACGTGATCTGTTGGTCTGATCCGCGAGCTCAGCGCTCATTTCGGGCGGTTACGCTCCTCGTCGTCGCGGGCGCGCTGCTGCTGGCGCCGCTCGCCGGCCGCGCGCAGACGACGCCGTTCGATGAGCCTTCCGGGCTGCCGGAGCCCGCTCCCGCGCCCGTTGCGCCACCGCCCACGGCGCCGTCCGGACCCAACCTGTCCGGACCTGAAGTGAAGGGCGCCTCGGCGATCCTCGTAGATGCCGCCACCGGCACCATCCTCTGGGAGAAGGACTCGCACACCCGCCGTCCGATCGCTTCTACCACCAAGATCATGACGGCCACGCTGCTGCTGGAGAGCGGCCGCCTCGACGACGTGGTTACCTTCAGCAACAAGGCCCGTCTTACTCCCTACGCCAACCTGAACGCCAAGCCCGGCGAGAAGTTCAGCCTGCGCGAGCTGCTGTACGCGATCATGCTGCGCAGCTCCAACGACAGCTGCGTGGCAGTGGCGGAGCACCTGAGCGGCCAGGCCTGGAAGTATGCGGCGCAAATGACGGAAAAGGCCCACCAACTGGGCGCGATGGACACCCACTTCGTCACCGTTAACGGCCTTTACGACAAGAACCACTACAGCACCGCCTACGACCTGGCGCTGATGACCCGGTACGCCATCCAATACCCGCTTTTCAATGAGGTGGTGAGCACCCAGGCGAAGCCGATCCAGCGCTCTATCAACCAGAAAGACGTCCTGCTCCAGAACCACAACAAGTTCCTGAAGAAGTACCAGGGCGCGGATGGCATCAAAACGGGGTACGTCCGCCAGTCCGGAAAGTGCCTCGTGGCCTCCGCCACGGGGCTGGAGGCCGGCCGGCCGTGGCGGTTGATTACGGTGGTGCTCAACAGCGGAGACACCTATGGGGACTCCGCGCGAATGATGGACTGGGGCCGCCAGAACTTCCAGCCGATCTTCCTCGCCCGTCAGGGGGAGCAGGTTGCGGTCGCCTCCGTGCGGGGCGGGGTGGCGCCGAATGTGCCGCTGATCGCCTCTCGAGACCTCCTGGCAATCGTCCGCCGGACGCCGGGCATGAACCACGCGGTACCGGAGATTCAGACCGAAAACGGACTGCGCGCACCCGTTGCGGAGAATCAGGTTGTGGGTAAAGTGGTCGCACGGGTAGACGGGCAGCCCGTATCGCAGGTAGAACTACTGGCAGGGAGGCCGGTAACGCAGGTCTGGACGGCCAGTGTGGCGCCGTTCACTGGCTGGTCGTTTACCCTCGCGCTCCTCGTGCTAGGTACTCGATATGCAAGAGCGGCTGCAAAAAGTTCTCGCAAGCGCCGGCGTCGCCTCGCGGCGCGAAGCCGAGAGCTTGATCTCGAATGGGAAAGTAACGGTCAATGGTGAGGTGATCCGTGAGCTCGGCCTGAGGGTCGACGCGGAGCGCGATTACATCGCGGTAGACGGAAAGCCGATCGCCCGGCACGTCGAGCACCTCTACGTTCTGTTGCACAAACCCAAGGGGTACGTGACCACGCGTCACGACCCCCATGTGACGAACACGGTGATGGAGTTGATCATCCCCGCGCTGGAGGAGAAATTCGGCCGCGGCGATGCTGCCGTGTCCGGTCTCCATCCGGTGGGCCGGTTGGATGCCCAGTCGGAAGGGCTGCTCATCCTCACGAATGATGGTTCCTTCACGCAGGAGATGACCCACCCCCGTCACCGGGTGCCGAAGATCTATGTGGCGGATGTCCGCGGGATCCCGGACGCGGAAGCGCTGGAGAAGCTGCGCACCGGCGTACCTCTCTTCGGTCAGCGGACGTTGCCGGCGCGCGCGCGGGTGGTCCGCGCCGATCGCGGCCGGAATACCGCCCGCGTCGAAGTGGAGATCCGCGAAGGCCGCAACCAGCAGGTGCGCCGGATGCTTCAGGCGGTGGGGCATCCCGTAGACCGCCTTACCCGGGTCGGCATCGGTCCCGTGACGCTCAACCGGCTCAAGCCGGGCCAGTGGCGGTTCCTCACCGCGTCCGAGGTGGAGACGCTCCGTACCCGCGCCGCCAATCCCGACGAAGAGACGGAGCAGGCACCTAGGCGACGGCTCACCATTCGACGGGGGAATGCGGGGCCGGGACCCAAACGCCCCTACGCTCCTGGCGGACCGCCGCGCGCCCAGGGACCCGGCGGAACCCGCCGTCCGGAAGGCGCTGGCGGACCCGGAAGACCCTACGCTACGGGTGGTTCAGGCCGTCCCCAGGGCGGCCCCGGTCCGTCGCGCCCACAGGGCGGCCCCGGTCCGTCACGGCCGCAGGGGGGTAGCGGCCCTGGTCGCCCCTACGGCTCTGGACCATCGCGCCCTTCAGGCGGGACGGAACGACCCTACGGTTCGGGCCCAGGCCGTCCGCAAGGTGGCTCGGAACGATCCTACGGTTCGGGGCCGGGACGTCCGCAAGGGGGTCGCGGACCTGAACGACCTTACGGGACGAGCGGTCCGGGCCGTCCGCAAGGGGGTCGTGGGCCCGAACGTCCGCAAGGTGGGGGAGGCGCCGGTCGCCCCTATGGCGGCGGCGCGGCGCGTCCGCAGGGCCCCGGTGGACCGGGACGCCCCTACGGCTCCGGTCCGGATCGTCCGTATGGCTCCGGTCCGTCTCGCCCGCAGGCGCCCCGCGGCCCTTCGGCCTTCGACAGTCGGTCGGCAGACCGCCCGCCTCGTCCGACTGATCGAGACACTCGCGGCGGCAATCCGGGGCGCGGCGGGCAATCCGGATCCGGTCGCCCCCAAGGGGGGCAGTTCAACTCCGGCCGGCCGCAGGGTGGGCAATCCGGTTCCGGTCGCCCGCATGGTGGACAGTCCTCCGGCGGGCGCCAACAGGGCGGGCAGTCTTTCGGAGGGCGCCCGCAGGGTGGCCGGCCTCCCTCGGGAAAACCGCAGCCAGGCCGTGGCCAGACCGGCCGCGGAAAACGCCAGCCATAGCGACGTAGGGACGGATCGCCGTTTCCGTTCGTAGCAAGGCGATCGGCTTGAGATGGCGTTCCTTCCTACGAGCAACCCAAGTGACAATGGGCCTCAGTGATCGAATGCGCCTCCCGCGCACGCGTCATCCTGAAAGGAGCGAAGCGTATTGAAGGATCTCGCCTTCGTAAGTAGCGGCCGTCGAAAGCCTTTCGCGCCGGAGCGGGATCCTTCCCTTCGCTCCAGGATGACCGGGTACGGTAGGGAAGGCCACCTGCCGAGCGCCGGTTCCTCGCCCCTGGTTCCAAAATCGCTGATTACCTCACGCGCAATACCAAACACCTAACGCCCCGATACAGCAGTGCCAAAATCCAAATCTCCCACCATCACCGTCGGCGGGCGCAGCTACCTGCGGATCCCGATCAAGACCCACATCATCGTTCCGGAAGATGACATCGTTGCGGTGGCTCGGCAGTATGCCGGCGACCAGGCGCGTAAGGGCGACATCGTCTTCGTGAGCGAAAAAGTGGTGGCCATTACCCAGGGCCGCGCCGTGCCCACGGACACCATCCGCGTGAGCTGGCTGGCGCAGAAGCTCTGGCCCTTCGTGCGCCAGGTGCCATACGGTATTGGGCTGCGAAACCCGTACAGCATGCAGTGCGCTATCGACGAGTGCGGCGCGCCCCGCATCCTGCTGGCGGCAATGGTCGGCGCGGTGGGTAAGTTCATCGGCCGCCGCGGGGACTTCTACCGCATTGCGGGCGTTCAGGCCGCCGCCATCGACGCGCCCGGCACTGCGGGCATCGAGCAATTCCGCAACTGCGTGATCAAGGCGCCCAAAGACCCGGACCGCGTTGCGCAGTCCCTCGCCGACGCTCTCGGCTGCGAAGCCGCAGTCGTGGACGTGAACGACATCGATAGCGCCGTTCTGGGCCATTCTCGTGGCACGGATCCCGAAGCGGTGCGCCTCGCGCTCAAAGATAATCCCCTCGGCCAGGGCGCAGAGCAAACCCCGCTGGGTATCCTCCGCCCAGCGTAGAGGGTGAGCGGCGATCCGGAAGATTGAGGCGAGTTCATGGCCCGGACCGTCGGATGCCGGAGCGCGGAACTGGTGGATCGCGAGCGCGGGGCGAAGGTCCCGCTGCTGGTGATGTACCCTTCGAGCGCTCCGGAGCGACCCGAGCGCATCGGGCCGTACGCCGTGAGCGTGGCGATGGAAGGGCCGGTCGAGGCCGGTACGTTCCCGCTGGTGATCGTCTCCCACGGCTCCGGCGGATCGCGTTTTACCCATCGTGTGTTGGCCGCGGGGCTCGCGCGCCAGGGCTTCGTGGTGGTGCTGCCGGAGCATCCGGGCAACAACCGGGACAACAACGAGCTGGCAGGCACGCACACCCTGCTCGCCGACCGCCCACGGCAGGTCCGCCACGCCATCGATTGGGCTTCCGCCGATGAAGCTCTCCGGGCGCACTTGATTCCCGGCGCGGTTGCGGTGATCGGTCACTCGCTGGGCGGCTATACGGCGCTGGCGGTAGCGGGAGGCCGTCCCTGGGCCGCCGCGCACGAGACGCCGGACCGGCAGCCCCATCCGGTCCCAGTGACCCCTGACGCTCGCGTGAAGGCGCTGGTGCTGCTCGCTCCGGCCACCCCGTGGTTCATGGCGCCGGGCGCGCTAGAAGCCGTGCGCGTGCCGATCCTGATTCTCACGGGTGAGAAAGACGAGATGGCCCCCGCGTGGCACGCTGAAATCGTGAAGCGCGGGGTGCCCGGGCGGACGCCGGTCGAACACCGGACCGTGCCAAACGCCGGTCACTACTCCTTCCTTAGCCCCTTCCCCATGGAGCGGACCAGCGCCGCGTTCCCCCCGTCGCAGGACCCGCCCGGCTTCGACCGCATTCGGTTCCACGAGGGACTGGGCAACGAGGTCGGAACGTTCCTGCGCTGCGCCCTACTCGACGTCAGGCATTGAAAACTAGTGCTCCGCCCAGGCAAAAGTGATTCGTCGCCAGACTGGCGGGGGCAATTGTGATTCACTGGGGGTGGAGGTACACCCCTTGGCAAAGAAGTATCGTGTGACGCTCACCGCGGAGGAGCGA
>Ga0255338_1001817_pt1 | contig 36665 bp, 29 predicted proteins | sample MeOH1_35cm_T4_19_FD_203715 | JGI IMG/M metagenome (GOLD analysis project Ga0255338, IMG submission 203715) | Sandy soil microbial communities from University of British Columbia, Vancouver, Canada - MeOH1_35cm_T4_195 | ecosystem: Engineered > Artificial ecosystem > Sand microcosm > Unclassified ...
ATCTGGTTTACTAATCACCTCCCCCTCTATAGCAGAACTGTTAACTGCTTCTGCCACCATATTTTCAATAATGGCATCCAGTTCGGCTTCTGGTGGCAGGGCATGAAGTGTGCCTTTCATCTGCCCCGCCAGTTGCTGAAACTGTAGCAGCCGGGCATAGCTTTCTTCACCTATGTGGTAAGAAAATTGAGGCCAATCTTTGTGTTGCCAGTTGTACATGAGCCGATTAATTGGGTTATTCGGCTCAAATATACGACATTTATGAGCCGAATAAACAAATATTCGGCTCACTGTAGTTTATAACAACTAACAATGATATTGGTGGAGAACTGTCTATTTATTGCATGAAGAGTACTTTGGGGAAATGAAACGTGAGAGCTGTGTGTTGGGTATTCGATTACTATACCTGATCCTGTCGGGGAACTCAACCGGCCACCCCTTTCTTCTTTGGATGCTGGTCACATTTTGCGACTACCTCCGCTTTTCTTCCGCAGTTAACTGAAACATAAAACCGGTTGGGAAATATTTCCCATTGCGTTTTATCTGCTCATCTAACCGCTTCGTGGATCTTATACCTACTACCCATCTGTATCCTTCATCCTGATTACAGACAATGAATCAGATTTCCCTTCTCAACCGTGGAGTCTCCGTCTCAGACGGAAGACATCCGCGGAGAAAGGTCTTTTTTATTGTTTGAGGAAGACTTTGCGGAGAACGGAAGCCGGGCTCTTTATACATGTAAACAGGTACATGGTTACAGCTTATTGCATAAACCTTCACCAATTCGTCCAACCTGCCAATGATTCAAGATACTTCCTTTTGCAATGGTAGTTGCGCCTAACGGTCAGGGCTTGGCGAAGGTTGGGAAATATATTCTGTCGCTTGCTTGGCCACTAAAGACTTGATTAGCTAAAGCCAAATTACTGAAGCTGGGTCAGAATTCCTACAGTTGATGGGCCAAATTCGTCGGCCCAACTTTTGCCAAACCGATGTTATAAGCCGTTTTTCTTTCGCTCAGCAAGTGCGGAAAATATATTGAAATCATACCTTCCTGTAATATCAGCAAGGTTTTTATAGGCAATTATAGCTTCGCTAAAATTTTGATTTTTTTCGAGAGACCACGCTTTTAAAAATTTGCTTTGGTAGTTATTTGAATCTATACTCAAGGCTTTGTCAAAATATTGAATTGCAGCCGAAAACTCGCCAGTCTTGAATTCTATAATTCCTCTTAGAGTGAATAACTCACTATTTAACTTATTGGAACTTCCTTTTTCAATTACTGCAATTCGAGATTTCGCCGAATCAATAGTTATATAGTTAAGCGACTGATTTCTGAGTGAATCCATTAAGCGGTAATATAAATCGCAACTAAAAACCATAGAAACAGATATTTTTCTATAAATGTTAAGACCGAACTGCTTAGCAACTTTTTCAGAAGTGTCTTTGTACATTTTGTAGCACATATCCATTAGAAATGCGTTATTGTTTTGAAAAGATTGCATCAAGCAATCACCAAAAGAATCATCTTCTAAATTTTTTGTTTTTGAAAGGCAGTTACACGCAGCAGAAGATAAAGTCCTATTTAAGCTATCTTGACAATTAGCAAGTGTGCAAAAAAAAAGTAAAATGCCTATCAATATATTTCTCATAAAATGGCTGCTAACTTAGTTATACGCGCTAAACCATAGCGCCAATGCAGCTATTTTATCTGGCTTTGCGTGTAAAACTATCGCATAATAAATATAGGTAAAATGCATTATAAGTCATCGAATGGTGTTATACAGTTTTTGTAAGCTTCCCCCTATGCTCGGCTAGTATTATGAGATTTGAAAAAAAACTGTTTCTCATTCCTTCCCATAAAACCGCACCACATACTCCGATAAATACATCGCCGTATCCTTCGCATTATCCTTGAAAAACAAACGGGCAGTCTCTCCTACTTGTTGTTAAACAGGTGTTTTTGTTTTGTACTTCGTCTGTTCCGCCAATGGGTTGTAAAGAGGGATACCAGATGGCGATCAGCAGCCAGAACGGCATCATTCCTAGAAGCAGGTATTTTCTCATATGGCGGGCTTTGAATTTCTAAGTTAGTGAAAACTCTTATTGATGGCAGGATGCAATCAGCGTTCAAACTCACTCTGCGCATACTCCCCGTTCTCCCGTTCTCTGCGGTGAATGGAAGGTATGTTCACCGCGGAGCCGCAGAGGGCGGGGAGTTTGCGCAGAGGGAGATTCTGATTAACCAAGTAAAACATTTTAGGCCAAGTCGTTTTAATAGCGGAACTCATTAGTACCTTCATCTTTCAACCATTCCAACAAAATCAGTTCATGGGTTTCTTATCCGTATCGCATCTCAGCAAAAAAATACAGGAAGCTACGGTGGTAGCCGATATCAGTTTCGAGCAGGCACGTTTCCAGAAACTGGCCATTGCTGGCGAAACGGGTTCGGGCAAAAGCAGTTTGCTGAAAATGATTGCGGGCCTGGTACAACCCAGCAGCGGTATTATTTTTTTTGAGGGCGAAAAAGTAATGGGACCGGATTTTCAGCTCATCCATGGCCATCCGGGTATTGCCTACCTGTCGCAACACTATGAACTCAGAAACAATTACCGCGTAGACGAATGGCTCGAAATGGGTACCCGTTTGCCACAATCCGAGGCCGATACTTTATTTGATGTTTGCCGGATCAGTCACCTGCTCTCCCGCAAAACCCACCAGTTATCCGGTGGCGAAAAACAACGGATTGCCCTGGCCAGGTTACTGGCGGGCTCGCCGCGTTTATTGTTACTGGATGAACCTTTCTCTAACCTTGACCCTATTCACAAACAATTATTAAAAGAAGTGCTCGAAGATCTCAGCAGTCGCTTACAGATCAGCTGCATCCTCACTTCGCATGATCCGCTGGATACCTTGTCATGGGCCGATGAACTGATGATCATGCAATCGGGCAAACTGGTGCAGCAGGGGGCACCGGCTTTTCTCTATCATCATCCCGTAAACGAATATGTGGCCGGACTGCTGGGCTCTTATGTGTTGCTCACAGCCAATGAATGGCGTGTACTGGGTGGAAGCAATGGTTCACCGCTGTTGGGTGATCGGTATCTGCTGCGCCCCGAACAATTTTCGATTACAAAGTCTGAGAATGGTGGCGTTCAGGGAAGGATTCAACAGATCCGTTTCTGGGGTAGTTTTTCTGAACTACAGGTTCAGATTTCTGGTAAAATCATTCCTGTGAAAACGATGGAAACGGATTTTTCGGTTGGGGATGAGGTTTGTATCAGGATCCGAAAGCCGGGTTTAGCATAATACTCTCTGCGCAAACTCCCCGTTCTCTGCGGTGAATGGAACATCTTTTCACCGGGGAGCCGCAGAGGGCGGGGAGGTTACGCAGAGAGATTTGATTTAACAGGCTCAGTTTCAATAGATTAATTCAAATTCATTTACTCACCACAGATCTGCCATTACCGGTATTTCCGGGCAGTCTGGGGTTTTTCGTACCTTTGTATTTACCTCCTCTTCAGAGGAACGATATTTGCAGTTCGTTTATCAATTCACCGCTATGAAATCATTCTTACTTGTTACTGCGCTGGTTATCCTGGCTGTAAGCGGGATGGCACAAACCAAACCAACGGCTCCTAAAACCATTGCCACGGCCACGCCCAGTTCTTTCGAAGCCTCGCTGGTACAGGGAACACTGACTCTGAACAAGGAACTGAAACAGGGAGATGGCAAAGATTTTATTACTGTATATACACTCCTGAAAAACGATGTCGCTTTTAACGGCCGCAAACCGATCCGGGTTTCCTTGTCACGTCAATCATTCGATTCTGTGTTTACCAGGACCACAGCCGACCTGGCCGCCAAATGGCCGGTGCTGAACAAACATATTGAAGACAACAAACTCACGCTTACCACGGAGAACGATTGGATCAGTCTGATCAATCTCTTCAATAACCTCCGGTAAGGAGAAAGTTTCACCTGTCATCTCCCCTAACCAGTCATGTATTCCGGATAATTCTTCTTTGAATTATCAGTACCTTGTTTTCCCGTTCCATGTTATCCGGTACTGTATGAATCAACGTTATCTGAGGGTCTTACCGTTTCTGCTATTTACGGTATGCCTTTTATTTACCGGATTGGCCCTTGCACAATGTCCACCCAATATCGGTTTTGAAAAAGGTAATTTCGACAATTGGGAGTGCAGCACGGGGCAGATCAGCAGCAATAACGGCACCATCACTTTATCAGGTAATTCCCCGATCAATGGCCGTCACACCATCATACAGAATAATGATCCTTCACAGGTTGATTTGTATGGCGGTTTCCCGGTAAGTTGTCCGAATGGCAGCGGTTACTCCATTCAATTAGGCAACGCGCAGGTGAACCGGCAGGTAGAGCAGGTAAGTTATACATTTACCATTCCGGCCACCCAGAATAACTACAGTATCATATATAACTACGCGGTGGTTTTTCAAAACCCCGGACACCAGGAATGGGAACAACCGAAATTTACCGCCAATGTATTTGATGTAAGTAGTGGAAAATATATTGGCTGCAGTTCCTTTTCCTATGCCGCTTCATCCAACCTTCCGGGCTTTAAACAATCCGGGATCCGCGACAGTGTATTTTATAAAGGGTGGACACCGGTAACCATTAAACTATCGGGTTATGCAGGTAAAACCATCCGCCTGGAATTTACCACCAACGACTGTACCCGGGGTGGCCATTTTGGATATGCCTATGTGGATGTGAACGAAAACTGTTCCTCCCCCATTTCAGGAAGCGTGCAATGTGCGGGTGATACCACCCAGGCGTTAACGGCCCCTTTCGGTTTTGCAGGTTACCGTTGGTTTAACAGTGATTTTTCCAAACTGCTGGATACCTCTATCACGCTTCGGTTCAATCCTGCGCCACCGGTAAACAGTGTATTTGCGGTAGAAGTAACGCCCTTTCCAGAGCAGGGCTGCATTGATACCGTATATGCCACCATAGAATATTCTTCGGAAGTGATCAACCTGAAAACACCCAATGCACCTATACAGGAATGTATCTCCAATGGAGTGGATCTGACCGATAGTCTCGTTACGGCAGGCAGTACCCCCGGACTCAGTTTAAGCTACTATACAGATCCTTCGCTCACCAATTACCTTGCCTCTCCCAAACAGATCACACAAAGTGGTACTTATTATGTAAAAGCGACCAATAGTGCGGGTTGTGCGTCTGTGAAAGCGGTGGTGGTGAATATCTCCAGTTATCCCATCCTCGATCTCAATAACCCCAACCCTGCTATCCGGCCGGATTCGGTAAACCTCTATGATGTTATTGCCGGTAATACCACCGGCATCATATTCACTTTCTGGAAAGATGCACAGGCCACAATCCCCTTACCCAATCCCGATGCGGTTAAGAAAACCGGTACATTTTACATTAAGGGAACCAATGTAGGAGGATGTAGTGTGGTGCTACCGGTTACCGTAGTGGTAGGCGAACCGCCCATACTGGCCCCCAATGCATTCTCGCCCAATGGCGATGGGGTGCATGATGTATGGGAAGTACCGGTGCTCGATCTATATCCAGAATGCGTTGTGAGTATTTTTAACCGGCTGGGACAATTGCTGTACCGGTCAACCGGTTACACCAAACCCTGGGATGGCAAGTATAAGGGCATTGATCAACCCGTTGGCACCTACTATTACATCATCAAAGTATCCGCCGAAATGCCTGCGGTAGGCGGCAGTGTTACCATTATCCGCTGATACATTCAGCTTCTCTCTGTGTAACTCCCGATCTCTGTGTCCGTGTTGAAAAAGGGATTTTGATGAGGAATATTTTTCAACACGGACACAGAGTAACAGAGGGGCACGGAGGTAGATTTGATTCAACTAATAGCCAATACAGTTATTTTTTTCAGGCCAAACAGATAAATGTATGCAACAGTAGTCCCTTTTATTACCTTCGGCATTCAAACACCCGTACCCTACCCGATGGATGTAAAAATTGAACCCAGTTGGAAAGCCGTGCTGAAGCACGAATTTACCAAGCCGTACTTTCTGCAGGTAGCCACACATTTAAAAACAGAGAAAGCCACCGGCACCACGGTATACCCACCCGGTCAACTGATCTTTAATGCCTTTAACACCACTCCTTTCAACGAAGTAAAAGTGGTGATCCTGGGGCAGGATCCTTACCACAATCCCGGGCAGGCGCATGGGTTAAGTTTCTCTGTTCCGGATGGTGTACCCCCACCCCCTTCGCTGGTAAATATTTATAAGGAATTACATACCGATATCGGTTTACCCATCCCTAAAACAGGAAACCTTACCAAGTGGGCACAACAGGGTGTTTTTTTATTGAATGCCATCTTAACGGTACGGGCCAATGAACCGGCCAGTCATTCCAAAATCGGCTGGATGGATTTTACGGATGCCGTGATCAAAAAACTGTCGGCCGAAAAAAGCGGGCTGGTATTTTTACTCTGGGGTAAATTTGCACAGGAAAAACAGGTATTGATAGACGAGACCAGACACACCGTTCTCAAAGCGGCACACCCCTCGCCATTCAGTGCCGATAAAGGTTTTTTTGGCTGCCGTCATTTCAGCAGAACCAATGAAGTATTGATGAAACAGGGACTGGCACCGATTGACTGGAGTCCGACCAAATAAAAGAAAACAGTTCAACCATACATGCAGGCAACAACATCAACCACCGAAAAGGAAAATATATTCGCGGCCATTTTTGCAAGGCTCTGGGCTTTGTGGGGATTGGTTTTATTCATTGTCACTTTACTGATCGCCATCTTTTTTTACCTGCCCTGTTTTTTGCTGAAAGAGCCGGCCCGGGCCCGCTGGCACCGCCATGCATCCAGGGGATGGATGTATGTGTACCTGCACCTGATCGGTTGTCCGTTGCGGATCAAAGGCAGGGAACATTTTAAAGAAGGACAGAATTATATCATCGTGTGCAACCACAATAGTTTGATGGATGTGCCGGTGAGTACGCCTTTTATGCCGCGCGCCAATAAAACCATTGCCAAAAAGAGTTTTACCAAAGTGCCCATTTTTGGATGGATCTATACCTTTGGCAGTGTGCTGGTTGATCGTAACAGCGATGCCAGTCGCAGAAAAAGTATCGACGATATGAAAAATATCCTCGCCATTGGTCTCGATATGCTGATCTATCCCGAAGGAACCCGTAACCGTACCGGCGATCCGCTGAAAAAGTTTTACGATGGCGCATTCCGCCTGGCTACCGATACCGGCAAACCTATTTTACCTGCGATTCTTTTTCACACCAAAAAAGTATTCCCTGCCCATAAATTCTTCTACCTGATGCCGCACCGGCTGGAAATGCATTTTTTGCCGGCGGTATCTTCACAGGGTATTACGAGTGAGGAACTGAAAGAGAAAATATTCAAATTGATGTGGGACTATTATGCAGCCAACGATCATCAGTAACTCGAGAAAGATCTGCTGCGGTTGATCTTCAGATCGCGGAGGATGCCGGATTTGGGACTGATCATGATATTGAAAGATCGGAAAAGACCAATAGGTGTAACGTTGATGGATAACTGCCAGCAATGCATTTCGCGCGAAATAAAGGTACTTAACTGCTGCAGGGATTGCCTTGACACATCATAAAAGCCAGTAGCACCCACTTTCCATTTAGGCGTTAAACTGAAATCACCGTTAAAACTCAGGCTTGAACTGGTCTGCGTTTCAAAGCCACTGAAATCGGTTTTGGGGATACGCGAGAAATTGAGTGAGTACGAAAATGTAAGCGACCAGGGAATATTAAAATCGGTAAACTCTGCAGGGTTGGCACGGGCAAACTGCAGCTGGCGCTGTTGCTCGTCCGGTGTCATAAAAGGATCTACGGGTAATTCTTTGTTCTTATCTGTTTTACCGTCTTTGGATTTGCTGCTGAAAGAAGTAGACATCGCGATATTTCCACCTGTAATTCTTCCGAATTTAAAACGTCTGGGATCGAACAGAATCTTATTACGGCGAAACCCAACGCTATCCAGTTCATAGGGATCGAGGTTGGCCGATGCGGTAATATTCAGTTTCTCAAACAGTGTGGTTCGGGCATAAATCGAAAAATTACCCAACGCAAAACTATCTGCCAGCAGGTTATAAGACGAGTTAAAACCAAAGCCTTCGATCAGCTTTATTTTTTTGCCTTTTTCTCTTCCCTTGGCCGTGGTATCATTGGGGTCTTTCACTTTCATCTCTAACAGATTATCGATCCCGAACCCGATACCGCCAAAAGCACCTTCCGAAAAAGAACCGATGATGCCACCGTCGAACTGCGAAAAACGAACCTGCCGGCCGGAAGCATCTACCTGGGTAGTGTAATGGTATTTCGCTGCAAAATCCGGGTGATAATTGATGGAGATGGTTGGCCTGATCTCGTGACGGATGGCGATGATATTACTCTTCGGCGGAAACTTATAGGTTCCGAAGATCCGGGTATTGATGCCTACACCAAAAGACATCTGACGGGCCGTGTACAAACCTTTCTGAATAGTAGTTTCCACTTTGGAAGTAGCTGCATTCCATTTTTTAAAATTCCGTTGTCCGTACCAGCGCTCTTCATAAGAAATGCTGGGCGATATGGTGATCGGCCCTAATGCAGGCAGGCTTAAAGTGATCGGGATATTATGTACCGCTCCCCACTGAACCGTATCGATCAGCCTTTTAAAACTGAAAGCACTATCGTAAAAGGATACCTGGTTCTGCAGGTTTCCGCTATAACCGATACCAATCTTTTCATACCATTTACCGGAGCCAATGGCATCTTTTTTCTGGAAGGGATAAAAAGTAACCACGTTAAAAGTAGCCGTGGGCAGATTCAGGTTTACCAGGCCGTTTACACTGTTCTGGTTATGGTTCATGTTAACGGAGAGATTGTATTTTCCGCGCCAGTCTTTGGAATAACTGATCGAAGAACTCAACTGGTTCTGAAAATTCTGGTAAGGATTGTTCAGCAGCGAACGATTGAACTTAGTACTACCGAAATTGACATTGGCGCCAAAATTGGTACCCGGCCTGGCCCGGCTATCGCGGCTATGACTCCAGTTGATCATGTACGACTGCGACTTGCTGAATTCTTCGGTACTGAACGCACCGCGGTTCAGGGTTTTGGTATTCTGAAAAGTGATGTTCATACTTCCCGTATACTTATACCGCATGATATACTTCGAATTCACATTCACGTTCCATCCGCCATACGAATAGAGGTTGGCACGGGTGGTTACGTCTACATGTTCGCCAAATACTTTGTAATAACCGAGCCCTTCCAATCCCAAACCAAAATCTTCGCTGGAAGTAAAGGCCGGGAATAACACGCCCGAATGCCGCACCCGGTTCAGCGGAAACAGGCCGAAAGGCAGGAACACCATCGGTATGGGTACCGATTCTATTTCCGGATAAACCCGCCCGGTAACCCCCAGTTTGTTATTAATGATCTTCATCCGCCGTGCCCGGAAAGCAAAGTGCGGGGTATCCAGGTTGCAGGTGGTAAAACGGGCATCACGGGCAAATACTTCATCGGCACTGATCTTTTTCAGGTAACGGGCATTCACAAAAATCTCCCCTTCCTGGAAAAAGGTATTCTTGGTATAGGCTTTCTGCGTTTCGAGGTTGAAGAAGATAGAATCGCTGATCGTTTTTAACTCGCCCTGTGTAAACTGGGGTTTGGTAGCAATATCGCCCGTGCTGTCGGTAGCACCGTAAGCCCGCACCGTTTTGGATTGCTGGTCGTATTGAATGGTAGCGGCTTCGAGCTGCAGGTCTTTGTAATCGGTTTTGGCTTTGCCGTATAAAAACAGATCCTTGGTGGCAATGATCAATACCCCCGAATCATCGGCATGGTATTTAACGATGGCATCTACCGAGTCTTTAGACATCCGGATGCTGTCCACTTTTACCACTGAGTCGGGTGGGTTCTTTTGTAAGCCGGTATCCGCGGGTAGTTTTTGGGGGCGGTTGGCGGGCAGGATACTGTCGGATTTTTTTACTGCGGGTACGGTATCTTTTCCCCATACTTTATGCCAGTGGGCAATACCTGCCGGCAATACAGCGGCCCTCACGCAAAATGTTAATATGAGCAAACAGCCGGCAACTGCCAAAGCCGGGGCTGATTTTGTAGTAAATTTGCTGAGTTTGCACATGATCACAAGGGCAAAAATAGGGTCTTGACAGTGTAAAAGCTATTTCTGGTAAAATCCTTTAACGAAATGATATGATGAGAAGACGATCCGCTGCTTTGATTTTGTTAAGTATAGTATCCCTGGCCATCTCCTTTCATGGCATGGGCCAGATTCCGGGTACAGCTGCGCAGAAGCAACCCCTTCGTAAGATTATTATTGATCCGGGACATGGCGGCAGCGATTTTGGCGCTTCGGGCGGGTTTTCCAAAGAGAAAGACATTGCATTGGCCATCTCTCTCAAACTGGATGGGCTAATTCGGGCAGAGATCCCGGATGTGGAAACCTACCTGATCCGCAGCACCGATGTGTTTGACCCCGTAACCCGTAAAGCCCAGATCGCCAACCGCGAAAAAGGGGACCTGTTTGTGTGCATTCATGCGAACGAAGGCGGGGGCCCACAGCGGCACAGGGAATTTATCGGCTACAAAGAAGTAGTGCGCTACAAAGGCAAGGGAAAGAAAAAGAAAGCCTATACAGTAAAAATAAAAGATTACCGCACCTGGACCACTCCCAATGCCGCCAAAGGAACAGAAACCTTTATTTACGGGGTGGATAAAAGCAACGAAGCCAAGGCTGCTTTGAGAGAAAACGAGGACAATTACCTGGATAGTGTATCGGCCAGGGAACTGAAGGATTTTAATCCAACAGACCCGGCTAAGATGATGATCATCAATATGAAAACCCAAACCTATTTCTCGCGCAGCGCCAACCTGGCCCTCACCATTGAGGAAGAGTTTCAGAAAGTAGGCCGTATCAGTCGCGAGGCCAAACAAAGGCAGAAAGGGATCTGGGTATTACAGGCAGTGGCCATGCCGGCTGTGCTGGTAGAAACGGGGTTTATCTCCAACCCTGAAGAAGAAGCCTACCTGAACAGTGAAGAAGGTCAACGCGAGATCTGTGAAGTGCTGGTAAGGGCCATCAAACGCTATAAATATGCACTCGAAAAACAACTATCCAATACCAATGGCCGGTAAACGGGCAACCGCTGCTCATTTTAACAGGGTTTCCCGCCTTGCTTCAGGCCAAGAAACCGTAGATTTGTGCCTATGAAAATTTCGAACGAAACGAAGGTGGGAGCATTGACCGCCATCGCCATCACCATGCTGATCCTGGGCTTTAATTTTCTGAAAGGAAAGACCCTTTTCAAAACAGGCAATTACCTGCATGCCAAGTATACCGATTCAAAGGGCATCATGGTCTCCAATCCCGTGTTCGTAAACGGTTTCCAGGTGGGTTCGGTAGATGATATCGAGAACCTGGACGAGAGCCTGAGCACCATCGTGGTCACCATTAAACTGAAGAGCAATTACAATATCCCCGTTAACTCGGTAGCCACCATCAAGGAAAACCCTTTGGGACCCGCCAGTATTTCGATTGCCTTAGGCAACGCCAAACAATACCTGAATGTAGGCGATACCCTGGCAACAGCTTCGCAAGAGGGCCTGATGGGCAGCCTGATGAGTAAACTGGGGCCGGTAGGCGACCAGATCAAACTCACGGTGCAATCACTCGATAGTGTGCTGAAGAATATCAACACCATTTTCGATCCCCATACCAAGAACAACCTGCAGCAAACCATTGCCAATATTAATAAAACCACTGCCAGCCTCGTAGTTTCTTCGGCCAGTTTACAGGCCATGTTGAACCAGCAAACGGGGGCGGTTACCCAATCCATGAATAATGTGGCCAGTTTTACCAAAAACCTGTCGGATAACAATGAGAAAGTGACCCGGATGATCGGTAACGTAGAAAAGACCACCGATAACCTGGCCAAAGCAGATATTGCCGGCAGTGTAGAAAACCTGAAAGCCACCATTGCCGGACTGAATGCGGTGGTAGCCAAATTGAATTCACAGGACGGATCGCTGGGTAAACTGATGAATGACAAAACACTGTACAACAACCTCACCAATACCGTACGCAGTGCCAATATCCTGCTGGACGATCTGCGGGTACATCCTAAGAGGTATGTGAATGTGTCTGTGTTCGGCAGAAAAGACAAAAGCATCCCTTTAACGGCTCCGCTTACCGACTCTTCTATCCAGAAATAATCCTGATGCTGATCAAACGATTTCTATACATTTTTCTCCTGTTATGTTTGGTACAGAAGGGTATGGCACAACGTCCGGCCCAGGATACGGCTAAACAGGAGGGCAAACTGCTGGAGATCATCAGTGCAGACCGGCTGAATATGCTGACGGTAGACTCGCTGCATAAATATTTCTCGCTGGCGGGGAAAGCGCACGTGAAACAGGAGAAGACCGATTTTTTTGCAGACAGTATCGTACTGAATGAAATAGACAATTCGCTGGAAGCATTTGGCAATATCCATATCAACGATGCAGACAGCGTGCATACCTATGCGCAGTACCTGAAATACCTGGGCAAAGAAAAAAAAGCCTTCCTGAGCAAAAAAGTGCGGTTGACAGACGGTAAAGGGCAACTGACTACGGAGGCATTGGAATACGATGTAACGGTTAAGATCGGCACGTATTTGAATGGCGGTAAAGTGGTGAACAAAAAAACAACCCTTACCAGTAAAGAAGGATACTATTACGGCGATACCAAGGATGTGATCTTTAAGAAAAATGTGCTGCTGATAGATCCGGAGTACAAAGTGGTTACCGACACGCTTCAATACAATACCGGAACAGAAATCGCTACGTTCACCTCTCCTACCCATATCTACAGCGACAGTGGCCGGCGGGTGATCAAAACCCGCCAGGGGTATTTTGACATGAAGAACAAACGTGGCATCCTGAACAAACGTTCGGTGATCGAAGACAGTACTTATACTTTTACGGCAGATGATATGGCCGTGGATGATTCTACCAAACTGGGCGAGTTCCGGGGCAATGCCGTGTACCGCGGAAAAGATACGGCACAGGGTTTTGACATGATCGCCAACAATATTAAGACAGACCGGAAAAAAGATATCCTGCTGGCTACCGAAAAACCCATTCTGCTGATCAAACAGGGACGGGATTCGATCTATGTATCTGCCGACACTTTGTACACGGCACGTTTATCCGACCTCTTGAAAACAAGAAAAGTTCCGCTGATCCGTGATACCGCTGGTGTGAAAAAGGTAACCGACAGCAGCAAAAATGTAACAGACAGCACCAACAAATATTTTGAAGCCTATTTCAATGTAAAAATCTTCTCCGATTCTTTGCAGGCCGTGGGCGATAGTTTGTTTTATTCCTTACAGGATTCGGTATTCCGTCTATTCCGCAACCCGGTGATCTGGGCCAAGGATAACCAGATCACCGGTGATACCATCTATCTCTATGTAAAGAATAAAAAGCCGGAACGCATGTATGTATTCGAGAATGCCATGGCCATCAGTAAGGTAGACAGTACCCAGTTCTTTAATCAACTGAAGAGTACCACCATCAATGCCTTGTTTGAAGAGGGCAAGATCTATTTTATGCGGGCCAAGGGTAATGCGGAGAATGTGTATTACGGGCAGGATGAACAGAACCGTTTTATCGGTGTCAGCAAATCCAGTTCCGATGTGATAGATATGCTGTTTGATGACAGCAAGCCCAAACGGGTTTCTTTTATCCGAGGGTTTGATGGCACTTCCTACCCCATGCGGCAGGCCAATCATGAAGAACTGAAGATCCGCGGGTTTCAATGGCTGGACAAGATCCGTCCGAAAACCAAATTCGATATCCTTGCCAATTAGCGGATCAGAACCAGGGTTCCTTTCTTTTCAATAGATACCCCATCCGGATCTGTTAGAGTGAAGTAATAAACATACGCCCCGTTCTGTTGTAATTCGGAAAGATATCTTCCATCCCAGCCCTGCAAAATATTTCTCGTTTCAAAAACAAGCTGTCCCCAGCGGTTCCAGATCTGCATCCGGTAATTGGTGATGGGGGCACCGATCAATGGTTTGAATACATCGTTTTTGCCATCATTATTGGGAGAAAAGGCATCGGGGATCTGAATCGGGATACAACGGATATACAATATGTTGACCGTATCATTTCCTTTACACCCGTTCTTGTCTACCACCTGTGCCGTATAAGTACCTGCCTGGCTGATGGTAAGGGAATTGCCGGTACTGCCATCACTCCACAGAGTAGTAGGATAAGATAACACAATAGGCAGCGTTTTACCGATACACAAAGTAGTATCCAACGGCAGAAAATTAGCCGGCACCGGCACTACGCTCAGCATAGTGGTTACCACAGAATCGCAACCCAGGCTGGTCTTTAGAGAATCTACATAGGTACCCGCTGCCGTCTGTAATTTTCCCCCTGCCAGGTAACTATCTCCTTTACAGATCTGTACTGTATTGGTGCGGCTTTTAATGGGATTGATGGTAAGGTTCAGCGTGCGGATACTGTCGCAACTGTTAGCCCCTTTAAACACATTGATATAAGTGCCTGCCTTGGTATATCCTTCATAGCCCTGTCCTTCACAAACACTGATATTGACGGTCGTTTTTGTAACGGCAACAGGTTTAACGGTCAGCTTCAATATACGCACACTATCGCAGCCACCGGCCGTTACAAAAGCATCGGTGTAAGTTCCCGGCACGGTTCGGCCCAACACCGTATCTCCGTTACAGATGGCAGTATCAATTACCTTGGTGATCTGTGTATAGGCTTTCAGTGCCGAAATATTATTGGTTACCGTATGTTCAAAGAACGGCGGGTTAACAAAACTGACCGGCACCGTTGTGTTACTATTATTCACAGCAGCATACACATTGCCTGTGGTTGTTTTTTTCACTTTAAACGTATAGTTCTGCTGCAGCGTAAAAGAGCTGTCGGGCACCAGGAACAAAGGCGGCAACCATTGGGTACCTGCCACCGAAGGATCATTATCATAAATAGCGATTGGTAATTTCTTTGGGATTCCTGCACCAGCTACCTGGCTGTTTACCGTTACGTTAACCGTCATGCTATCAGCCCCGGCGCATTCTGCACTATTCACTTTTATGGTAAAATCATCCGGCTGAATCACGGTAAGGGTAACAGTAGCGGTATCAAAACATTGATAAAAACTTTTGGCATACACTTTTTTGATCCGGGTAGAATCGGCTGTGAACAAAGGAGTGGTACAGGTAGAACAACTAAGTTGCTTGGGTGTGTCCCACAAAAATGTAGAATTGAAAGTAGGATCCGGGAAGGTTTGTACAGCCAGGCGAAGCGTGTCTCCTGGTCGCAAAACCGGGTTGGCGGGTGTAACCGTGGCCCTGAACCGGAAATTGGAAAGCGATGCCACATTATCGATATAATTGGTCTCTTTCAGGGAAGTGTTGGGCAGAGCAATCGGGATAACAGTACCGGCATCGTTCACTACCGCATATAATTGATCAAGACCAGGGCGTTTCACATCCAGGGTAAGGGGGTAAGTGGTACCACAACAAATCCCCTTCAACATATCTTTCAGTATAAACGTGGTATCTATTTTTTGGGCTCCGGGCAACCGCGGATCTGCATCATAGAAACTGATAGGCATACCGGGCTCTATGGGTGCATATCCGAAATTACAGGCCACTACAAACAAGTTCACTTTTGTTTGCTGGTTACAATAAGCGGAATAGATAGAGACATACGCATTGGGGGTAGGATCAAGAATATTGACAAACAAATCCAAAGTGCTATCCACACAGGCGCCATCAGAAGCGATGAGTTTGATGCGGAAAAAACCAGGATCGGGAAACACATAGTTAAGATCATTGGCACCACCACCGGCAGCATTACTGGTAATCACTTCTCTTCCCGTACCGTTATTATTGGTTTTGATCCATTGATACGACGTGGCCCCAACTGAATTATTGGCAAACAGGATGGTATCATTCAGCACCCCTGCCTTGGAAGCGATCAGTTGTTTGTTGTTCCAGAATTTGGCTGTTACCCCACAGTTTACCAGCACATAATCGGTAGCGGTAGATACACAACCACTGCTATGGGTAGCTTTTAAAGTAACTTTGAATCGCTGCACAGTGGTAAACGTATTGCTGAAATTAGCACTGGTTGCTTTGGATACCCCATCGATCAACCATTCATAACTGGCCGCATTCACCGAAGTATTGGTAAAACTGACAAGGTCATTGGTTTTAGGGTTGGCATTATCGCGGGTAAATGAGGCCAGTACATTGTCGCTGCAGGGTTTATTCATCAGGTTATTGATGAGTCCGCTGCGTTGCGTAGCAATAGCGGCACGCATCCTGGCGGCCTGTCCTTCGGTGAACTGGTTACTGCAGGAGGTATTGCCGTAATCCATAAAATTACTCACCTGGTCAGGCACATCTTTCGGGAAAAAACCATTGGAAAAATTAGAAGCGGTATCTGAATTACAGGAATTAGTAGGACTGCTGCAGCTGGAGCCACTGGTTGACCCATCGGGTGGTGTATCGCAAACCCTGTCTCCATCCGTAGCACAGTTGTTGTTAAAACAGTATCCTTCAAAAGTATGGTAGAGCCCGAGGTAGTGCCCCATTTCATGCGCCAGCAGGGGCCCGAAACCGGTGATCACGATCCCGTCTGTTGGGGAAGAGCCATTGACTGAAAAAGGCATGGTAGCATACCCGCCGGCATTCATTCGCGACCATACACCGCAACTGAATGTAGCACTGATCTCACCGATGATATTTCTAACGAGCCAGATATTGATGTATTTCACCGGATCCCACTGCATCAGTCTTTTCATTTTAAAATCATCCAGGTTCATATGCATATTGTCTGCATAAAAAGATTTTGTACGGGTGATGCCCTTGGTGAGCCCTCCATCCGGATCGGTCTGTGCCAGTGCAAAACGGATCTTCGTATCGGCACCCACACTGGCGGCATAAGCACCGCTTTTACTGAATGCATCATTCAGATCTTTCACCGCATCGATGATCTGTGCATCAGTAACGGCATTGGGATCCGTGCTGTTCACAATATGAAACACCACCGGCAACACGTACGGATCAGCACTGGTTCCGCTACCGCCATTCATCGCTACCTGGTTATTGAGCACACGCAGAATATCCTCATTCATTCTCTTCTCTCTTGCCTGCACAACAGGGTCTTTTCGCAGTTGGGTTAATTGGTAATCGCTACCACAAACCGATTTGGGCTGGCCATACTGTAACAGGATAGAATCGAGATAGGCAGAAGGAGATTTGCCCGACTGCGCCAAAGTATACCCCGACATGCACAATAAAACAGATAACAGCAAGGTTGCTGCCAATGGGAAAAATCGCATATCACACAATCATTTGGATCAACTATCAGATTTGATACGGGTGGGGTATAGAAAACAAGATATAAAAAAAGCAGATACCAAGTACAGCTTGTTCAGGTTTCGGGAAAAAATCTACCAGCCGCTATTTTTTGAATATGCGGCCCTTTAAGCGGTGTTTACGGGGGTGAGGCACCTGCGACCTTTTCTGAAAAGCATTACTGATCACACTGATATTACCGTCTACTTCCAGCATAGCAAGGTCTACTTCTTCTACACTCTCTGCACCATGCTCGCGTATGGCAGCTGTTAATTCTTCTGTGCTGATCTCAGCTTCCCTGCAATGGGCATGATTCACTTTTCCCTTATACACCAGGAGAATGGGGTCTCCCTGCACCAAGCTGCTGAGAAAGCGGTTCCGGTACAGGATTTTTTTCAAGGTAAAATTGGCGGCAAATAAGGCGGCAGCAGCAATCAACCCACCTTCCAGCGTGGTATCCGGCCCTACCATCGCATTCTGCACAGCATTACTGATGAGTAAGATGAATACCAGGTCAATCACAGACAACTGGGCCAGTTCTTTTTTGCCAAAAATGCGGATAGCCAGGATCAGGAACAGGTATACAGCCAGTGAACGCGCGGCAATGCCGATATAGGGTTTCTCCAGCAACTGCCAGCTGATGTGAAGGGTACTCATGTGTTTCGGTTTTGTGGTAACCTAAATTACAGCAATCTGATGAAGATGTTATCCTAAAACAAAACAGGCACCCTTGGGCACCGGTAATTGTATAACTGATGGAAGAAATGCCACAGTTATCTGTTGCTGCCAATAATGGAATAGTGTAAGAACCAGTACCGTTGGTACAGAACGACTGATTAGCAGGTAAGCCAGTAATCACCGGTAATTCATTATCGATTACGGTGATCAACTGTTTAGCGGTATCGTTTACATTACCACTCAGGTCTGTTACTTTCCAGGTTACCACCGTTGTTCCAACCGGATAGAAAGTAGACTAACCGTTTTTGCAAATTACTTACCCAATCCCAGGTCTCTGCCTTTCAATACAGCCGGCACTCCCTCAGCGATCCATTTCGCGGGCTTCTCTCCCTTCAGCAGGTAATCAAAAAATTGCTGTTCGCGGATCTGGATATCTTTCCGGTTCTTTCTTTCCACCAGGTTATGGGCTTCTCCATTATAGTTCAGCATCCATACTTTTTTACCGAGCCTGCGCATACCCGCATACATTTCAATTCCCTGGTACCAAGGCACTGCATCATCTGCGTCGTTATGCATGATCACCAGCGGGGTGGTTACTTTGGGTAAACTGAACAAGGCTGAGTTCTGCAGGTACAGGTTCGGCTTCTCCCATAAAGTAGCCCCTATACGACTCTGTGTTTTCTCGTACTGAAACTGCCGCAGCAATCCACTACCCCACCGGATGCCACCATAGGCACTCGTCATATTGGCCACCGGCGCACCAGCCCAGGCGGCTGCATATAAATTAGTTTTGGTAATCAGGTAAACAATCTGGTAACCACCCCAGCTCTGCCCCTGCAAACCGATTTTCGTGCTGTCTACATAACCCTGTTTTACTACGGCTCTTGTTCCGCTCAGGATATAATCATAGGCTCCCTGTCCGGGGTATCCTTTCTGGTACCAGATATCCGGCACCAATACAATATATCCCCTGCTCACAAAAAACGGAATATTCAAACGGGAAGGGGTTGGTGCAGGAGCCTGGTAATTATAAAGCGTATTACTGTTCCTTTCATAGAAATACACAATCATCGGGTATTTCTTTTTAGGATCAAAGTCTTCCGGTTTATACAATACCCCTTCTGCTTCCTTACCCGTATAGGCTTTCCACTTAAACAACTCTGCGGTTCCCCAGTTATAATCGGCCTGCTGCGGATTGATATTACTTAACTGTTTAGGAGAAGCCCCGGCAGTTTGCACGTATACATTGGCTGATTGCGTATAGGTTTCTTTGCTGTAGTACAACACATCCGCATCCCTGGCTTTCTGCACAGCAAAACCCAGGCTAACCGGCTCTTTGAATACGATTGATAAAGTATTGTTTTTCCCGAGGTCGAGATAACCCAGTCCGGCAGATTTATCTTTCTCATCAAACAAACGCACCAACAGTTTCTGATCGGCTTTCAGGAATTTCTCTTTCGGATCGTCACTGATATAACGATAGGAGATCTTATCTTTTCTACCGCTGGTCAGTAACACTGATTTTTCCGTCCCATCCACTGCTACTTTCCAGATATCGTAGCGATCATAGAGCAGCACATATTTCTCATCTTCCATCCATTTTACCACACCATACGGATTGGGATCATCCGGCACATCATTTTCTTCATCATGTAAGGATGTCTTGATATCTTTGGCGATAGGATAGGTTTTACGGGTAAGGGAGTTATAGATAAAATAAGACGCATCCCGTTCATCGTAATACAACAGGTATTTACCCGAGTAAGATGCCTGCAGCAGGTTGCCTTTGAATTCTTTCCTGATCAGTTCTGCCGCACCGGTTTCCGGATTCACCCGGTAAATATCATTGTACACAAAACCCTGCCACTGGGAGGCTACTTTTCTCCCATTATCGGAAGAAGCGTAAAACGCTTCTCCATCCCCTTCCTTCGTTTGCAGCAGTCCGCGGAACTTATCGCTGATCAGCTGTACTATTTTTTTACCGCTTATATCTACTCTTGCCGGGTAACTCCTGCGCAGTTCATTATCGAGATTCTTTAATTGAACCGGTTGTACATAATCATCATTGTAATGCCATACATCCACACTCACCCTTTCAAAATCAGGCAGCGTGGTATCTTTCACCGGCAAAACAGCCGATGTACCTACAAACAGCCGCTGCCCGCTTTTACTGAAACTGATAGACGCATTCTCGCTAACTGTCCATTTAGCAGCCAGTCCCTGCGTGTTCCTGTCGGCCAGTAACACAGCACTATCCATTCCGTTTGTATGATAATACAGTTTATAAAATTTCTGTAAAGACTTACTGCTGCTGTCACGTTCCGCAACAAAAGCAAACTGTTTTCCATCCTCATCCATCCGGTAGCCTTTGGCATCGTTGAATTTGCTGAAAACAACCGCGCTCTTCCCACTGGCCAGGTCGATCCGGGTAACTGCTGCCTGCGATTGTGCGTCTCCGGTTTTACGGGTGGTTTCGATCAACAGCGTTGTGCCTTTCGTATTAAAGAAAAACTCGCTCACGAGCATAAATCTTTTCTCTTCGCCGGTTACCAGGTTGCGCAACACCAGTACCGTTCCTTCTTCAAAAGGCTCTTCCGGTGTCCTGGCGGCTCCATTGGCAGGCCTGTTGCTGCGTAATACAGACAAGCCATTCAGTTTTACTTCATTGGCTTTGTTGCGGATACTGTCTGCTGCTCTGGCCAAGCTATCAGCCATGGTCAACATAGCACGTACCCTTGCTGATGAATCCATATCGGGTCTGCGGGCAGCCTCCGGCAATGGTTTTTCTAACAGGTAAGCCAGCCAGTTACCGGAATCATCCGGCACTTTAAAACTTTTCACACGAGGTACTTTGGTGATATTGTCTTTACCCAGTTCTACCATTGCCAGACTGTCTTTGGGCATTTCATCCGGCCGTTTCTTTTTGATGCGTGCATCGCGGGTATCTTTAAAAGCCGGTTTGATACGGCAGATCACGTAACGGCCATCCTCTGTGATCACCGCACCATAGCCGCGGGCGATCTCTTTACTATAACTGCCATCGGTTGATTTGATATACAATACCCCATCCCCTTCCTGGGGATTGATGGCGTAGGTCACATATTTTCCATCGCTGGTAATGGTTCTTTCGGTGATATTTTGCCACCCATCATACACGGAATGGTCCAATGGCTTTTTCTGGGCAAAACCGGCAACCGCCAGAAAGGAAAAGAAAAAAAGGAGGTTCTTTTTCATAACTGTGTTTTGTAGAGTTCCGAAGATAAAGAAACCTGCAACAGCAGCCCCGCTTTTACCCTCCCATTTTTATCATCGGTGAAGGAGGGATCAAAGCAGGCGAAATACCGATGAAACAGGCCCTCTCTTTCCATTATAAAATGTATATTTTTAGCCCATGAAACATTGGATCCTTGCATGCCTCTCCGGACTATTACTCTCCAGCCCAACTGCTCAGGCGCAAACGCACCAGTTAACCCAAATCTGGGAAACAGACACCCTTCTGCGTACCCCCGAATCCGTTTTGTACGACGCCAAAGCCCGGCTTTTGTATGTATCCAATATTGATGGTGTTCCGAACGAAAAAGACGGCAAAGGTTCTATCGCCAAAGTGGGTCTGGATGGCAAAATCATCAACGCCCAATGGGTTACCGGGCTGAACGCGCCCAAGGGCATGGGTATTTATAAAAATAAATTATACGTAGCCGACCTGACAGATGTAGTAGTGATCGATATAGATAAAGCTACTATCATCGAACGCATAGCGGTAGAAGGATCTGTGTTCCTGAACGACATCACCATCGACAAAGCAGGAGCCGTTTACGTGAGTGATACCCGCGTTTTCAAAGTATACCGCATCGAAAAAGGGTTTGTGGTTACGCTCTTCCAGAACCTGCAGGGCCCCAACGGGCTGCTGGCTTTGGGGGATGAATTACTGATTCTTGATAAAGGCCGCTTGGTAAAACAACTGGCCAGTGGTGCCCTGGCCAATATCACCGAAGGCATGGACCCCACTACCGATGGCATTGAACAGGTGCAAAAAAACGAGTACCTCGCCAGCTCCTGGAACGGGGTACTGTATTATATCTATGCCGACGGTAACAAACAGATCCTGTTAGACACCCGCCCGCAAAAAATAAACACAGCCGATATCGGCTACGACCCCAAAAACCGGATCGTGTATGTTCCTACTTTTTACGGGAATAAAGTGGTGGCGTACCAGCTGAAGTAATATTGACGTGAGGCGTCAATCGTCAGTTGTGAGTAGTGAGTACGGGGAAAAAACATTAACTATTGACAATTGCCCATTGACAATTCACCACTCACAACTGACGATTCCTCACCACCCTCCCCATCTGCAATACTACCGACAAAGCAATCAACCCTACTCCGGGATAAAAATAAATAGACAGATGTTCATTCTCCTGGAATAAAAAGAAAGCCATCAGTATGCCATACACCGGTTCCAGATTCAGACTGAGGTTCTGGGTAAAGGCAGATACTTTTTTGAGGGATTGAAGCATCAGGTTCATGGCCAAAACGGTACAGAGCCAGCTCAGGATCAGCAGCCAGATCCAGTCTTTGGCGGTTGGAATAATATAAGTGGTGGGGAAAAAGTAAAGATACAATGGCATGCCCAGCGTGAGCAGTAACAAACCTCCGCTCAATTCATACAACATCATGGTTTTGGAATCGGTAACCGCCACATATTTTTTGTTGAGCACAGAGAAGAACGCAGCCAGCACAGAGCAGGCAAGTCCGGCAAGGATCCCATTGCGGTAACGGGTATCAAAATGAAATATCAGCAGGATACCCAATAAACTGATCAGTCCCAATCCCGTTTCGGTCCAGCTGAACTTCTTGGGTGTGAACAAGGGTTCCAGTATCGCTGTAAATAAACCTACCGAAGCAAAACAGATCAATCCAATAGATACATTGGCCATTTTGATACTGGCATAAAACAACACCCAATGCAAAGCGATCAGAGTACCAATACCCAGCAAACGCCACACCGTAGCTGCTGCCACAAAACTGAGTTGTTTTTTCCAGGTGAGCCAGGCGTACAAGGTAACCACGGTGATAGCGATCCGGTACCAGGTCAGTAACCCTTCGTTTAACCCGATCAGTTTACCCAGTATACCGGTAAAGCCAGCCAGGAATACAGCGATATGTAATTTGATCAACGCCTGCTTCATGGCATCAAAGAACGCAAATATTCCGTGATCAGCCGCTGTGTAAGGAAAGTAAGAAAAATAAAATCAGTGGTAGTCAGCAGAACATATAACGGTCTATCACCTGAACAGGATATCAGGTATTTTTCACTTTGTTCCGATAGTTCTGGAACAGGCTTTTCCATTGGATCCGGAGCACACCCAATACACCTTCCTTGATAATGCCTTTGCTCATTTTGCTAACGCCGATCTTGCGATCTACAAAAGTGATGGGCACTTCCTTGATTTTAAAACCCAGTTTCCAGGCAGCAAACTTCATTTCGATCTGGAAAGCATATCCCACAAACTGGATCATATCAAAATTGATCGCTTCCAACACTTTCCTGGAGTAACAGAGAAAACCGGCTGTGGGATCGTTCACCGGCATCCAGGTCAGCAATTTGGTATACAAAGCGCCGCCACGTGAGTACAATTGCCTGTCCCATGGCCAGTTCTCCGTTTTACCTCCCGGTACATAACGGCTGCCCACGGCCACATCAGCCCCTTCTTCCTTACAAGCATGGTACAATCTTTCCAGATCGGCAGGATTGTGAGAGAAGTCGGCATCCATCTCAAAAATATAGGCATATCCCCTGGCCAGGCTCCATTTAAACCCGTGTATATAGGCGGTACCCAATCCCAGTTTGCCTTTTCTTTCTTCCAGGAATAACTGATCAGGATATACCGTCATCATGCTGCGTACAATCGCAGCGGTTCCATCGGGTGAGCCATCATCAATGACCAACACATGGTAGCCTTTCCCCAGCGCTAATACGGCGGTAATGATGGAAGAAATGTTTTCCTTCTCATTATACGTAGGTATGATAACAATTTTTTCCAGGGTATTGGAGGTATGAATTAAAAACCTAAGTTACGATTTTACCGATTCTCGGATATTAATTTTAAATATAAGAAATGCTAACGGTCATTCAGGGTTTCTTCACGAGTGTCCGGTTCAGAATTTCAGTGAGTTTCTGCTTGGTATTCATGGCAAAATCTCCTTTCATCATCCAATCATAATATTGCGGCTCTTCTTTCAGCACCTGCACAACAGGCTTGCCCTTGTGCTTGCCGAAATTGAATATCTCGATGCCTTTGTCTTTGATAAAACGACGGGCAAAATCTACAATATCATCTTCACCGGTAAACTTGACAATACTTTCTACCGTGTTACCGATCTGTGGGTACCGTTCTACCTGCGCTTCCAGTACTTCCCAGGTAGCGGTAGCATCTACTTCGGCACTATGGGCACCATCCAGCGATTTCTGGCAATAGAATTTATAAGCGGCACTCAGGGTTCGCTGTTCCATCATGTGAAACACTTTCTGTACGTCCACCAGCTTACGTCCATCAATATTAAACTCCATCCCGATGCGGAGAAACTCTTCGATCAGCATAGGAATATCAAAACGGTTGCTGTTATACCCACCCAGATCACAGTTCTCCATGAATTGTTTCAATTCATTGGCAGCCTGTTTAAAAGTGGGCGCGTCTTTTACCATCTCATCGGTGATACCATGTATATCACTGGAAGCCTGTGGAATGGCCATTTCCGGGTTGATCAGTTTTCGCTTCACCTGTTGTGTACCATCAGGCAGTATTTTCACGATCGCGATCTCTACAATACGGTCGGCACTGATGTTGATTCCGGTTGTTTCCAGATCAACAAAAGCGATCGGGCGGGTTAATTGCAATTTCATTAGCTGGGTACAGTAATTTTCTTATTGGGTTATCTGTTGTGCAAAAGTAAGCATATCTATGCCATCATAATTGCCACTGCTCATTAAAACCAGGTTGCTGTTCTCAAATGACTGTCCCTGCAGCCAATTCATTAACTGTTCTTTGTCGTTCATCACCAGCAATCCCGCTTTACCAAAACCGGCTATCACTTTCTCAGCGGGCAGATCGGGCATCCGTTTCAGTTCCAACGCATGTTTGGAGTAAAACACAACGGCGAGATCCGCTTTATCCATCGCTCCCTTGTACTCCGCCATGAACGCTTCGTTCAGGCTGCTGAACGTGTGTAATTCAAGAATACCCACCAGCTTCCTGTTGGGATATTGTTGTTTTACTGCTTCAATGGTGGCTTTTACTTTACTGGGTGCATGCGCAAAATCGCGGTACACATGGGTAGTTGGGCCGGCGGCCAGCAACTCCAGTCTTTTGGCCGCACCGGTAAAACCAGCGATCGCTGCTACAAAATCTGCCGCCGTAACACCCAATTCCTTACAGGCATAATAGGCCGCATACAGGTTCATCAGGTTATGGTTGCCAAATACTTTCAGGGTGCCGGTTACCCCTTCAATGGTAACCGTGGTTTTTCCCTCCTCAATCCGGTGTTCGGGTACCGTATAAGGCTGGTAACGGATATCGGTCCGGAGATTCTCTTCTACCAGTTTTTTCAACACGGGATCCGATTCGTTGTATATCAGCAATCCACCTTTCTCCATCTTATTGATAAAAATTACAAACTGCTCCAGGTAAAAAGGGAAAGTCGGGAACACGTTGATATGATCCCAGGCGATCCCCGTTAAAATGGCCACATGCGGAAACAGGAAATGGAACTTGGGCTTTTTTTCCAGGGTGCTGGCCGGATATTCATCGCCTTCACAAATGATGACAGGGGCGCTGGTAATGTTCACCGATTGGTCAAATCCTTCCAGCCGGGCACCGACCAGGTAATCAAAATCATGCCGTAACTGCCTGAGAACGTGCATGATCATGCTGGTGGTGGTGGTCTTGCCGTGACTTCCCCCCACCACTACCCGTTTTTTTTGCCGGCTTTCGTGGTAGATATATTCCGGGAAAGAATAGATTTTGAGCCCCAACTCCTGCGCCCGGGCCAGTTCGGGATTATCCGCCTTGGCATGCATACCGAGGATAATGGCATCTATATCATTGGTTATCAATGCCGGTTGCCAGCCGATCTGGGCGGGAAGCAATCCTTCACTGGCCAGGTTGGTGCGGGCTGGTTCAAAAATCTCATCATCCGTACCGCTTACCTGGTAACCTTTCCGGTGTAAAGCAATGGCTAATTGGTGCATCACACTGCCCCCGATTGAAATAAAATGGACTCGCATACGTTATTATTAGGTTCCGGTCAGATAAATTAACAAAAACTGTATCCCCGAGAGGCAACGTTTACAGCTGAAACTATATCTTTGACCTGTTGCAAAATACAGCCTAAACTCTTATTTAAACACGAAGCATGAAAAAGATTGCACTTGTATGTATCACCTTTTTAGTGGCTGCGGTCATCTTTAGTTCCTGCGCACCCAGCCGTAAAGGTTGCCCAACAACCAATCCCAAGTATTTCAGGCAGTGGTAAATTGAACCGATTATCAGCCGTTTTGTTATTTCCGAAAGTCTTATCATGAACTGGATCCCGCTTACTACCGAAGATCAACTCGTATTGATCAAAGAAAAATCTTTCAGCATACCGCAGGTTATTTTCAAACACAGCACCCGTTGCAGTACCAGCAGCATGGTATTAAACCGTCTGGAAAGAGCAGAAGCGCCTGCTACCATCGATTTTTATTATCTCGATCTGCTGGCCCATCGCAATATCTCCAATAAGATCGCAGAAGATTTCCAGGTGTACCATGAATCACCACAGGTATTACTGATCCGTAATGGCGAATGTGTGTACGATGAAAGTCATATGGCCATTACCATGGATGAACTGGCAAGTCTCAGCGCTGCATAACAAACACCGAATAATTTTTTCCACTTCCGCCCTTACTGGTTGAATATTCAGCATCTTTGCTTTCTAACAACAAGTACATGGAAATTGCAGGCTACCTGGCTGCTTTGCTGATAGGTGTATCTCTGGGACTGATTGGTGGCGGCGGCTCTATTCTCACGATTCCTGTACTGGTTTATCTCTTTGGCATCCCCCCCACTACTGCTACCGGTTATTCGCTTTTTATTGTGGGATGCAGCAGTCTCGCCGGTGCTTATAAAAATCACCGCCGGGGTAATATCAATGGCAGGGCTGCCCTGTATTTCGGGTTTACATCCATCATCACTGTTTTATTGATCCGCAAACTGTTGTTACCGGTGATACCGGATGAATTGGCCGTAGTAGCCGGTTTTACGATTACCAAATCACTGGTAACGATGCTGGTTTTTGCGGCGATCATGATCATTGCCGCCAGAAGTATGATACAGAAACAACCCTTGGTGGATGAGTCCTTGCAAAACCAGCCCATTCATCTTCCCAAAGCCCTGATCAGGGGTGTATTGGTTGGAATCTTAACCGGCTTCCTCGGTGCGGGTGGTGGTTTTATCATTATCCCCGTTCTTATTTTCTCTTTTCATCTCTCCATGAAAGATGCCATCGGCACTTCGCTGCTGATCATTGCCATGAACTCGCTGTTCGGTTTTGCGGGCGACCTTTTACATACGCGCTTCGACTGGTGGTTATTGCTCCCTATTACGGCCATTGCAGTTACCGGTACGTTTATCGGCCGCAGGCTGGGACAGGATCTGCCGGGAGAGAAACTGAAGAAATGGTTCGGCTGGTTTATCCTGCTGATGGGAATTTATATCATTATTCACGAACTCTTCCTGAATTAAGTTTGGGGCTTTTGCTATCAGTTCTCTTAACACCGGGAAACAGAGGAGCAGAGATACCCAGAGTTTTTATAATTTACATGCTCGCAGAACTATTTCGTTTACCAAACGCATGAACTATGTTGAAATGGATACAACAACCCTGGCCCTGGTATGTGGCAGGGCCCCTTATCGGACTGCTGGTGCCGGTATTATTACTGATTGGCAATAAAAGCCTGGGCATTTCTTCATCGCTGCGGCATATCTGTGCGGCCTGTTTACCGGCAGGTATCCCCTTTTTTAAATACAACTGGAAAAAAGAAGCCTGGAACCTGTTTTTTGTAGCGGGTGTCATGGGTGGCGGTTACCTGGCTGCTACCTTTCTTTCCCATTCCAATCCGGTGATCGTGAATGAAAAACTGCTGAAGGAATTACAGGGGTATGGTATTACCAACCATGACAGCCTGGTACCTACCGACCTGTTTAACTGGCCCGCCCTGCTTACATTGAAAGGATTGATCCTGATGGTGGCCGGGGGATTCCTCGTAGGTTTTGGCACCCGTTATGCGGGAGGTTGTACATCGGGTCATTCGATCATGGGCATGAGTAACCTGCAGTTATCTTCCTTGATCGCCACTACCTGTTTTATGGCCGGCGGATTTATTATGGCCAATCTTATTTTACCCCTAATCCTGCAATTATGAATCAACCCATCATAGAAACCAATACAGATTTTGAAACCCGCTCACTGGATGCGGTTTGCGTAAACAGCAGTGAGCTTTCACACCCCTGGTGGTTTAACCTGAAATATCTCGCAGCGGGCATTCTCTTCGGGATTATCTTAACCAAAGCGGAAGTGATCTCCTGGTTCCGGATCCAGGAAATGTTCCGGCTGCAGAGTTTTCACATGTTTGGCGTGATCGGTTCTGCCGTAGCAGTAGGCGCCCTCTCTGTTTTCCTGATCAAAAAATTCAATATCAAAACCATTTATGGTGAAGAAGTGGATCTGCCGGAACGTCCCTTCAACAAAGGACAGATCATCGGCGGCCTGGTCTTTGGTTTTGGATGGGCCATGACGGGTGCCTGTCCCGGCCCTCTCTTTGCGCAGATCGGCACTGGTGCCACCGTTGTGATCATTACTTTAGTCAGTGCCATTGCCGGCACCTGGGTATATGGATTGTTGAGAGATAAACTGCCCCATTAACCATGTTGCGAAAATATATTCTTCCCCTGTTTCTTATCCTGCTCATTACGGGATTGATGTTGTTTTGGATAGGAGTACAAAAAGAAACGACGGTTACAGTAAACAAAGCGGAAACCGAAGGAGATTGCTGGACAGGTGCCGGCATCTATCAGGTACCTGTTGATCGAGATGGTGCTGATATCCGTTATGGAAGAGAACTGATTGTTAATACTGCCCTTTATCTCGGTCCGAAAGGAACCGTTGCACAAATCACCAATGGCATGAATTGCCAGAACTGCCACCTGGAAGCCGGCACCAAACCCTGGGGCAATAATTATGGTGCGGTAGCAGCTACCTATCCCAGGTACCGCGACAGATCCGGCAGTTTGGAAAACATTGAAAAAAGGGTGAATGATTGTATGGAAAGAAGCCTGAACGGACAACCGATAGACAGCAGCAGCAGGGAAATGCGCGCCATCGTAGCGTATATCCAATGGCTGGGAAAAGAAGTACCGAAAGGTACACGCCCCAAAGGCACAGGTATCAAAGATCTTCCTTTTATAACAAGGGCCGCCGACCCGGCCAAAGGTGCCATCGTGTATACCAATACCTGCCAGAAATGTCATGGCAGCAATGGCCAGGGCCAGTTACAGAAAGATGCGAAAAGGTATGAATATCCGCCGCTATGGGGGCCGCATAGTTACAATACGGGAGCCGGTTTATACCGGTTATCGCGGTTTGCAGGTTTTGTTAAAAACAATATGCCCAACCCGGCCAGTTATCATACGCCGGTTCTCACGGATGAAGAAGCCTGGGATGTAGCGGCATTTGTAAATGCACAACCCAGACCGGTGAAAGATCTGCACCAGGACTGGCCCGATATCCGTACCAAACCCTTTGATCATCCGTTTGGCCCCTATGCAGACAGCCTCAGCGAACAGCAGCATAAGTTCGGTCCGTGGAAGAAAGTAAAGTAGCTAAACGCGGGTAAGATTTTTTTTCATCAGCCAATCCAGTTGCACATCATCGCCGAGGATAAATTCGTGTTCGGCAAATTTTTCATATCCGAAAGCCGTATAGAAATCAATGGCGGTCTGGTTATGTTCCCAAACACCCAGCCAGATCCATTCTTTCTGCTCTTGCTCAGCAAATGCAATGGCTTTTTGCATCAATAATTTACCGATCCCCTTCCCGATAAATGCCTTGCGAACATACAAACGGGAAATCTCCATGGCAGAGGGCGATCCCAGTGTCTGGTGAGATTTGTTTTTGAGAAAGATATACCCCGCCGGAAGATCATCTACCCATGCGAGAAAAAAACTATGTCCGGGCTGGGAAAATTCTTCCACCAGTTGTGCTGTACTGAACTGTTCAGCCATGAACTTATCCATGTCGGCAACCGTATTATGTACGGCAAATGTATCATAAAAAGTTTCGCGACTGATCTCCGCAATCAGTTCTGCTTCTCCCGCTTCCGCCAATCTGATCTGTACCATACTCAAAAAAAATTACTGCGGGTCCAGCGCATTTTTTTCAAACACCTTGCAACCCGCAGCAACCCTATTTTAAATTTTTAATTTCTAATTTTTAATTTCTAATTAACCACCTCCACCACCATCGCACTCGCACCACCTCCCCCATTACAAATACCAGCCGCACCAATCTTGCCGCCATTCTGCTTCAATACATTGATGAGGGTAACAATGATCCTTGCGCCACTGCAACCCAATGGGTGGCCCAGCGATACGGCACCGCCGTTCACATTTACTTTGGCGGGGTCGATTTTCATTTTCTGCGCATTCACAATGCCTACTACAGAGAATGCTTCGTTGAGTTCTACAAAATCAATATCGCTCATTTGCAAACCAGCTTTGGCAACGGCTTTGGGTACGGCCAGTGAAGGCGTAGTGGTAAACCATTCTGGCGCCTGTTCGGCATCCGCATAACTTCTGATGATAGCCAGTGGTTTGATACCCATGGCATCGGCTTTGGCCTTGCTCATCAGCACGAGTGCGGCTGCACCATCGTTCATGGTAGATGCGTTGGCAGCTGTTACGGTTCCCTCTTTGGCAAAAGCGGGTTTCAGTTCAGGGATCTTATCAAATTTTACATTGAAAGCTTCTTCATCTTTGGCAAAGAGAATCGGGTCTCCTTTGCGCTGCGGAATAGGCACCGGAACAATCTCTGCCTCAAAAGCGCCCTTAGCCCAGGCAGCCTGGCTGCGCTGGTAGCTTTGTACCGCAAATGCATCCTGCTCTTCCCGTGAGATATTACATTCCCTGGCACACAGATCGGCTGCATTACCCATGGCATAATTGTGGTACACATCTACAAGACCATCTTTTGCCAAACCATCGATCATATTCACATTACCGTATTTATTACCCCAACGCATGTTCGGACTGTAATAAGGCACATTACTCATACTTTCCATGCCCCCTGCTACCACAATATCCGCATCGCCCAGTAAAATACTCTGGGCTGCCTGTGCAATAGCTTTCATACCGCTGGCGCATACTTTGTTAACCGTGGTGCAGATCACCTGGTCTGGCAAGCCGGCAAATTTAGCGGCCTGGCGGGCAGGTGCCTGACCGGTGTTGGCCTGTATCACACATCCCATCAATACTTCCTGCACATCTGCAGGCTGGATCCCGGCTCTTTCTACGGCTGCTTTGATAGCAATAGCGCCTAACTGTGGAGCTGTAAAATCTTTTAAACTACCACCAAAACTACCGATGGGGGTACGCACGGCTGAAACGATGTAAACCATTGTTATGCTTTTAAGTTTTTGCGAAGTTACAACTTTGAACTAACAATTGTTAGCAGCTTGCTAGTAAGAATACAAGCTGGCTTAATTCAGTTTTGTTCACTACCCGTCAACAGCAGTGAATGCAACACTAGCGGGTTTGGACAGCCTGGTATTTTTTTTCACCGGCCGGAATTGCAAAAGGCAACTGGTTCTGTGGTGGCGGCAACGGACAGGTGGCAAACGGCGAAAAAGCGCAGGGCGGGTTGAACGCTTTATTGAAGTCGAGCACCGTATTACCCTTCTCATCCGGCAATGCTGCATACAGGAATCTACCTGCGGGATAACTGGTTTTTCCATTGGTGGCATCGGCAAAAATGATAAAGAGCTGGTCTTCTTCCTGCAAAGCATCCAGCCGGTAGGTTTTACCATTGATATGGAAGACCAGTTTACCGGGTGTTTGCTGGGCATTGGTCTGGCCCAGTACATTGGTGATCAGGATACGGGCCTGCGGGGGCGCTTCCAGCTTAGCGGTTACGCGCCAGGCAATCTGCGTGGGATACCGCTCAATGCCGCGAAAATTCCGAACCGTTTGGGAGGTAAGATCGCGCAGCCGGATCCCCATTTTATCCTCCCGTTTGATCATATTCCAGCGAAGTGTTTGCAAGGCAAGTAAAGGAGCAGGTTTGCCTTCTTCAAAAACGGTGAGACTGTTTATCGCGGAATCCTGTACACGAATGGTAACACCGGGCTGACTGGTCCATCTAACTTCACCTTTCTCCCACTCAAAATAACCTGCTACGGCCGGCATGGAGGGATGTTTGTATACAAGATCATTGCTGCTGTTACTGCCAAAATAATTCCTGCCGGGATGCAGCCAGAACAAGCCTTCCAGGTTTAACCAGCCTGCAGGAGAACGGAGAAAATCCATCCGTTGTTGATTCCAGTGCACAATTTCTTCCCGGTATTTGGGAGAGGTTTGCGCTACCGTACTATTTTGTAAGAGCAGACAGCCCACTAAAACCGGTAAAACAGTTCTTGCCAATACTTTCATCAGGTATTTTTAGGGGGCAAATATAATCATTTCATTAGTCCACCAATTACATAGGCTGTAATGCCCGCACAGGAATAACTGCGTTGAGTAGGCAGGGGCCCCTTTGTGAAACATAGACATTGATCATACATCCGGGTAATGATAACTGAGATCACTGGAGCAAAGAGATTTAACAAGTTATAAAGAATTAACATATTATCTTCATTCCACCATTGCAGGTACTGGCATGGCCCCCCTATTTCAGTCACAAGAATTCTGACTGGTCAGTATCCATTTTTTGAACCTTTTTCGAATCTATTACGATGGGGTTTATGGAAAATGAATCACTAAGCATCTGTAGCATTTTTAAGGTTCCTGATTACATCACATAATCATCTCTAATGATTCTGTTACCAAAACTATTGAGAAAATTGTATGCCTTTGCGGCATTTACAACACTGCTATCTGCTTCGGCTGCTGCACAAACAGCACCGGTAAAAGGAACCGTAACAGATACCCTGAATAAAACTGCTTTATACAATGCAGTGATTTATATTAAACAACCCAGAGATTCTTCGCTGGTAAAATATACCAGAGCCGATACAAAAGGAGCGTTTGATCTGGGAGAAGTAGCTAACGGAAAGTATATCATGGTGGTTACTTATCCCGGTTATGCAGACTGGATTGATACGGTACAGTCCATACCCGGCAAAAAATTGTTCATCCCCATCGCCCTCACAACAAAAGCACATTTACTGGAAGAAGTAATTGTACGGCAAACCATTCCACCCATACGCATCAAAGGAGATACAACAGAATACCTGGCGGATAGTTTCAAGGTAAAACCCGGGGCCACAGTGGAGGATCTGCTGAAAGTGATGCCGGGGATCTCGGTAAACAGCAAAGGAGAAATCACTACACAGGGACAAAAAGTGCAGAAAGTACTGGTAGATGGTGATGAGTTTTTTGGAGACGACCCCACCATGGCCACCCAGAACCTGAATGCAAAAGACATTGCCAAAGTGCAGGTTTTCGACAAAAAAAGCGACCAGGCCACACTAACCGGCATTGATGACGGTACCAAACAAAAAACGGTAAACCTTGTCATGAAAGAAGATGCCAAAAAGGGGTATTTTGGCACAGCTACGGCAGGTACTGACTTTAACAAGTATTATCAATCCAAAATTTCAGCCAGCCGTTTTACCAGCTCGTTAAAAGCCGGTGCTTTGATCACTGCAGACAGAACAGGCCGTAACGGTATGAGCTGGGAAGAAATGCAGGATTATGGAAATATTTCAAGTACCGTAGAGAATGGCAATGTGATGTTCAGTTGGGAGGGAGATGATGAATTCAGCAGTTGGGGACAACAGGGTATACCGGAGAATCTGCAAACCGCTTTTATGCTGAACAAAAAATTTGGCAAGCTGAAAAACAATACTGCCAATAACTTCAGCTACAATCATTTGAATCTGGCAGGCGATGGATATACGACTACCAAATACATCCTGCCCGATACGGTGTATTACAATAACCAGTCAACATCCAATATCAGCAGTAAATGGAAAAGTAACCTCAGTACCAAAAACGAATTTAACCTTGACTCGCTTACCACCCTCAATATTAATGCAAGGATCAGTCAGGGGAAATCACATAGTTACAACCTGCAGCAAGGCGAATACCTTACCGGCAAACAGGTTCCGGTAAATACCAGTAGTCGTACCAATAGTTCCAATGGCGACAATAACAGTACCAAGGCCGATATCTTTTTCCGGAGAAAACTGAACCTGGCCGGCACCCGCTCCTTTACAGTGAGTACCGGATTTTTCAATCGGGTTTCTAACAGTGAAGGTTATTTATTCAACCGGACAGATTTTTATACCAATGGATTGCCTAGTTCGCAACAAATCATTGACCAGCGGAAATTAAACAACAATGAAACCAAAACCGTGCAGGCGTTGGCCAGTTATACGGAACCGCTCAGTAAAAAAATGTCGCTGAATTTCAATTACACTTTCAATACGATCAACACCCTGCAGGATACCCGGTCTTACGAAAAAGTAAATGGAAAATACGACTCATTGAACTTATTATTCAGTAACCAGTATCGTTTCATCAATACATCGCACAGGGGTGGTTTTGCGTGGAATTATATTACCAAAAAAATTACGGCCAAAATCGGCCTTGCCTTACAGGGGCTGGCTTTACAGCAAACCAATATTGTAAAAGATTCTTCTTATGCCAGAAATTTCACCAATTATTTTCCAACAGCCAATATCCGGTGGAAATATTCTTCATCAGGAAGCTTTTACCTGAATTACAGCGGTAGTACACAGCAACCCTCTTTGATGGCGTTGCAACCCATACTCAACAATAACGACCCCTTAAACCTGGTGCTTGGCAATCCCGATCTGCGCCCGGCTTTTGTGCATGATATTTATTTTAACCTGTCCGACTTTAAAGTGCTCACCAACCGGAACATCTGGGGTTATGGAGGCATCAGCTTTACAGAAAATGCGTTCAGTAACAAAAGCAGTGTTGACAGTTTGGGAAGGCGCGTAACACAAACGGTGAATGTAAATGGCAATTATAATTACCGCACCGGTTTCAGTATCAGCCGCCAGATCAAATTCATGAAACTGGAACTCTCTTTTGATCCCAGGATCAGCGGTGGCAGGAATGTCAGTTTTGTAAACGGGAGGGAGAATATTACCCAAAGCATCCGCCCTTCAGCCGGTATCGGCGTACGCAGGTGGATAGAGAAAAAAATGTCACTGTATCTTGAATATGGCGCCGGTTTTAATCATTCCACTTCTTCTATCAATCCACAGGCCATTACGGAATACTGGACACAAAATATTGACATCTATCTCGACTACAAATTCAAACATGGCTGGAGCCTGAATACCAATTACAGCTATAATTACCGGCAAAAACTATCTCCAACAGACAGAAATAATAACGCCATGATCTGGAACGCGTCTATTGAAAAGAAACTCTTCAAAAAGACGGATATAACTGCTATTCTCAGCATGAATGATATCCTGAACCAGCGAATCGGATTTAACAGGGATATCAGTAGTAACTATGTTTCAGAAAACACATACACCATCATTCAACGGTACACACTTTTATCCCTCAGGTGGAAATTCAATAAAAACAGAAAAACTTCCGAATATGACGATTAAACAAATATTCCCCGGCTTGTTACGATCTGCCACCTGTATGCTGCTATTGCTGAGTGCTGTCACAGCCCGGTCACAGGCACAGTTTATTACCGCGGGTAAGATTGAGTTTGAGAAAAAAACAAATATCCATAAAGAAATCGAAGATGACCATTGGCTGGATAATGTAAAAGACAAAATACCCAAGTTCAGAACCTCATTACATAATCTTTACTTCAAAGATGGTAAAACATTGTTTGAAAAAGGTACCGATGTGTATGAGAAAATTCCTTTCATGAGTGATGACCGGAGTGTGGATGATATCATTTATTCAGACCTGAGACAAGGTATATTTTCAAAAAAACAAAGTGTATTTGATGAAACATTCCTGATCAATGATTCCATCAGGCAGGTGAAATGGCAAATGACCAACGACTTGAGGGATATTGCCGGATTCGAATGTCATAAGGCCGTAGGAAAGATTCTGGATTCGGTGTATATCATCGCATTTTACACAGACCAGATTCCTGTATCCGGCGGACCTCTTTCTTATGCAAACCTACCGGGAATGATATTGGGTGTGGCTATTCCAAGAAACAACCTGACCATTTTTGCTACCAAAGTAGAACTGACAGAACCCAAACCCGAGAAATTGGTCCCTCCCACCG
>Ga0255338_1001818_pt1 | contig 36663 bp, 26 predicted proteins | sample MeOH1_35cm_T4_19_FD_203715 | JGI IMG/M metagenome (GOLD analysis project Ga0255338, IMG submission 203715) | Sandy soil microbial communities from University of British Columbia, Vancouver, Canada - MeOH1_35cm_T4_195 | ecosystem: Engineered > Artificial ecosystem > Sand microcosm > Unclassified ...
ACGATAAGCTTTACACAAAGAATAAGAAAAATGCTGCTGATGAAATAATTCAGAATAAAAATAGTTACGACAATTATCCCGTTCCTCCAAAAGACAAAAAATACTAAAATAAAAAATTATGGCCTACGATAGAGACAGGTTAAATGCGATTTACGACAAAACCGGTGGCTATTGCCACTTGTGCAATAAAAAATTGAGTTTTACAAACCATGGTAGGCATGGAACTAAGGGTGCATGGCACGTTGATCACTCAAAAGCCAAGGCTAAGGGAGGAACTAATCATATGAATAATTTATATCCGTCATGCATTTCTTGTAACATTGAAAAGGGAACTCTACACAAAACTACGATTCGCAAACGTAAAGGGTATGAATCAGAGAGTGGAGGCGGTGGGTGTTATATTACGACTGCTTGCGTTAAAAGTAAAGGTTTGCCTGACGATTGCCATGAGCTAGAAATACTCCGAAATTTCAGGGACACTTATGTGTCTACTAGAAAAAGCGGTCCAGAACTTATAGAAGAATATTATCAAACTGCGCCATTAATTATTGAGGAAATCAACAAGCGCGGAAATTCTGCCGAGATCTATTCGGTGATTTATGCAGACGTTAAAAAGGCAGTTTCGTTAATTCAAGGAAAGATGTATTCAACCGCATTTGAACTTTATTGCACTATTGTGAGAAATTTAAAAAAAGAATATTTAGCTGACTTATGAGAAAATTTTGGGATGACTTAGTGAATGGGAAGTGGGCCATTAGATATACGCTTAATGTTATGGCAAATATGGTTCCTCGCGAAATAAGATGGCTAAGTGATTTGCCTTTTTTAGGTAATGTGGTTCGAATAAGTCAATTATTTTGGTATTTGAACAAGGTGATTTTCTTCGCATTATTTATAAGCTGGTTTAAACCACAGTATCATCATCCCGGGGCAAAAATCGCATTAGGTTTAATCACTGCCGGAATAATTTTATTTGCTTGGTGGCTAATAAAAAAGGAAATCGAAAATAGAAGGAGCGGCCTGTGTTAATTTTATCAGCCTTTGTCTGACAATATTTAATTAAATTTTCGATCTTTCTTTCTCACAAAACACTAATTGAATGGTAAACTGTCGAATAAGCTGCCTTCTTCAATAATTAGTTCTGGCTTTTTGGATTCAATTAAAAACAGCTCTTTCATTGCTCTTGTTACGGCCACATACTTAAGATTTAATTCTTGCGTTTTCTCCCAGTCCTTTTGTTCGAGTCTCACATATGGAAGTTCGTCATAATTCAGAACAAATACTCGATCGTTTTCTAGTCCTTTAGCGCGGTGGATCGTAGAAAGTTTGATGGGGTTATCTGTCGCTGAGATAAAATCTCTAATTTTTTTTATAATCTCTGTCAAATTAGGACATTCTTCTTTCCACTGCTCATACTTTTTATGTAAAAATTCAAGCTTTTTTTCTAGATATTTTGTTTCATTTTCGATATGGATATTTCTCTCTGTTTTATCAACTATCCGGTCGGCATTTTTTTTAATTATCCACTTCCAGCGTCCCATTACCTCAGTTTTAATTCTCTCGAATTGCTCTGGAAGAGTAGCTATAATCACATTAAGCTCATTTTGTTTGAAAATACTTTTTAATTCATTAAGTATTTCTCTCACCTCATCTTCGTGGATTTGGACCTTTATATTCTTGTCAATAAAAGTAAACACCATCAGGACCAACGGAGCTCGCAGCCTTGAAATGATCAAATCTCCTGGTTTTGCTAAAGTAATTACTTCATCAAAACTAATTTTTGTTACATTCCCATCCTCTGTTTTAGTTCCGATTATGTCCTCTCGAATGGTTTTAGCTAACTCAATCACCTTTTTAGGGCAACGGAAACAAGTTGTTAAAGGTAATTGAACCGCTTTGGTATAACTCTTTACTCTGTTGAAAGAATCTATATCTGCTCCTGTAAAGCCATATATAGATTGGCGCGGATCACCTACCGCAAGTATCCGGCCATTTACTCGGCCGTATTTAGCTGCGATTGCGAATTGTGAATTTGACAGGTCTTGACATTCGTCAATAAAAAGAAATCCATACTTAGTAATCGGTTGCATCTTCCACTTATACGGTAAGTACAACATGTCCGTATAGTCAATTATCATTGATCTCTGCGACAACGCATCACCGAACTCAAGCAATTTTACAGTGCAACGAAAGTATTCTAAAAGCTCTTCTTTAAAGTTTTTTTTGTTTACTTCAATGCTATTAAAGATTCCATAGTGAATCACCATATTTTGGAAATCTTCGATATTCTCTTTGGTGAGAGTTGCTCGAAATTTCTGGTTTATTTCGAGTAATCGTTCGCTTGTTCGGGATAATAGGTTGTTTACCGCAAATTTATTTCTGTCATCAAATTCGTTAGTGGGATCTAAATCGTTGATTCGAAGAATATTTTCATAATGTGGCTTTAACGCATCTTTTACTTCTGCAGCCTTTAAAAGTTCCTGATATTTATTATTTTCTAATTTAATATCTTTTCCACTGCTATTATTTGCATGCAGAATGTGCCATCCCAATGAATGAATGGTTTTCACTGTTACGCCGTTTATCCCTCTTTCATGAAACTTTCTGGAGATTTCCGTAGCAATGCTGTTATTGAATGCGCAAAAAAGAACATCATTTTTATTCGTGATGTAGTTAGCGCATTCCATGATAGTTGTAGTCTTACCCGCACCAGCTACCGCATCGATAATTCCATGTGTATTTTCATTTTTAACAAAGTCAAATATTTTTTTTTGTTCGTCGGTAAATGGTATTGGCATAATTAAAAAATATTAATGTTTTTAAAGCTAACTGGCTGTTGCTTTTTTTCTTCCATCGATTATTATAATCTCCGGAATTGATAATGATTTTCTGACCATTAGATTACATATTGAAAGTAATAAATTTTCCTTTAAGTTGTTGAAGTTGTGTAGATTGACTCCAGATATCGCAAATCGCGATTTGCGATATGTAACTTTTTAGAAATCATCTCCATACGGCTATTTTCGAACGTGATTTTACTAATAATCGGTTGCAAAGTGTTTTAAGGGTAATTGCCTCTGTAAATTTGTAGTCATGAAATCATCTGTCTACAAGCTCTTACCCGGCCATGAGCGATATCGTGAGTGTAAAGAGTGTAAAAAGCCGTTTATGGCAACTCACCTCAGTCAAGAGTATTGTCCAAATTCTAAATGTAAACAGGAGTTCAATAATCGCTCCAGCCGTGACACTAACAAACAAATAAAACAAGTCCTCACTTTAACAGAACTAGAAAAACGTCATCGCCACCAGGCATTAGAAAAAACAATCAATCTTTTTCAAAATCTTGGCATTGACGAAAATGGAAGATATTATGAATTCGAAAATGTCGTTTCGGCGGGTGCTGAGCTCTGGGCGTATTCCGAGAGAATTCGCAATGCTTGCCAGGAGGTTAGTTATAGTTATTATTACGGGCCTTATCTCGTATCTCGGCGAGACGAAACGAAAATATTAATTGTTAAAACTAGAGAAAATGAAAAATTCAATTGAAATGTTCGGAGCTCCATTGCCGACTCCCAATAACAAGCCAGGTTTATCCGCGCTGCAATATGTTGGATTAATAGCGGCTGTTACAATTGCCGCAGGTGCAATCTTACTTAGCGTCAAAAATGCTAAAAGTGAGATCATGGCGAGATTAAATAAGCAAAAGGCGGATTAATCCGCCTTTTGTTTTTTACTTACGTGGGCCGTTTGTACGTCCTCCGCCAGATTTGTTTCCGGTTGTGCTTGGCCAACCTCCGTTACCTTTTGCCATTGTCAATTGGTTTTAAGTTTTTGCCTACTATTTTGCGTTTCGGCTTTCGCATTCATGTTTTACGTTACATGATTGAACGTTGCGCAAAGGGTTTTAAGGCCTTTTGGAAGATTTGATCTGTAACCCTCACCAAATAGGGTAAGGCAATACCTACAGCAAGTGGCGCATGAACTTGCCGGACGACATAATCGATTGTTTGTTTGCTTGAGTAGTTGTTTTAATTTGCCTGCGAACAGGCAATACAACTATCGAGTGCTTAGGTCAATTTTATGAGGAATACTTTCGCACTTGTTAATGCAGGCGAAATCTCTACGAATATCTTTAGTAATATTAATACCCTTCCAAAATTCATTATTTGTAATACGGTTGGTTAACCATTTACCTCTTGCTTCAGTGGGGAGCTCGCTATTTTCTGAGTTAAAATTTGTTCTTCCTTCCAATAGATTACTAAATTCAAAAATACTTATACATTTCGCCTCATCATCATTTAGGTTAATTGTTATTTTTTCACCATCAATGAAAAAGACATCGGTAAGGATGAGGGAGAATATTTTAGGGTTAAATGCTTTTGTTTTATCTAAATTTAGACTGGTGGCTATATGGGGATATGCTTCTTTATTCCTAAAATACAGAAGGTCTTTCTCCAATTGGTAAGCCGCAGACTCTTTGCCTTGAAGTACCTTTTTATTCACCCATTCTATTTGTAGTTGCTGTGATTTAGAAAGTGTATTGCATAGTTTGATTTCAATCAAGAATAACAAGTTTTCTTTCTCAAAATAAATAACCAAGTCTGTTTGCCCTTCATCTGACCAGTATTCTTCTTTTCGGGGCCATTTAAAATCCGCGCACACCTTGACGCCAGGCCAATTAGCAATCTTGTTAGCAAGAAATCCGGCTACTGCATCAGCGCGTACTTGATGTTCTTTTTGGTTCTTTTCCTCATGGTCCTGTTGGTATAAAATGTCAGTTATAACATAGTTGTAGAATAATCTTTCAAAGCCCCCGTTTTCGAAGAAAGCTAAAGGCGCAATTAAAAATTCATCTTGTCCCGTTTGGATAATCGGACTATAAGGAAGCCGATTGTTTACAGACAGTAAAAGATCCACAATAAGATTTTGCGCTTTTTCGTTCAGATTTAAATCCCGCCATTCCTTAAAATGAGTAAAGATTTGGAGAATTGAACTTTTCGCCATTAAAATTCCAAGGTTGTTATAGTTATCGGCTATTATGTATTGTGTAGCATAACTGCTTAAAGCGCCGAGAGCGTAAATGACATGGAGCAAGGGGATTTTATGTCCTTTAAAGCCTATATTTATCCTGTTTACATTTATTTCTTCTTGTGGGAAATAGATATTGTTTATTGTATCACGGTAGGATACCAGACCCTCTTTTTCGAGCTCCACATACATCAGAAGAGAAATAGCTGCCGGATCGAACTGTTTCATGGCTTGTTTAAGAAGGTCTTCGTGTCTTGCAATTTCTTCTTCGTAGTCTTTTGAGAGTTTTAATTCTGTTTCAGCAGTGCGTTTGATTAATTTTTCCTTTATTTTCTGTTTCGCCCTACTAAGTAAATAAGAATTAGTTTCAGGCCGATCATCCTTTTTTAATTGAAGACTGTAAATATTTATATATTGATTTTCGACAAAGCCGATTTGTTTAACCTCATAATCACCGAGAACAAAATACCTGAATAGTTTTTCCAGATGTAGATGTTCTACATAAATTTCAAGTAATCTTTCAACGAGGATAGAGTCTTCATTTGTGAATGTAATTGTGTTGTCCCCTGAGAATAAATCGTCCTTCTCGATTAATTTATAGGCAGCTAAAACATCCGAAACTGGCCAGTCAAATTTATATCTCTCTCCTTGCCAGCCCCGCTGGGTTAAGCAGAGTGACTGCACTAAAAATCGCTCTTTACTAAGATCTCTTCCAGATAATCTTTTCTTAATTAGTTCTTTGTCTTTTTTGAGCGCAGTTTCAAAATCAACTAATAATTTAAGCTGGTCAATTCTATCGGCATAATAAACAACTTCGCGAGAAGAGTGGATTGAAAATGCCTTTCTATTTTCCATCCATTTTTGCCAGAATTTTGTAGCACTAGGTGTATGCCGGTAATTCTTGTAATTACTTAGCAATCTGTAATAACCTGTTATAGGATTAACAGAAAATTCGGAAAAGAATTTAGTTTGAGAATAACTTTTAGGTTGCTGGGCTAAATTTTTCATTTGATCGATTTTAATTAGCAGAGTTGCTATACCGTATCAAATGATGATACGAAACTATGAAATGTTTTAATTGGTTAAACAAAAATTTTAGAATATTTCACGTTCGGATAAAATACGACACTGAATAACAGGCAAATAGCGTTTTAAAAAACTAGCTCTACCGTATTCCTTTTATTCCAATTTCCTTTCCAATATCCCGTTTGAGTTTTGTTAACGGATATGTTTCCTGATTACTTTCGAAAAGCTCCTTTCCAAAAATATCCTTTTTCACTTGTTCCACACCTATCTTGAGTATCGATGCCATTTTGGAAATATGAGAATCATTGTATTCAATTTTTTTCCTAATTAGATCTTTTATCTCCCTCTTATGGAAGACATATCTTGAATGAATTTTAAATATACTTAAGAAACGTTCGTAATCTTTGTTGTTTGCTGATATTTCAAGATCGAGGTAGAATTCATTAATCGCACTATGTTTCAAACTCTTTTTATCGCGATTATCGTGAAAATATAGTTTAAACCTAAACTCATTCGAAAAAGCATTATTAGCAGAAGTTGGACTGATAAAGGAACTCCTTGTGTGTTCGATCAATTTTCTTGCATTTTTGAACTTCGAATTACACGAGTAACAGGAAGGCACAAAATTATATAAAGATAGTGCTGCTATTGGGTGGTCAGATTTGCTTATTACATGATCCAAAGTAAAGTGGCTGCTATACTCATTCACAATAAGTAATTTGAGATTTTTCTTATCAGTTGCGTTTATAGGGTTTGGTAGATCATCAATGTCTTTTAGAGTCTTTCTCTCAGCAATAATAATAGCAGCTTTTGGTGCACCTATTCCTCTTATTGCAGCCAATTCTTCGGGTTTAGCTCTTTTTACAAAGTCCAGCGCATCTCTGTAGTCGCCAAAATCTTTAAATGCTGTGATAAAATCAATATTGCAATAGTAGCATGTGCATAAGGAAATTTTGTCCTGGTGAGAACTAAAAAATTGCGCTATGTTTGGTTGTTGCTTAGGAATTTGAGCTTTTTGAATATCATAGTTCAATATTTTCTTTAATTTTTCTTTATGTACTTTTTTAAAGTACCTATTTAAACGAATGGATTCTTTTATTAAATCTTCGAATTTCATCGTCAATAAATCTTCCACAGTTGGCGGATTCGGAATGCTCTTTAAAGCTTTCAATTTGAAAAAATCGTTCAGCTTAACCTGCATGTCAGCTACGTCTAAAGCACTTTTATATGCAGCTTCCAAAACGGAAATATTTGTCTTATTTGGGTAATTAATTTTAAGCATTGATTTGCTTTCTTAATCGTTCAACCTCCAATTCCAAAACTTTAAGCTTTTCTTTTTGAAAGTAATTTTTATTTAATTTATTTTCAATATCCGTTAGATGATTTTTTAAAACACCACTTAAATACTCTTCACCTATTGAACTGACGATGAAATCATACAAGCTTTTCTTTAGCATATACTCGGTTAATAATTTTTCCCGCTGTTTTTCATCTGCCTCTAAAACGTTAGCATGAAAATTCACTATTTCTTCAATTTGCGTTACTGCGAACTCTCCGATTGTATTAGAAAGAAAAAATCCGTCAATCAAAAGCTCATGGATGTTCGCACAGAATGTATTCTTTATTGGCTTCGACGGTTTGGAAAGACCTTCTTCATCTCTTTCAAGCATTAAAACATTATTTGCCGGAATATCGGATAAAATAAAAGGGGAGTGAGTTACAAATTGAATATTTATATTTCGCGCAGACTCCAACTCAAGTTGTTTTAGCCTTTGAATAACTCTACTTACGTATGTTCTTTGCATTTCTGGATGAAAGTACAACTCAACTTCATCAAAAATGATATTCATGTAATTGTATTTAATGAGTTGCTTTTGTTTTACAACCGAGTCAAGATTATATACATGGTAGGCAATAGTATTGATAGACAGTATTTGCTGTTTTTCACCGGAACTCAATTCATTAAATGAGTTTCCCGATTGAGACTTGTTAGGACTAAAAAGGATGTTAAACTTAAAAATTGATGGCGGAATAAATTCAATCGTTCTAATCTTTGCTTCTCTTTTTTCGACTGGCAAAGAATCAAAAACGTCTCGTTTTGATTTAGCAATATTCTTAATACAGTTATAGATGTTATTTTTTCCATCTATATAACTTCCGTGCTTTAAATAATTTATCGCTTGTTTAAGCTTGAACGTAACGTGGCTCGTATCATTTAATATATCAGAAACATACAAGCTAAGCTTATCATAATCAAAGCCATTATCAGTCCAAACTTCTTTATGATCAGAAAATTGACGGTACATAGACATACTTGCAAGTTTACAGTATATGTATTCTTTAACGTCATCTATACTATCGTTGGCTAAGATTTTTGCGATGTGAAGATAGGAAAACACTTTTTCGACTTTTTGTCTGTCGGCTTCGTTTAAAGTTTGTCTTCCTTCGAAGTACTTTTCTCGTTTTCTTAATTGCTTTTCTGTGTCAATTTTTAATTCCAAAAATACTGGAACTTTTCCAGTGATAAGTTCCTTAACCGAGGAGTTTTCTTCATCTAGATTTGTTGGATCTAAAACGGCAGCCAGAAGCCGCGCCTTTCCTAGTTCTTCTTCACGAAGAACATTAATAGTTCCCTTAATTCGTTTTGGATTTAAAACAATTGGAATTTGATAACTGTCATTTTTATGGAACAATGGTTTAACCCAACTACCAATAATCTTAGAATTTAATCCGTACAAGGAATAATTCACGACTATATTATAAAAAAAATGAGAAAAGTCGAAGTCTGATATTCCTATATCCTCATCGACTAGTTTGTTATTCAATTCGAATATGTTCTGCTCTAAATTGAATCGATAATCCCAAATATTAATATTTTCACCAACGGAGATTTTATAAAGTTTGTCAGTCTTGTAAAATAAATCAGCATATACAGCCTCATTTTTTAGAGCAATATCCGAAGGAAAACCTGCCTTCATGGAAATTCGATTAATAATTAAGTACAGCATCTCCGTCAAGGTACTTTTACCCGTTCCATTCTTTCCCACAATTGCTGAAATCGATATTTTTAATTTAGAAGACTCGTCATTAAATATTTCTATTTCTTTGGATGTGTTTAATTCGACAATGGTATCGTTTTCTCCAACGTTAAACTCGTGATAGAATTTATATAATTCTCCTGGCCTTAAATTTTTTTGATGATCGCGTTTTTTAATAACGTTGGTAGGTTTCGGTTTAGCGCGAAGAGCAATTATTTTAAAATTCGTGAGTAGTTCTTCTTGTGTTTCTTTAAGTTGTTTTTCGCGAGACTCGTCTGAAATATCGTCTTTCAATATTTCCGTCACTACACTTGCCGTGCTTCCACTTAAAACATCTCCCTTATAGTTTAAATCAGAAAAACGGTAAGCATCCTTTACAACAGTTCTAATAATACTGCGTTGGTTGCTTGTTTTGTATCCGTTTTTAGCAAGGGCAATACACAAGTTACGATAGTCATAATAGTTGTTTGTTTGGAATCCAGGTAACTTTAACGTACGTAAAAATGTTACCGTGTTCTCATCCAGAGGAACAAAATATTCTGATTTAATCCAGAAAAGGAAAATAGTAAAAGCCGGTATTCCTATACCGTACCACTGTTTATAATGTTCAAAATTAAGTTGATTTAACCCGTCTAACGTTTCGCCCTCATAAATCTCATTAAAAGTCGCCCAGATTTCATTTTGAACGTCGAGTTTTCTATTGTACATGATTGCTCGTGCAATTGGAGTTGGACATCCCGTATAGTCAGCATCGGATTTAATTTCATAAACTGACTTTAGAGCTTTTAAAAGGTGGTTTATTATGAGTGACCGGTCCGTCTGCTTAATATTACTATAGTTGAAGCAAGCAAATATTTGTATAGGATCTATTCCATTTTCGGATCCATCATCATAAAGAAAAAACTTCTTTGAATTCTTAAGGTAAAAGTCCGTATTTTTAATTTCGTTTAAAAGAGTTTGAGCAGCTGTTCCTTGATGAGCCTTATAAAAAGAGTTTAATAATAAAGCAATATGATCATATGCTACATGCCACTCCGTAAAGAATAATTTATGTTTCTCCCTTATGTTTTGATTCTGAAATAATAGCGCTCTAATATCAACAATATCATATACAAAAAGTTGTTTTACTCTAAACTGTTTAAAGTCCTCTTGAAATCTGGAACGTTCGTCCGTCGTTAATTCCCCTAAAAAAACAAGGATGAATATATCTGATGAATATTCGTTAGCTATTGCGCCACAATGATGGAGCACTTTATTAAATAGATCAAAATGGGAAGTGTCCGCGCTTTTGATTTCACAAGTAATTGTTGGGTTTTCTTTCTGCCACAAATCAGGTTTATATCCTGAAGACCCACTATATTCAATTAAATTACATTTGTGTTCAAGATTAAGGATATCTCGAATGATTGAAACTCTTGACTGAAAACTAAGTTGATTAAAACCGTCCATAACACTTAACTTTTGATTATGAGATCACATTGTCGCCTTTTTATAAAGCATTCAAAACTGATCCGATCTTTTTAGGAAACTTCTACTCTCCCAACACTGCTTTCTGTAATAACATCTGACTATTACCATAGAACGGAGTGTCCGTTTTTCCTAAAATTCCAGCGGGAAGAGCTGTCATTTCGTTCAGATTATCCATAGGAACCAGCACCGTCTTCGCCCCATTTTCTGAAAGTAAAGTTACTTTATCCGCAAAATTTAGGGAACGTTCAACGGCACCTCCAATGGAAATATTTCCTATCACCGCTAATCCCGGCTTTAGATTCTTTTTATAAATGGCGGAAATAATACCAACATAGGTTGCTCCACCAATCCCTCCTCCATTAGAAGCCCCCATAAGGTTTGTTACCTGAATATTCAAGTCATACCCTTCCAGCGAATGCTGTTCGTTCAGAATACTTCTTTCATTAGCTCGGATGTAATTGTATGTATTTTTAATATTCTCACGTATTTCGGAACTATTAGTGCCCGTTACGTTAACTCGTCCAGACCCCTTTATTGCGACCACTTCAATTTTAACTAACGCATTGTTTTCTCCATCACTTACCGACGTGTAACATACTCCTGGCGCAAGAGGATTGCTCTCAATCAAGGCAGAACCTCTTTCTTCTGGAAGACCTACAAATATTTCCTCTTGCGAGTCTTTATCAATATAAGAAAAGTTGGTATCCCAGAATTCCATTCCGCCAATCCTCTTTAATTGTTCTTTCACTCTTCTTCTCATCTCCATTGCGATCACCAAATATTCACGCACGTCTTCTTTACTGAAATTTCCATCAGGATGCAGTAGCTTGATAAATCCGGAAACAATTCTTCTAACCGATTTTGAATCGCGTTGCTTCAGATGAGAACCTAAAGTGAAGTATTTATCAATCGCGTCGTAGTATGTGGTTTTCCTCTGAGACTTAAGTATCTCTGAAAAGAAATCAGTGCTAAATCCAAAATGGTTTGTGAAATTTTTCGGGCTGAACTTGGTTATCTCCCAACCCGGCAAAAATAGGTTTATCCGGTCTAAGAAAGCCGTATCATTATTTACTTCGTCAGAAAGCGGGCTAAACAAGTGGGAAGTCTGTAAAACAGTTTCGACTGGCTGATTGATATTACCATTAAGGATAACTGAAGCGGAACCGGAAATTTCTCCTCCTTTTGCTCTCGAGAATGAGCCGGATTCCATGTAATCCTTCATCAGTGGAATGGCGTCTTTGTCCTTAAACAGTTTGTCGGTACTTTCATCGAAACAAATCGCATCCCACGTTCCAACTGCGCCAACTCGACCAGTAGTATTGTTTACGAATAACTGCGCGACCGAACCTTGACCGCCGGAAATCAGAATGGCGTAAGGGGTAATTTCTTTATAGATATAAGATTTACCAGACGAGCGAGGCCCAAGCTCCACCATGTTGAAATTTGATTCAACTAAAGGAATTAGGCGACATATCAATAAATTTAATTTCCGGTCGTCTAATCCTTCACTGTGCGGTTCATATCCCGAACTTCTCAGCAAGAGTGATTTCCATTCATTTTTTGTGAAGGAACCCCGTTTATCAGTGATTTTTGAATTGTCGAAGCTGGATAGTTGGATGGGTTTAATGTCTCTGACCACAAAAGGAAATACTGTTGCACCTATGGTGATCATTGGATCGTACTCCATTTCGATTATTGCCCAAATGCCTCCGAGGAGAAGCTTATCATGCGTCTTAACAAGCTCATCACTGATATTCGCTTTCCTGATATTACTATTACTTATGTTCGCCCAATAGCGATCACGCTGCGAATCAAGCTCAACAGAAATTTTGTCAATTATCTTATATCTGCCCTTCTCCCTCAGCTTTGACTGAATAAGGGTGCTTTCCTCCGGATTAATATAGTGATCCCGAAGAATCTTTTTCACATTTTCCATCCCTTCTTTAAGTTTCTCTTCGTCTTCCGTGCTGCAGGTATTCGCTAGTAAATATTCTAGAACAAAGGCCGGGACATTAGCTCCTCCTTTGATTATTCCTACCAAATCTTTTTTAACCACGAATCCCCGAAAGTACTCAAGGGCTTTTTTGTCTAAATCATCTAATGTGATCATATTGTTTTATAATAAGCCTCCAAAATCTCGGAGGTTCGATTTTTTAATTATTGCTGTATCAAGTTGCTCCTGCGTTGAGGCATCTACCAAAACCGCTTTTACTTCGTCAAGTTTATTGAAGCCAAAATCCATTGAAACAAGTTGTCCTGCTTCAATAGTTATGATATTACTTGAGGAAACATTAATATTTCCGTTGTAAAGTAATATTTGAACCTTCCTATTCGACGCAAATAAGTCCTTAGCATCGTTGGAAGCCTGAAGCTTGATTGGAAAGAATTCGCCCGTCGCACTCGCCAAATCGGATTTATTGGAAATAATCACTTGTAATCCTGAAGTGACATTCGTCTCTTTCCGAAACACGAAGTTTGGAATAATAATTTCTTGTGGAGTAAATCCACCGTGTGAATAACCGTAAACGCCCTTAGATCGAAATGGCCTATGACTTTTTGAAACGCAGACATATCGATACTCCTCATATGGCTCCTCAAAACATAATAAATCGTTTCCTTCTTGTCTCTCTTGAGTTCTAATAAACCTCTCGTGAACCTCCTTTTTTCCTTTAGCGTTTGATTCAATCTTATCCGATTCATCTAATAGGCCGGTCAATACAAACCCGTGGTCTGTAATCAAGTGAACTTCCTGAAAGCCGATGTTCAATAGCAATGATATTTTGGATATTAACACTTGCTCGAATTCTTCAAACAGCTTAATAGCTCCTTGTTGAAGTTTTTCCCCTGCACTGTCGATATCCTTGTAAGACAAAATTAGATAGTCTGCTTTAACACCGTAGCTCAAAGCCTCCAAATCCATGTAAACAATATTTTTACCTGTCAGTTCGTTGAGCTTCTTCTCGCGATCTTCTTTTTTTCCTAGCACCTGCTTATTTCCAACATACAGCGCACTCATATTATGCTCAGTTTCGGAAGGCATATCAGCCAACATAATTTGTTTGTCGACTTTTACTTGTTTCTGAAGAACATCAGCTACATGTTTTGCGATCTCATACCTTACTCCGTCACCAACTATTATCGCAGTGCCGGGTTTGGCATTCGCCAATAATTTCGGAAGATAACCTTGTTGAGTTTCACTGTAAGAATTGGTAAAAGCAAACCACTGTTGAAGAAGAAGGTGGTTTAAGCTCTCATAGGCTTCCTGCAGGGGACGAATAACTTTCTGCTCCTGAAGGAAAGAAGCATATAAATTCCTAATTGCCCTATCTACATCTGAAAACTTCGTAGTATAGAAATCAATTAATCTGTTTAAATCAGTCAAGCCATTCAAAGTTTTCGAATCAAACTCTACAATGACGGACACATCTCTCCACCACTCAGGAACAATATGCGACGCCTTAGAGGAAAATATTCGAGGCTTTAACTTATGCATCTTATCGGCAACGAAGCCTTTGTCATTGATATTGCAAGTTATTTGTTCCAAAGCAACGTGATCAAGGATTGGAAAGCAATGGTCTGGATGAGCAGACCAAGGATTCAAATCTGACGAAGAAATTTTATATTTCTGTATATAATCCCTTAACGAACTCTTGTACTTCTCGCTGTCTGCCCATCGATAGTATAGTTGAAGCAATTGAACTGGAATATCGTTATGAACCAATCCATCGAATAATCTCTTTGTAACTTCATCCGCGAGTGTTTTTGCCGGTTTGTTCATGTACGGTTGACCGATTAACTCGAATATTTTTTCCTCGAACAATCGCTTTACATCCGAATCTTTCCCGTCGAGATAATGCTCAGGAGAGTGTAAAAACGGAAGCAACTCCTCCTCAATATTGAGGACTTCCTCTAAATTTTGCAGAATCTTCTTCCACCAAGCCAAGTCTTTGCCTACACCCAGTTTAGCGGCAGTTATTAGCATCGGAGTTTCCATCTGAATTTGTAGGCCAGTATTCGCAAACAGTTTCTTTTTTAACCAATCAGTTGGATTACTCAAGTCGATGCAGCCGTTCGTAAAACAGTAGTCGAAAAGAAAGCTCATGTTAGTGACATCTTTCGACGAGTAAATAACTACGGGTTTATTTCTAAACTTAGTTTCCACTTCATATCGGAGAAGAAGTTCATCCTTTATAGCCGCGCCATTGTCTTTTGGCGCCTGCTCAGTTTTTAAAATTGCGAAGCCCTGCCTTTCGATAACAGGAAGAATGAATTGGTATTGATTATTGGGATCAACAATAACAACCCTATTTCTTTTTGCAAGGCTTTGTTCAATATCCTGTAAAAACCATTTATCTGTCATTACCAATCGGCATTTAAATATTTTTCTAATTGATTTATTTTCAAAACTTCAGTTTTAACCATTCCTTTGTTTTGAAGGGGCGCAATGTTTTTTCCTACTCCATTATTTAATATGGGATCATACCCCTCATCAATTAACGCTTCAATTTTATTAGTAAATTCTTCAATTTCGTTTAGCTGGTTTCGTATTAACTCCTTCTCGTTTTGTGCGTGTGCGGTATCACTGCCCTGTAATTGAATCTCTCGAAACTCAAGACTTTCCTTTCTTTTACTTATATAATGTGACTTAAGCTTAAACAAGCTATCTTTATTCCATTTGTAAATTATTACATAAGCTTCAAAACCTTGGTGTCGTCCCGTACTAAGGTGCCAAACGAAAGGTGTTTTCGGCAGATACATAAAGAGATTTAAATGATTGCTTAAGTCTTTAAAGAAATGATGTTCCAAGTATTCATTAAGGGGTCGACCCACTAAAGTATCGATCTGTACAAACTGAGCAGCGGTAAAACCGCTTTCAAGACAATGCTGCTCTAGACGTTGACTTAATGCATTCTCTCCTGGCAATCCGACCAATGGAATAATTCCATCATTGTCTTCTAACAATAGAGTCCGAACGGAATGTGCCAAAAACTCTAAAGCAATTTCTAATGCTCTTGAGGGAGGTATAACATTGGCTTCCTTAAACAAATACCAAACGTTTATCGGGTTTACGTTTTGCCGTGCAGAAAACTCCTCCAAACTGTTGTTGCTCTGGTATAGAGTTGCTAAGCCTTCTTTTACTTCTCGAATTTTTTCGTCACTAAAACTAGTTAGCGGTAGTTTCCTCAAATATTCTATTACAACGTTATTAGTAATTTGTGATTCTTCAATAAACATTTCTATTATTGATTTACCATTAGCAGAAGTAAAATCCATTATCGGTAAAGACCCAATTGCTTTGCCCATTTTGGCATCCACCTGAGCCCGATCTGCTAAACTAAGTTCATAAACTTCGAAAATCAGTTCATCAATAATCGCTTCATTAACTAGCACTCGGGCGAGATGAGCGTTCTCGAAGCTAAGGTAAGCGAGTACCCGATCTTTTAGTGAAGCACCGTTAAAAGTGGTTAACGGGGAATGCTTAAACAGAGTTTCAATGAGTCGATAAGTGCAGAGTTCCTTTTTTATTTCTACGTTGTCATTGGAAAGAAAAGAAATGATATTTTCTAATTCTTTAGAAGGAATGGCAAATGGAATTCGTTTAATGTCTCCTACTTGGGTATTTACCGTTGGATTTAGAGCATCTACGATATAAAAAAACAAATTAGTATTCAATGCGGCCAGCAGATACCCTAAATTATTCCACTGGTTATTCAATGTAATTGGCGGCCCACCCGAATCGCAAATAAAGCCGGGCGGTAAATATCTGAATGAAACGCCTTTTGAACCCTTTCCTGAAAAATTAATGCCCTCTTTGAAAAACGCATTCCGATTCCTGAGAGCTGATCCATTCTCATTTTTGATTTTTTCTCCATTATCTTCCCAACGTATTTTCGTCCACAGATTACCATACCATTTACAAAAAGGACCACCTTTAGAGTAATTCACCCATAGTGGATCGTCTACTACCTCCCAATGAAAGCGCAAATACTTTTCATTGTTTCCGGTATTAATTCCGGAATTTACATCGGCATAATATTGAAAAGATCTTTCCTTGAATTTTTCTCTAAATCCATCGCTAATCCAATAAATGAATGGCCAACTTTCAATGATCTTAAGCTTTTCTTGTGAGAGGAAGTAAACTCTCTCGTTAATGCGGTTATTAATAGCATCATCGTAAGCGATAGTTAGTGACCCTTGCTTTGTCTTCTCCTGTTGATTAGCGGTAATGTTAAAATATATACCAGCGCTTTCTTTCTTCTTTTTACTTAGTACATACCACGTAGCGTCCAATAAAATTCCTGGACCAAATAAATTAACTCGGTCGAGTCCGTAATCAACCATAAGATCAATGTGAGTGTGATCAACCAAATATTTACGGACGTCTTCAAAAGTTTTGATGAACATAAACGTATGGGGATGAATCATTCCCACATAACCGTCATCAGTCGTTACTTCACAACAGCGCTTAATAAAGGCAGCGTAAAGGTTAGTGTTGAACTTAAACGGCTGTTTATAATTAGCTTCAATAAATTTTTTAAGTTCGGGGCCAAAATCTGCACTGTCTGTATATGGTGGATTTGCGACTACAACATCATATTTTTGTGTAAGGAGTTGCAAAAAACTAATTGCATCTTGTGTTTTTGTGTTCAGGAAAGTTATTCCTTGTGAGGCAGAATTAGCCTCCACAGCTTTTTTGAGATTGATAAAAAAGGTGCTTCTGAACTGTTCGAAATTGGCGAGTGTTTCCTCTGTAAACATTGCAATTTGCGTTGCTTGGAAACTCTGTATTAATCCGTGAAAGTGAAAGTTTAGCTTCTCCTCTAAACGGATTAGCGCACCAAACTTATAAGCATTTTGCAAATCCTCCCAAATGTCACGTATTACCTCTCTTTGTTTAGAGTCAAAGTCATTATTCGCTTCAAATATTCCTCTTACTTCTTCATATGGTGGCAAATAGAAATCAGAGCTAACCAAATTGAACTGTTCGATTTTAGCGGTATTTTTTTTGCGCTTCGCTTTGATAAATAAACCTAATTGAGCTAATTGGATAGCTCTGTCATCAAGATCGATACCATGTAAATTATTTTGGATAATCAGTTCTGGTATTTTTCGCGTATCGTAGCTTGCACCGTAATTATCAATTTGGTCAATATACAAGTCATAAAAAACATCAAATGCATAGAGCAAAAAATTGCCTGAGCCAGTTGACGGATCAATTAATCTTATTTCAGTAAGCGGTTTCCTATCTCTGGCAACGGTTTTCGGAGAATTTAGAACTTTATATTTTCTTTTAATCTCGCTGTCCGGAAACATTTCGAGATACATCTTACCTAAACTATTATCTACCAGAAACTTTACAACCCACCTGGGCGTGTACACTTGACTTTGAATACTAACCTTATTGTATTCAGTTTTAGCGCCACTTTCTTTGTGTTCAGCTTTTTTATAGTTATTGTAACTCTCATAAAGCCAACCCAAAACATCATCGCTTTGCCAGATATCTGTTCCGACAGCCGAATCTAATTCCACTTCATTAAAGGCATTAATAATGCTATTCAATTCTACGGGAGTAGGTAATAAATGATATGGGTGTCTCGGACTAAATAGAGGAATTTCCTCAGCTAATTGCTTAAGCTGAAATAAAAAGAATCGAATTAATCCTTCCTGATCTTCCTGTCTGCCTTCGGGATTCCGTTCTAACCAGAGCAAGTGGGAAAACGATCTGTCTCCATGTTGAGTCCGCTTAGTAATTATTTCCGGGTGTAAAGTATGCGCTTCCATTACTTTTAGCGCAGCTATCCGATTGAATAAAGTAAATGTGAACTCCTCTACAAGTTTTTCAAACGCTTCTTTTTCGCTACCAGTTTCGGAGATCAGAATCGGACGGATAGTATCCACTCTCATTCTATCGTCCAAGTATTCCGGAGCTACGTTCTGAATGGGCTGAACCGAGGAGCTTGAAATGCCCATCCTTCCCAGCCTGTTCCTAAAAGCCTTATCTATTAGCTGTCTTATATGTTCTGTATGCTCAGATAGTTTCATTACTCAAATACTGATTAACCTTCAAACTGGATTTCGTCATTTTCATCAGAGGAAGCGATTTTTCTAAGTTCTGTTTGAAGCCAGATCCGATAGTCCTTCACCTTGACGTTTTTACCCGGCAGTTTAGAAGGAATAGTCTTCGTTGCTGATGGCACTTCAGGCTTTGTTCCGCCAATGGGTTGCGGCTGTGCAACATGGACCAGACTAGCACGAATTATTTCAAGATCAGTTTTCTTGGAGCTATATAAATCAATAAATGATAAAACTTCCGAATAAGAGAATCTCGTTACTCTGTCTTTAGTATCAAAATCAATATCAACCCTTCCTTCTTTTCTTTGTTCGGCGTACGAATAGATTGAAATTGCTTTTTCCAATGCTTCTCTGTTTGGATCAGCTGGCAATTCCTTAATTTCTTTCACCAAAGATTGCGCTTCACTGTAAAGGACTGAGTATTTATCCGCCATAATCTTTACGGACGCCTCCATCAGTTTAAAATACGCATCTTTTATCTTTTGTGCAGTATCTTGTAAAGCAGCAAAGTTTCCAACGATGTCCTTGTTAAACAAGGCTTGAAACTGATCAATCAATTTTGAAATAGTTTCGGAGGTCTTTGCAGATTTTTTTAACTCATCTGCCACCCCATCAGTAAACATTTTCCAATGAATAGACTTCGGAAGATTATTTCGAATGAATTTTTCAACTTTTTCTATCTCTAAAATAGCGTCGGTAAATACTGTTTTATTGCTTAGATATTCAAGGCCCTTGTCGATATAGTTCGCCTCGCTCACCGCTCCCGTAAATTGTGCCAATTGCTCCTTTCGGACTTCTACATTCGGAAAAAGTTTGTCAAACTCACTATTCTGCTTTCTCATGAATTCCACTTTATCACAAAAGTGTTTTGCTAAATCCTTAACACAAGTTACAATGTCAAAGTCGTTGAGATTCCACTCGATTTTCCGATGTAAGTACTCATCAGCTTTTATATCTTTAAGGGAAGTAACTATATCATTTTTTTGTTGTGCCGTGAGAGATTTTGAAATCGCCTTAAAGGAAGCCTTTCTAAACTGATTAGCCTTGTCAAAAATATCTTTAACGCCTTCATCACGCCAAGAGAACTTTTCTGACCCGCTATGCTTAGCCATTAACTTTCCGGCTCTCATTAAAGCAGCAACAGACGAAATCACCGTACCAAAAGCGAATCCTGTCGGGGGTTGTTCAAGCTCTTTTTCCAGCGTTGCACCATCCACAAAGGTGTTTCTGATCTTAAATAATATTTCTTCAGAAACCTTAAGGTTGTCTCCTATAAAATTGCCTTGTTTGTCGAAGAACATGAAATCCTTCGTATTAAAATAGCTGCTTAATTTTTCGTTGATGGCCTCTTTGATGATGTTCGCTGCGACTGCGTCACTAAGCTGAGATTCGAGGCGTTTAAAATATACGTTTTGAATGACTTCTCGCTGCTGAGTTTGGACAGTAGACAAGAAGTTTTCTTTGCTGAGTTGGTAAGTATTATAAAGGTAAATTGCGGTTGCCTTTTGCATTGCTTGTTCTACCAAATCTTTTAGTCTATTTTCTTTTTCCGTTTTCGATGTAGAAAAACTTTTTAGAATTTGTCCTTCGTCAGATTGGGGATTATTATATTTCTCCTCGAGATAGGTAATGCGTTCGATATCATCGATTAATTTATCGGTCTCTTTAAAAGAAGAGTTGTCAGGAATAAGCCAGATAATATCCTTATCGTCCTTGTGCTGAAACTTTAATTGTTCAATGTCATTCGTTCTATCGTCGCTTATATTGTAAATGCTTTTTATTTTTATTTTTAGCTGTTTGACCGGAGGCGATGACAGTTCGTCATCATTGTCTGTTGTGACGTAAAAATTATAATTGGTATTCTGATCCGGAGCGGAGAAAAGAGATTTAATACTAGGAGATGCTTTATATGCGTTAACGATTCGTTTCTTTTTTACGAACCCTTGCACCGTGAAATTATTCATTTCATCCAGCAGTCGCTGTTCAATATCTGAGGTAATACGATAAGTATTATTCGTATCTAACAATACTTTTGCCTCAGTTAAAGTGTCTAATGCAGTTTTTATTTCCTTTTCCACCTTTTGTAGATCGGAAGGAGATTTTACAAATGATTTAGAGATATTCTTTACCGTAGACGGAACAACCTCCGCCTCTGATAAAAAATGAATGGTCTCCAGAAGTCTGCGACCACTGATCGATGATTTATTCTCTTTTAATATTCTCTCTGCATTATCATATCTGTTAACTAATCTTACCGGAGGCTGTGGTTGAGCTTCTTTTGAAATCTGCCACCCAGCGGCAGTTTCGTAGAGATTGCCATTCTGGAGCTCATTTTTCAAAATGTCGTAGGTAGTGATAATCATCCCCCTAGCAGCCACTTTCGTAGAGGCGTAACCCTTTGTACCGAAGAGGAAGTTTTGTAAAAGGTCAAACTGGTATTTGTAGAATGGATAATATGTAGTGTATGACTCTTCATTATCAGTCTTGGTGATTCCGGTTGCGCTTAAAGCGGCATGATCAGAAATTTGCCCTGAATTCTTTTTAAAGTGATCTTTAAGTTTTTTAATCGCATCCTCATTCTTTTTTAGAAGTCTGCTTCTGATAATCACATCAACTTCTGTCGCCTCCAAGTGTATTTTTGTTTTGAATCGATCAGTTACTTTTGTTAACTGCGCTTTACTCACATTTGAGTTATTAATAACATCATCAAGTTTTTCCTGCGCGATTGCTATAGTCCAGGTCTTTCTTGAAAGCTCGGAATCAGAGAGAGCCTCACTCAGTCCTTCCAAGTCTAAAAGAGTAAATTTCTTCTGATTAATAGCTTCACTAGCCTCGTCAAAAACAAAAACTATTTTTTCCCCAGACACAACTCTATAGTAGTTTTTAATTTCTTCTCTCAATCTTGCAGGGCTAAATTGATCAATGTCCCTTCGAATAGTTTCTAAATGATTATTGTAATCACTTTCACTATTGTCTTTGCTGAGATATATTTTCTTTGTTGCTTTCGCATACTCAAGCATTCTCGTCTTAACTTCATTCCAGTCAATATTCAAATTTTTGAACACAAAGTCATATACATCTGCTTGCCTTTCATTTAGCATGAGCTGGTACAAAAGAATACCATGTTCGTTCTCAGGAAGTCCTAATGACTTTAAGAAATTGCGAAAGAGAGTAAAGGCTAATCCTTTCGAAGTGTCTTGCTTCGCCACATCGAGAAAAACCACCCGACAGTTTTCAGAACCAAGTTTTGAAATAGTGTTTTTAACGATGGCCTCATCCGACACACCACTAAAGCGATGCATTATTCGCTCTCTTGCGGGTGTTCCGGCAATCCTTCGGTTACTGAGTAGGTATCCGAGTAACTTTCCGAAATAGGATTTACCTGATCCATAAAAACCTGAAATCCAAACTCCAGTTTCAAGAATGTTGGAGGTAAAGGTTGACACAAAGTCTGCGTATTCCTTAGCCAAGCCATCAGTAATGATGTAACTTTCGATTTCAGACTTGATTTCGTTCTCCGAAACGTCCTCTAAGTCGATTACATTTTTAATGTCTTCCGACAGATTAATGGTTAAAGTGTCTTTTATCAGCATAATAACTATTTAATCGATTATCATGCACCTGTATCGTGATGCATGCCTTTTTGATAGGAATAATAAATTGTCTTTGTCCTTTGTGGCGGGATAGAGAATAATAAGCGGAGTTGACGATTTCATTATGGATTCATTTTCCATTATGTGAATATTTTCGATTCCACTTCCGTACAAGGCACCTGAATTTATTAGCACGGGGATTTTGCCGCGATCATAGGAAGCTCTAATTTTCTGAATTATCAACTTAAAAAGATCGTTGGACTCTTCGCCGGCGGGTGCTTTGAATATTTGATGCACCGACCCTTTTAGCAACTCAAATAGTTCATCAAGGTCTTTTCTGTTTGCATCAACAAATTCGATAAGCGCGTCATTAAGGTCAACGATATCATATACATTTTTATCCATTAGCTTCCTAATGGCAGTGATGTATTCTCCTTCCATAGAAGGCTCACAAACAATAAGGATTGAATTGCCTCCGTTTGCGTTCAGTCTTATTTCAGAACGCTTATCAGACTCAACTAGTCTTTTAGTTTCTAGGATTATATTTTCAGGATTTTGCAATGACATCGTAAATATTTTCGTAGCTAATTATAGGTTCCACTTTTAAATTGTCTCCTGTGTATGTGACATTGTAAACCTTACTAAATTTCTTTTGCAACAGGCGCTCGATAAAGCTTTTTTTCTCCATGAAGGAATAATCTAACCACTTGCTGTTAAGGATATTTGACTTTGGTTCGACGGCAATAAGCCAATAAACAAAAAGAGCAAACATCTTATCGCTCAAATGGGGGCTTTTTAATGTTTTGTTGACGCCCCCTTCCATGAGATTTAATTTCTTAAGAATCCTTAGGTATGAAGAAGACGTTTCGGCAATGGTTATAGGCGTCCAGCTTTGAATCTCTTCGAACCGATTTTGTAAATCCTTAATACAAGCCTGCACCTCAGTTGACTTAATTGAAATGCGACCACTGTATAAAGCAGGGAAGTAAATATTCGCGTTTAAGTAACTGAACAAATCGTTATTTGAAGAAAGATTCCAGAAGAGAGAAATGAGATAATCCTGCGAAACAGATTCAGCGAAATAGAGTGAGTTAAATAACATTTCAACTTTTTCACTTGGATATGAGATCATCGACTTTCTGATCGCACTTTCAAATCGTTTCAGTGACTTTATGGTTTTAATATCCGCAAATCCATGATGTTCACTTTTGGATATAGAGAAGTTTTTATCAATGAAATGTTTGACAACAGTAAAGTCCGGGAGGTTACTGATAATATTTATGTCTGTGTTTATTTTCAATTTCGTTTCTGTGATCACTTTTTGTTCTTGATTAATAGTTCTGTAGCATCTACGTTCAAAATTTTTGCGATCTGATAAAGAATCTCAAGACTTGGTTGTCGCCTATTCTGGACATAGGAGTTAACCATATTGTAGCTTTTTTTAAGCTTTCCGGATAACCAAGTCTGCGTTTTTCCCTTTTCTTCAAGCACTTCTTTAATGCGATTCATTTGGAACGTATTGAGGTATTAAATATATCAATATATATTCGCTATCTCATTCCATGAGATAAGATGTTAATAAATAAAACGGAAGGAAGGGTTAAAAATAAGCTTAAAGTTGGGCTTAAAATGGGATGGGAATTCGAATTAATTCAGATTACTTTAAATCAATTCAAATAAGTGCGAATTTATTCGCATAATCGAGGTAATTAACTACTAAACAGCAAGTTACCAGTTTGGTATTTTTTCGGATTTATACGAATATTTTTTGTGTGAAAATCAGAATTTGGGTAGTTCGAGCTCTCTAAGCAAAACCTCCATCGCCTCCGCAGTGACATTGCTATCTATACTTGCCGCTTGTAAAGCGAAAATAGTTTCGCTTCTCGCCTCCATTAAAGTGTGCTTTTCAGCCTCCAGTTTATTAACCATGCGCTTAGCCATTTCTCGGTCACTGTATAACTCAGAATCATTTTTATAGGCCCAAATGCCATTGTCTTTAAAAATGATTTTTGCATTCAACGTCCTGACCTCTGTAAAAAGCTTGAAAATCAAGTCACAATTATGAAGCACTAAATATCGCTGCATGTCTCGATAATTTTTGCGCTCCTCATTCGCAACCAAAGGGAATATACTATAGGCTTCAACCTTTAAATCATACAATTTGCCTTCTCTCACTTCAACTGCTATTTCGGACTTTTCGTAACCGTTCACTCCTTTCGTCGGAAAAAATTGTTTCAGATCGACTTTGTATTGCTCGAGGACCTCATCACGCACAATCATTGGATCTTCGCCAGTGAGGTTATTGAAAACCTTGCTCAGATTTTCACTTGCCTTTTTTAAATCGCTATTTGCCGTTACGTTATTCATGACTCTTGTTTTAGTTATTTAAGTTTTGGTATAAGGTGAAAATAAATTTCTTCGAGTATTGATTCTACCGAGTCAGCAACTTTAGGATCGATTGCCCTTTGCCACAGACCGTAGTCATTGCAAATCACTCGGCAGCCAGGTAATTGTTTGTAGGTCTTGGTCTTCGTTTTACTGCACTGAAAAATGACGAACATGTATTTTAATTGTGGTCCGAGTTTAGAGTACTGGTTATATTCGTCATTATAAGTTTTCTTGAGGCTGCTTTTTGTAAACGATTTCTTCAGTTCGATAACAATGTGAGCTTTACCGGTTTTGGTATCGCTAACAATGATGTCTGGCTTTTTCTTGTTTCTATTCCCAGGAATAATGATCGGACTATTTATTTCAATTTTGCACTTGAATTTTTTGGTTTTGCCCCATAATGTTGATTGCGATGACAGATACCAGTCAACAATTAATGCAAATAAGTCCTCAAAGTAGGAGCCGGATGTGCTACCCCTACTAATGCGCTTATGAAAAATGGCTTCGTTATCTATCGTTTCGAATTGCTTCAGAGAATCAATCAAAAATTTTGACAGCAGTCCGTTTTCTTTTATAGTTTTCCAATCCTCACGGATATATTTCGACAGCTTTACATGAAGTATGGTGCATTTCGGATCATCTTTAAGTTTCTCAAGAAGCCGATCGATCACCTCTTGATTCTTCGACTTCCGAACGGCAACCTCTTCAACAATCTTCGCTGCCTCCTCAATCTCGGCAATTACCTTTTGAACTTCTGAAAGTCCCCACGGCGATAGCTTGTTGATTCTTGAAATCAATTGGGGCTTGTTCACCTGCTTTATATTCAGATTCAATGTTGCTTCCATTGCCTATCAAATATACACTTTTTATGTACTCTTTTAAGGGTACATAAAATAATTTATTATCCGCCACTTTTAGGGTTAAATGGCGGGTGAAAAGGACATAGCTGGTGACTATTTACGGGAAGTGGGCTTGCGTATCAAGAAGCGTAGGACTGCCAAAAAACTGTCCTTGGAGAAACTTGGACTCGAAGTAGGGCTTACCAGGATGCAAATGCACCGAATTGAATCCGGCTACAATATCACCCTTAAAACGATCCTAAAGCTCGCCTTGGCGCTTGAAATTAAGCCTGACGCGCTTATTAAGTCAAAGATCAGGTTTAAGAAGGAAGATTTGGAGAAACTCGTAAACGCAAGTAAAGCCAGTCGGCAACGCAAAAAATCCTAGCCGGTTATATTAAAAACAAACAAGTTATTTTATAAAATAACTTTCTGGTCCTGGAGTTATATTTTAAAATGACCTTTTATTTTATAAAATAATTAATTCGTTTATAAAATAACAGCGCGAGACTATGTCCCCTTTGACCCCATTGTGTCCCGTTAAACATTTACGCTTATAATTCAAATGTTATAGGTTGATTTACGCGCTGATAACGATGGTTGAGAACACTAGCATTTATGAAGGTTGTGCCTCCAAAAGGTATTTTTCCATAACTCTCATGGATATGACCACATACATGGAACTTTGGTTTTACGGCGTTAATTGTTTTCAATAGGTCTTCGCATCCAACATATTCCCCGTAAATCGTTTTATCAAGTATACCATACACTGGACCATGAGTTAATACAATATCCACTGCCTCAGGAATGAGATTCCAATGTTGAGAGATTTGTTCTCCACGCCTTCTATTAAACGCCCAGTCGTGAAACCAAGGAGTAATGGGCGAACCCCAAATTTTAACACCCTCAATATTTACTTCGTTATCGTTTAGGTAGATTATTTCTGGTGGAAGAATCTCTCTAATTCTTTCCGGATTTTGTTCAAATAGAAAATCGTGGTTCCCAGCAATAAATATTTTATACTTAAAGTGTAAGTCTTTAAACCAGGAAAGAAAATCAACTACTTCCTGCTCGCGGCCCCTACTACTGATATCTCCGGCGTGTATAATAACATCCGCTTCCGGTAGTGGAAGACTTTTATGTTGTCCGTGAGTATCCGATATTGCCACAAATTTCATTTTACATAAATAAAAAACCCCGGCTGAGCCAGGGATTACGTTAATACTTTATTGAATTATATAATTATGAACGTACCCTGCCCGTGACTACAAGCGTTGAAACTTGATCTTGGCGTCCGACAATAAGATATGTACGCGTAAATTTCATCAGATACAAATCTATAGCGATCTTATTTTAAAACCAAACTCTGGGAGGACAAAATGAGTGGAAATCATTTTTTACTTAGTGAACTCATGCCACGATCTCCAGCTTCGCATTTTTTCTTTTGATCGCCTGCTCTAATTTTTCACTTTGTATATTCTCCCAATGCTTCCTCAGCTTCTCTGCATTCTGGTGAGGAGTCAACTTAATGTAATTCATAAAGTTTTTCTCGCTGCGGTGGCCCGTAATCTTCATAATTGAAATAGCCGGAAATTCTTCTAAGAAAAGATTCGTCGCAAAGCTTCTTCTTGCAGTATGAGTAGTAAGAATCTCATGTTTTTTGTATGTCATTTGAACTTTTTTGCCACCGATTGTTTTTGTGATGATATGGCTTCCGTCCAAACCTGCCATTTCACCGAGCTTTTTCAAATATCCATTCATCACTTGGTTGGCAAACGCAGGGGGTAAGCTATTTGCAAACTTACCCTTATATCTGTTCATTATTTTCTCCACCAAAGGATGCACAGGAATTGAAACGAGCTCTCCGGTTTTTTGGGTGCGAAGTGAAATCATTCCGTTGCGAATATTCTCTCTTTTTATCTGTGAGAAGTCCGAAAAGCGCAGACCGGTATAACATCCAACTATAAATAGGTCTCTTGCGTAACCTAATTTGATATTGTCGCTCAAATCCAATTGATACAAATCCAGGATTTCGTCTTCGGATAAATAAATATTGTCAATGTCTTCCTTTGGTACCTTAAATCCTTTTTTCAAGAACTCTAAGTTATTGGAAACACCTCTTTGATTTGCTTCATTCATAAATACCTTCAAATTCTTAATGTGCTTACCCACTGTGTTCGCGCTATAAACTAATTCCTGTGAAAGGAAATTAAAGAAGTTATCATAAAAGTTCATGTCGATATCGTCAAAGTCAAAACCTTTTCTTTTATGAAGCTTGAAGCGGGTTAATACGGCTTCAGTTGTTTTATAGCTCTTAATAGTACCGCGTGTAACCCGGCCTTCTGCTTTTTCAATAAATTCTGAAATGAAACCGAAGAGTGTTCTGTTAGACCGAACTTTGTTATTGGTCTTATCAATCTGGATTTTTATAGCTTCGTTCGTTATCTTTTTATTTTCGGCTTTGAGAGTACGATAAGCTTTTCTGTAATCTTCCGCAATTTTATCAAGCGTATGGTTAATGCTTTCAGCTTCTTTATGAGTTTTTCGCACTCGGTATTCTTCGGCATTCCAATGCTTAGGATCTACTTTTTCTCCTGTGGAAACTCTGATACGTTTCTTGTCGTAATGAAACGAAAGAAATATTAAACACTCATTTGTCTTTGATTCACCACGATGTAAATAAAATGAAACTGTTCCCATTTGTTTTGATTTTCTTGGAGCAAATATAAATAAAAAACTGTCACATGTTGTGTCACATGATGTGACGCCAGAGGTGACACAAAATTGTTCTGTTTTAACAGAACTAGTTATATTATATTGAAAATCATTTGTTTATAATAAAACCAAAACTGCTCTGATTATCAATCTTTTAACGAAAAAAGAGGTCCGCTCGGGACCTCCAAGCAAAAATAAATAACCCTTGAAAATCAACATTTTCAGGGGTTTTTGCTTTTTAAGTGTGGCAAAAAGCAATGAATCCAACTTAAGCGTAACAGTTACTTTTAATTTCTATAAAGAGTTTTGTTTCATCAACAAATTAAACTAACAAAAGTGATGGCTTGCCCTTCTACTTTTTTTTCTGTTTAATGCAGCGAAAAAAAGGGTTAAGACCGAAGAATCGTTAGGAGATCATTGTTAATATAAAACACTTCTCGTCCCTCTTCATTAGCAGAAAGTACACCAAGCTCTACTAACTCATGCATATATTTTGTGAGCGTTGTACGACTTGTAGCTCCGGTTATTTCTCCAACAAGTTTTTGTTTGATGTAAGGCTGTGAAAATATTGCCTGGTTAAGTTCTAAACTGTACCATTTTAATTTCTTTTGTACATGTCTGTGAGTAGCATCCATTTGGCTTAGGATCTCATCAATTTTCTGATTGGTATATTGAGAAGTTCTTTCTACCCCATCCAGCATATAAATGAGCCATGGTTTCCAGTCCTGCCGTCGTGTAACTCCAGAAAGCAGATGATAGTAGTCGTCTTTATGGTTGATTATATATTTACTTAGATATAAAACCGGGTGAGACAATAGCTTTTGGTCTACCAGATAAAGTAAGTTCAAGATTCGCCCTGTCCTTCCGTTACCATCCGTAAAAGGGTGTATAGCTTCGAACTGATAATGTGCTATTGCCATTTTCAATAAAGGATCGATACTCTTGTTTTCATTTAAAAACTCAAAAAGATTGTCGAGTTTTTTTTCTATTATGTCGCCGCCTCTTGGTGGGGTATAAATTATTTCGCCTGGTCTTAATTCACTTTGGCCCCTTTTAATTACAGTTTGAGATTGTGGTGGCCGAATTCCTTGTTTTGTGTTTTTTATCTGCCTGAATATTTTAATTGCAATAGAACTGTCAAAGCTTCCCCTTTTGTTAAGTGTTTTGAATCCATCCCATAGTGCTTCACGATAACGTAAAACTTCTTTAGTTGCTGGGTTAGAGTGTTCTTCTTTTATTGTGTCGGAGACGGCTTTGTATAATTCATCTTCCGTTGTGAAAATATTCTCAATAGCCGTAGAACTTTGTGCCTCTTGTAATGAAATAGTATTTATCAGCATCGTAGGATTAGGAATGCGCAAAATGTTTTTATTCAATTCTGCTAATGCACGTGATGCCAATCCCCATTTAGTTAATACCTCTTTATTAAAAATTGAATCAGGTGGAGGAAGATCAGGTAGATCATTGTAAGGTTGGCTTCTTTCAAATTTTGGTTTCATTTCTGATATGTCCATTTTTTACGAATATTTGGACATATAGCAAATATATGTCCATTTTTTCGAGTTATCAAGCGATATGTCCATTTTTTAAAGGAATTTGGACATATCTCTAAAATATGTCCAGTTGATTCGGGTGATGCTGCGTAGAACCCTCAGCATTACTTGTAAATTGAATTGAAAAAGTAACGATGATAGGGAATAACTTCGAGATGGGGTTGCAGATGTTTAGAAAAATTAATATTCACCTGAGATTTCCCGGCTAAAGGTAGACTTGAAACGGTAGTTACTGCTAATTAATTTTAATTCCAAGCATCGACATATCATCGGTTTGTTCATTTTCTCCCTGCCATGCCTTAAGGGTTTCCGAGATCACAACTTTCTGTTGTTGAATAGACAAATGCTGATTTTCCTGCAGAAGTGAAAGCAAAGTTCTGTATCCGAATTTTTTGTTATTAGGTCCGCCAAATTGGTCCTGTATTCCATCTGAAAAAATATAAAGACAATCTCCTTTTTCTAATTGTATTTCATTATTAAAAGAAATTTTTCCAACTGACACGAGTTCTCCTACAGAACATCTTTCTTTCGCAAGCTCCATTATTTCCCCACCACGTATCAAAACTGCCTTAATATTTGCAGATGCATATTTAAGAACCTTAGTATTATTATCTAATACACATACCATTGTGTCAGCAGATTGATTCACTTTCTGAGCATTGTTCATTTGCAGAATATGCTTAATCTCATCATTCATTTTGTTCAGAATTTTTGTTGGGCTGCAATAACCTTCTGCAATCGTTCTGTCAAAAATATTCAGGGCTAAATGAGAAATAAAAGAAGCAGACACGCCATGACCAGTACTGTCTCCAAACATGATTACTGATTTGTCTTTTTGACGTTCGACCCTGTAAAAGTCGCCGCTGATTATTTTTTGAGCACGATAGATCAGAAAAGAGCTGGGAAATATAGTTTTAATCTGTTCTTCAGAATTAAGAAATGCCTTATGAACACATCCAGCATAGTTAACGTTTTGCAGCAGTTCAAGATCTGCACTCTTTTTAACCTCCTGTAATTCCAGCTCCATTTCCTTTTGTTTTGTAATATCCACACGCATACTGATATATTTTATGGGTTTTCCGAATTCGCCTAATACAGGGGCCACAGTTGTCATAACCCAGTAATGAGTCCCATCTTTGGCCATGTTTTTTATTTCACCCTGCCATGTTTTTCCATTTCTCACTGTCATAAACAATTCACTATATAGTGATGCCGGAGTATCGGGATGATGATTAAAGCTATCGGGCCTTCCAATAAGTTCGTCCTGAGAATATTTGGATGCGCGGCAAAAGTTTTCGTTGGCAAATGTGATATTTCCTCTCTCATCAGAAAAAGTCAGTAATGTGGTAGCGTCAAACAAACGAAAGTGAGACGACAACTCAGCATCCATTTCTAAAAACTCATTTTCGGTATGGGTATGGTATTGGTGATTAAACGATGGTAAAAAACGATGAAAAGCTTTTATCCATTTTCCAAAATCATCCATTTTTTTGGAGGTAAAATCTTCAATATTTATTGCTGGTATTAACATAATGAAATTCTATTATTCGTGATTGTATCAATTAAGTTATTGGGTAATTGAAGCGATAGATGTTCCATTTAAAGCAACACGCTGGCTGTTCACGAAAGCAACTATAAACGCATCGGAAAACCCTTTCCTTCTTATCACTTCAAGTTCGCGCCTCGCTTCTTCAATATTTGAATATTTTCCAACTGTATAATTGAAATGGCTGCTTTGCCTATATTCCCTGACTTGCACATTAAATGTAAAACGCTTTTCGATGGGCTTTTTGAGTGAGTAAACCTGGATTTTATAAATAATATTTAATTTGCCGGAATTTTGAACTGTATCTGTATAAGATACTTCATTGCTGTTATAATTCAACGCTTCATAATTCTTTACTTCCTGAGGAGTTTCTATAGAGGAAGTAACAGCAGCAAGCAAATCTTTTTGGTAAAACAAACTGTCTTTTGATTCAGAAATTGAATTATTCCCGGCGGAAGCCAGCACAGAATTTATATGCTGTCCTTTGTATTTTTTCCTTAAATGATAATAATCAGAATACAGCTTTTTCAGTCTATCATTCACTTCGTCAGTATATTCAAAATTATAATCAAAGCAATTCAAATACTCATTATACACAACACCTGCAATAGGATCCTGTAACACAGAAGCATCCAGTTCCGGAATATATTCAAACATGTCTATTTCAAAAGGCAAACGATAACGTTTAAGTTTTTTATCAGTAACCCTTGAATCAACAGTAATAATTTTTGATACCCACCCCTTTTTTGTAACCACAATTCTGAATTGACGGTTTACAGGCAGTTTTATCATACACATGCCACACCAATTGGAATAGGCCTCCTGGTAAATTTCATTCTCTTGTGTATATACAGTGAATTTTGCACTATCGAGATTTTTTAAAGCTCCCTTTTCCCACTCTTTAGCTTGCTTTACATTGCCTAGCATCTCCAGATAGGCGGCAGTTTCTGCATCCAGGAAAAAATTAATTCCAATTACTGCGACTATAATTAAATGTATCCGTACTGTTGTTTTCATTGTTTGATTCTTTTTGTTTTTGAATTTTTTGTTTTACTTGCTTTTTAATATGAGGAATTCCGGAGGTAATCACTATCTGTTCATTGATAATCCTGCTGATTCCATTTTTATGATTCGACCGTTTATATAAGCTACAGTGAAAGCATCCATATATCCAAGACTTCTTAGTTCTTCTGCTTTTTGCTCTGCTTCCAGCAATGTTCTGAACGCTCCGATTGTATAAACATATTTATTATCCACTTTATGCTCTTCGGCGATACCGCATTTTCTGAAAAACTTAGCATTTGGAGGCAGGGTTCCGGCTAAAGTAATAATCTGCACTTTGTAAACCATCTCCTTCATTTCATTGTCTTGTTTCACATACTGTGATTTTCCGCTGCATAATCTGAAATAATCTTCATGAAGTTTTCTGATTTCCAAAGCAATTTCAGGGTTTTCATTCCCTGTATAGTTAAACATATTCAGATATTCATCGTAATTTACCCTTGCCGCTGCATGTTTTAAAACAGAAACATTCAATCCTCTGATTTCGCGGTAAAGATCAATTTTGAAATTAAGTTTGTAAGATCTCAAGGCTCCATTGCCTATTTTGGTATTCACTTCAATTTTCTTTGTAACCCAGCCTCCTTTTGAAACACTTATAGTAAAACTTTTTTCAAGAGGTAAGCGCAGATGACAAATTCCTTCCGTATTACTGTAAGCCACTTCAATAACTCTTTGTTTGCTATCAGTTACAGTTATTACAGAACTGTCAAGATTTTTTAAATTACCACTCTCACTTTCCTTAGCCTGAAGTATTCTTCCATTCATTTCAAGTACAAACCCTGAATTTGGTGAAGATATAATAAAGCCAGGATTAGCGCAGCTTAACAAAGTAATCAATGCGGCAAATATTCTTTTTCTGATAATAGCTCCGGTTATTCCAGCCAAATGCAAATTCGCATTCGAGTCTTCTTTTTTGCTTGATATTGTTGTTTTCATGATTTTCAATTTTAATTACAACACAAAATTACAACCGCTACAAGCCGGGAAAAATAAAATAGAATACGCGATCCGATGATCGTAATTACGGCGTTTAATCTAAATCACTCCTCTTAACAAATTCGGTCACTGTTTTGCCTTCGGATTGCTTTTTTTATTGAAAACAAAAGTTGGCAAAAGAAAAATGGCTATTTATACCAGCTTTAGGTAAGATGAAAAGGATGAATATTAAGGCACAATTTGTTTCCGGTTAATTGAAAAAGTTAGTTTGGTTTTATTCTCTGAATTGGGCTTGTTCGGTGGGCTGGCGTTTCGCCGGCCTTGGTTAGGCGAGAATTATTTTTCCTGTTTCTTAAAGCAGTTAAATGGTAAAGGCCACGCAAAGGTGGCCCTGAAGAAACGCAGTAAAGGAAAAATAATTTAACGAGTATTGGTGAAGATCTTAAAGAAAGAAAATTAGCAAACGTAATCTATCAATTCTTCACTGCCATAAGTTTTTGGATATTGAGTATATTGATCATGCCATTTTCATATTCGATTAACTGTTCATTCCGGAATTCCGTCAGATTTCTGCTAACGGATTCGGGTGTTATTCCCGCCATTGCAGAAAGGTTTTCGCGATTAGCACTGAATGGCAGATTTTCGTTTTCCGGATTATACTTTCTGTTCAAAACAGTTAAAGCATCAGCAAGTTTTTTTCTGGCCGAATTATACGCTAGCTTTATCATCCTTTCCTGAGCCTCAATCAGAATGTTAGAGATATTTTTAATCAGCTTAATAGACAGATCACTATTAGAATGTATTAACTGGTAAAATTCGTTTTTAGAAATAAATGCCACCTCAGATGTATCGAGCGCAGCAGCCGATTTCCTATGTATATTATCATTCAAAAGGGCAAGGTGACCAAAAAAATCTCCATCCCTGTAGATCCTGATTATATATTCTTTGCCAAATTCGTTTATTTTATAAGTTTTTACTTTTCCCTTCACCAAAAAATACAAATAATTAGAACCATCTCCCTCTGCGAAAATCGCGTCTCCTTTTTTTATTTTTTTATATTGCATTTTATCGCCGGGAAATTGAAGGTCTTCAAACATTTTCTCTCCACTGAAAAACTCCTCCAGATCCTTTACCTCATGACGGTAAGGATCTTTTAAAGTATTAGACTTTTTCAACCGTGCATTTACCGTTTTTAATAACTGTTCCGCAGAAAAAGGCTTTGTAAGGTAATCATCGGCACCCTTATCCATTCCGGCCCTGATATCCATTTTATCCGCTTTTGCCGACAGGAAAATAAACGGAATCCCGCTTATTTCATCATTATTCTCAATAGCGTTTAATACCCCAAACCCATCCAGCTCTGGCATCATAATATCACATAACACCAAATCAGGCTTGGTCTTCTTCATCAGGTCAACACCTTCCTTACCCTGCCTTGCGGTTAATACATTATAATTGGCCAAACTTAGAATTTCTTCTATGTTCTCCCGTAATTCCTCGCTGTCATCAATTACTAAAATTGTTTTTTTCATTGTTATTTCCGATATCCTGATTGTTTTTAAAAAATAATTTAAATTTTTACAAATATATTTCCGGCAATTACCATAAAAACTAACAGTGGTCAGATCAATCACTGATCTTAATCATGAAAGGCTTTCTATGGCAAAGTGAACCTAATTCGTTTTAAAAAATTCAATTCTAATTCATAGCAGGAGCAGGATGGAGCATGTAAAGGAGCAGGGTTTCCAATCCTGCCTTTGTGTAACACCAGAGAGTAAATGATAATAATTGTCTTTTTTGATTGATTACATATATACTTAAACACAAACCGGGTGAAACAGGCGCTTTTGATTTACAAGGCAGAGTAAATTCAAAATTCGTCCTGTCCTTGCGTTACCATCCGTAAAAAATGTATGACTTCAAACTTGTAATAAGCTATTGCCATTTTCATTAAGGGGTCGATACTCTTGCCTTCATAAATCAAGAAAACCGCCCATTTTGGCGGCTTCCTTTATTGGGTAATGCTTCAAACTTGTGTGAGGTGATCGCAAAACGGATTGTTTTCTACCCTTCACCTTTCGTCACAACGGATTAAGGTGGTCTGCTTAAGACGACATCTAAAGGTTCCATCTTAAATAATCTGCTTAATCAGGATGTGAAAATCAAACAACTTCAAATTCTCCAACTTTAACTACTTCTTTCATAACGTGAGGCTTGGATGGTTCTTCAAGTAAATTCGAAATTCTTGACATTGCATCTTTGAATTCGGTTGTTTTAGCCCATTTTTGAATGGCATCCATACTATTCCATTTGCCTACCGAGACAAATCTTGCAGGGTTCTCTGTATCCTGTAACAAATGCGCAGGCGCATTGTCAATTTTACGAGACCACTCTGCAAATTCTTTCCATTCTTTAATAAATTCTTTTTCTTTTCCTTGCTTTACAATCCATATTCCTGACGTGAAAGCTTGATTTGATTTATCCATTATTTTAATTTTTAGTTTAAATTATATCTGCTTCTTGCGAACAAAAAAACATGCCATTACATAACAAAAAAGCCCCACCGTTTCGGGCAGGGCTTTGCTTTATTTAGGTTAAATAATTTATCTTAACAAGATCAGTTTGGTGACATAAACGTTTTTTCCTTCAACGATGTTCAGAAAGTAAATACCCGCCGGTAAAGTTTTGTCCAATTCAATGTATTCCTTTCGGGAAGAATTAATGGAAGAATATTTAGAATAAACAACATGTCCGATTGAATTCCTTATTTCAATTTTACCCGGAGTATTTGTTTCTATTTTAGAAACTTCTACAATAAACGATCCGGTATTTGGGTTTGGATAAAGAGAGTACACTTTTTCATGTTCATTGGTAATTTCATTTGAATGCTCATCCAATTTGAGACTTCCAGGATTATTGCAGGGACCAAGAATATCTCCATGTGCTAAATGCATCGCAACAGCCGAAGAGGAAATACATATAGTATGACCGTTATGACAAACAACTACCTTATTCTTCTGGCAACTAACATTAATAACTTCAATGGTAAGCTGATCAGAACCAGAACAACCGTTAGCAGTAACTGTAAGCGCGTAAACTGTTGTAACGGTTGGACAAACTGTTGTTGATTGAGTTAGTGCACCATTGCTCCACGAATACTGGTATGGGGCTGTTGCACCTGAAACAGATCCGCTTAAGATTGCACATTGTAAAGGAGCATAACCATAATACACTGTTTGGTCAGGACCGGCATTTACTACCGGTAAAGGATTAACTGTAACATTTGAAATTGCAGGCGAAGCGCTTACGCAACCTTCAGCACTTGTGCCTGTAACCGAGTAAGAAGTGGTTACTGTTGGACTCACCACTGCTGAGCCACCGGAAAAAGTATAAGTA
>Ga0255338_1001819_pt1 | contig 36648 bp, 40 predicted proteins | sample MeOH1_35cm_T4_19_FD_203715 | JGI IMG/M metagenome (GOLD analysis project Ga0255338, IMG submission 203715) | Sandy soil microbial communities from University of British Columbia, Vancouver, Canada - MeOH1_35cm_T4_195 | ecosystem: Engineered > Artificial ecosystem > Sand microcosm > Unclassified ...
CCGTCCCCGGCTTCGAGCGCGCGTTGCACGACGAGCTGTCGGCGCGCGCCCACGCGGACGGGAACGGGCCCGGAGCACCGCACAACCGCGGTGAGGGCGTGCTCCACCGCGACAGCACGCGCCCCGCGGCGCAGGGCGCCGGTCATGACATCGACGGCGCCACCTCGGGCGACGGAACCGTCACCGGCGACGGCGCCGCGGGCGCGACGGCCCCGGCGGCCGCGGCCAACGACGCCACCTCCGGGCCGACTGCGGACCCCGCGGCGACGCAGCCGGCGGCTGACGCCGGCGGGACGGCCCTCGCCACGCTGGCGGCGCTCGCAGGCGCAGCCGCGCCGGGCGGGTCGGACCCGGTGCTGACGACGGGGCCCGCGGGAGCGTCGACGGCGGGCGCGGGTGCGGCGGTCCCAGGCGCCGCGATGCCGGATGCCGCGACCGCGGCCCGTGCCGCCGCGCGGGCGGGTGTGTCGCCGGCCATGGACGTCCTCGCCGCCGTCGCGCCCACGGGCGCCGACATCGTCGTCCACGCGACAGCCGGCGGCGCGGAGGGCGGGTCCGTTGCACCGGTCGCCGCCGTTGCGACCGCGGACGCGCCCGCCGCTGCCGCACCGACGACGTCCACGCCGACCACGCCGACGACGTCCACGCCGACCACGCCGACGACGTCCACTCCCACCGCGGCCGCCCCGACCACGGTGGGAGTGGACGCGGTCCCACCGGCTGCGGTCCCGACGGCTGCGGTCCCGACGGGTGCGGTCCCGACGGCCGGCGTGCCCGCAGCCACCGTCCCGAGCGGGGCCGTCGCACCGGCCGCCGCCGCCCGAACGGCCGCCGTCTCGGCCGCCGCGACCCCCACCTCCGCCCAGGCCCCGGCAACCCCCGCCGTTCCGGGGGCGGCGTCCGACGCGGCAGGCACCGCTGCCGTCACCGAGCGCACTGCCGGCCCGGCGGCCGACCCGCCGCCCGCCGCCGCGCCGCCGCCTGCCGCACCACCGCTCGTCGTGCCGGCTGCGGCACCGACGGCGGGCCCCGTCGCATCCGGGGCTCCCGACGCGGCCCGGGCAGCCGCGGACCCGGCGCCGTCGATCCCTGTGGCGGACCAGCTCGGCGCCCGGCTGCGCTCCCTCGGGGGGCTCGGCACCGGCCGGCACGTGCTGTCCGTGCCGCTCGACCCCGAGCACCTGGGCCCGGTGCGTGTCGTCGCGCACATCAGCGCCGACGCCGTGCGCGTCGAGCTCGTCGGCGCCACCGACGCGTCCCGGGACACCCTCCGGGGCGCCCTGTCCGACCTGCGGCGCGACCTGGCGGGCGCGGGGCTGAACGTCGAGGTCGGACTCGGCGGCGGCGACGCCCGGCAGGACCAGGGCGCCGCCTCCGGCCGGCCGGGCCTCGTCGTGCCCGCCCCCGGCCCGGACGGCGCCGGCGCGTCGACGACCGCCACCCCGACCACCCGGGCCGCCACCGGCGGCCTGGACGTCCTCGCCTGAACGGAGCCGCGGTGTCCACCTCCACCGACATGAGCATCCCGGTCGCGTACCTGACGTCCGACCGGACGTCCGGGGCGTCTCCGACGTCCGGAGCGGCCGGGGCGCCCGCCCGGGACCGCCTCGACAACCAGGGATTCCTCAAGCTGCTTATCGCGCAGCTGGCCAACCAGGACCCCAGCAGCCCTACGGACTCCACGACGATCCTCACCCAGACCACGCAGCTGGCCCAGATGGAGAGCCTCGAGGAGCAGATCTCCACCGCCCGGGAGTCGTTCGCGCTCCAGATGCGCGGCACCGCCGCGTCGCTCGTCGGGCGGTCCGTCGGTTGGACTGACGCGACCGGCGCGGACCGCTCCGGGGTCGTCACCGCCGTCTCCTACGCCGGCGCCGTGCCCACCCTCACCGTCGGGGACGACGAGCTCTCGCTCGACGCCGTCCGCACCCTCAGCCAGGCCGGCTGACCGGCCCACCCACCCGAAGGGAAACTCCCATGCTGCGTTCGCTCTTCTCCGGCATCAGCGGTCTGCGCGCCCACCAGACCATGCTCGACGTCACGGGCAACAACATCGCCAACGTCAACACCACGGGCTTCAAGGCGTCCCAGACCCAGTTCCAGGACGCGCTGAGCCAGGAGCTCCAGGGCGCCGGCGCCGCCCAGCAGGGCACCGGGGGTACCAACCCGGCGCAGGTGGGCCTCGGTGTGCGCATCGCGGGCATCACGACGAACTTCACGCAGGGCCCCAACCAGATGACCGGCCGCAGCACGGACATGATGATCCAGGGCGACGGGTTCTTCGTGGTGCGCCGTGGCGCCGAGACGTACTACACGCGCGCCGGCTCGTTCGACTTCGACGCCACCGGTCAGATGGTGCTCCCGGGCGACGGCGCACTGGTGCAGGGCTGGGCCGCGGTCGGCGGCGCCGTCGACACCACCCAGCCCCTCACCGACCTGCGGGTGCCGGCGGGCACGCTGATGGACGCAGCCGCGACCACCGGCGCCTCCTATGAGGGCAACCTCGACGCCGGCGCGGCGGACGGCACGCAGCTGCACCGCGAGATCGAGATCTACGACGCCCAGGGCGCCAAGCGGGTGCTGGACCTGGAGTTCACCAAGGCCGCCGGGGCGTGGAGCGTGCGGGCGTCCGACGACGCGCAGGCCGCCACCCCGACGTGGACCGCGGCGACGGCGGTGACGTTCGGCGCGGACCAGAAGCTGACCGCCCCGCTGACCCTCGCCACGGCGGGCGGCATCGACGTCGACCTCTCCGCGGTCACCGGGTTCGCGGGGATCGACACCCTCAAGGCGCTCGACCAGGACGGGCACGCGGCCGGCACGCTCCAGGCCTTCGCGCTCGGTGCGGACGGCACCTTGTCCGGTGCGTTCAGCAACGGGCTCAAGCAGGTGCTCGGGCGGCTGGCGTTGGCCAACTTCACCAACCCGGCCGGGCTGGAGAAGGCCGGCGGCTCGCTGTTCCGGACGTCGGTCAACTCGGGCGTCATCCAGCTCGGCACCCCGGGCAGCGGGGGGCGCGGCACGTTGGCCGGTGGCTCGCTCGAGATGTCGAACGTCGACCTGTCCAGCGAGTTCACCAACCTGATCGTCGCCCAGCGCGGGTTCCAGGCGAACTCCCGCGTCGTCACCACGTCCGACGAGGTGCTCCAGGAGCTCGTCAACCTCAAGCGATGAGCGTGGGCACGGGCATGGGGATCGACGCGGTGACGGCGATCGGGGCGCGGCTGACGCAGATCCGGTCCCTGGTGGCCGACGTGTCCCCGAGCGAGGCGGGGCCGACGGGCTCGTCGACCTCGTCCGCCTCAGGGTTCGAAGCGGCCCTCGCCCGGGCGCTCGCGTCCGGGCCGTCGGGCTCGTCGGGCTCGTCGGCGTCCGGCGGCTGGACGACCCTCGGTGGCCTGGCGGGCGGTGCGACGGCCCTCGGTGGTCTCGCCGGCGGCGTGCTGGGCCTGGGCCTGCTCACGACGAGCCCGCCCCCGGGGACCACCGCCGCGGGCACGGGGGCGCTGACCGCGGACGGCGTGCCGGCGGACCTGGCGGCGTACGGCAACGGGCGCGTCCCGGAGTCGGTGCTGGCGCCCGTCGCGGGCTCCCGCGAGCGGCTGTGGGCGCCGGCCGCCGCGTCGCTCGACCGTCTGAGGGGTGCGGCCGCCGCCGACGGCGTGACCATCGGTGTCACCGACGGCTACCGCTCGTACGACGCGCAGGCGGACCTGGTGCGCCGCAAGGGCCTGTACTCGGAGGGCGGCCTGGCGGCCGTCCCGGGCACCAGCGAGCACGGCTGGGGGATGGCGGCCGACCTCGCGCTCGACTCGTCGGGCCTGGCGTGGATGCGCGCCAACGCCGACCGGTTCGGCTTCGCCGAGACCACGCCGCGCGAACCGTGGCACTGGGGCTACCGCCCCGCCTCCTGAGATGACCCACAGCGGGCGGGGGGAGAGGAAACCGCTCAGGCGGTCGGCCGGGCGGCCGATGGACAGCACGTAGGGCTCACGGATGGGCCCGGGCGGTCTCGGCCGCCACCGCACGGACCAGGGATGGTGCCGCCGTGATCGTCGTCACGCGCCTCAACGGGGGGATGTTCGGCGTCAACCCCGACCTGATCCAGCGCGTCGACAGCGCGCCGGACACGATCCTCACGCTGATCGACGGCACCAAGCTGATCATCGACGAGTCGATGGACGAGGTGATCGCCCGCGTCAACGAGCACCGGGCGCGCGTCCTGGCCCGGTCCCGGGACCTCCAGTCGTCGACCGCCGAGCCGGTGCACGCCGTGCCCTCGCCCGTCCGGCAGCGGCCGGGCGACAGCGACGCGGACCGCGACCCCGAGCCGCCCGCACCGACGGGCAACCAGCTGCGCAGGGTGCGCTGATGGACCTCGCCGGGCCCATCGGGCTGGTCCTCGCGTTCGTCACGATCTTCTCGGTCATGCTCGTGGAGGGCACCTCCCCCATGGCCGTGCTGCTGCCCGGCCCCCTGCTGCTCGTCTGGGTCACCACGCTCGCGGTCGGGCTGGCCGGGAACACGATCGCCGACGCCAGGCACGCGTTCGGAGCCGTGCCACGCGCTCTGCGCGGGACGCTCCCGCAGCCGGCACTGATCATCGACACGGTGGTCAAGCTGGCGGACCGGGCCCGCCGCGAGGGCCTCCTGGCGCTCGAGGACGTCACCCGCACCATCGACGACGCGTTCCTGCGCAACGGCCTGCGGGCCGCGATCGACGGCACGGACCCGGAGGACCTGCGCGAGATCCTCGAGGACCGCATCGCCAGCAAGCGCCGCCACGACCGGGTGGCGGCGAAGTACTTCCAGGACATGGGCGGCTACGCGCCGACGATCGGGATCATCGGCACCGTCATCTCGCTGGTCCACGTCCTGGAGAACCTGACGGAGCCGTCCGCGCTGGGCCAGAACATCGCGGCCGCGTTCGTCGCCACCCTGTGGGGCCTGCTGTCCGCGAACGTCGTCTGGCTGCCGATCGCCAACAGGATCAGGCGGCTGTCCGACCTGGAGTGCGCGCAGATGGAGCTGGCCCTCGAGGGCCTGCTCGCGGTGCAGGCGGGCGCCAACCCGCGCCTGGTGGGCGAGCGGCTGCGCAGCCTGCTGCCCGAGCAGCCCACCGCGCGCAAGGCCGCCTGATGGCCGCCCGGTCGCGCCGGAGGCAGGCGCCCGACGAGGAGCACGAGGTCGGTGGCGCCGAGCGCTGGCTGGTCAGCTACGGCGACATGCTCACGGTGCTGCTGGGCCTGTTCATCGTGCTGTACGCGATGAGCCAGATCGACATGCAGAAGTTCCAGTCGCTGCGGCAGTCCCTCGCGGCGGGGTTCGGCAACGAGTCGATCCTCGTCGGCCAGTCCGGCGTGCTCGACGAGACGAACGACCCGGCCGCCGGTGAGGAACCCGGCATGTCGAACGCTCTGGTCCCGGTGCCGACGATCGACGACCTGGGCCAGGTCGCCCCGCCGCAGAGCCTGACGCAGAAGGCGCTGGTCGCGGCCGCACGGGCGGAGGCGGACCGGCTGCAGCAGGTGCAGGCGGACATCGCCGCCCGGCTGGCGGCCGCCGGCCTGGACGGCTCGGTGCAGATGCGGATCACCGAGCGCGGCCTGGTGATCGGCTTGATCGCCGACGACGTGTTCTTCGCCCCGGCCTCCGCGGAGCTGACCGCCGCCGCCCAGCAGATCCTCGACATGGTGGCCCCGGTGCTGGTGGCCCTCGAGGACGACGTCGCGGTCGAGGGGCACGCCAACGTGCTGCCGGTCTCCGGCCGGTACGCCACCAACTGGGAGCTGTCGGCGGACCGCGCCACGCAGGTGCTGCGGCACTTCGTCGAGACCGACGGCCTGCCGGCGGGGCGCGTGATGGCCGTCGGCTTCGGCGACGCCCGTCCGCTCGCGGAGGGGGCCGACGAGAACTCGCTGGCGATGAACCGCCGGGTGGACGTGGTGGTGCTCTCGGGCGCGCCGGAGAGCGTGCGCGAGCTGCTGCCCCAGGTGGCCGGGAACTGAGGAGGAGGACCGATGGTGGAGCAGCGGGTGATCGGGCAGAAGATCGGGGCCCGGCGGCCGGCGTCGTCGCCGGCGCCGGCGCCGGAGGAGCCGCTCGCGCCGCCCGCGACCGAGGAGACCCCGCCCAAGCGACGTCGCCGCACCCGGCTGATCGTCGTCGCTCTCGTCGTGGCGGCGCTGGCGGTCGCCGGTGTCGCGGCGTACCTGCTCCTCACGGCGAGAGCTGCGGAGGCGCAACCACAGTCCGCGCCTGCGCCGGTGCCGGGCAACGTGCTCACCGTCGAGACGGTGAGCGTCAACCTGGCGGGCGGCCACTACCTGCGCCTGGGCATGGCGCTCCAGCTCACCGCGGACGTGGCCCGGGAACCCGACCCGTCGCGGGCGCTGGACCTGGCGATCGCCTGGTACTCCGGCCGGCCGATCACCGAGGTGACCGACCCCGCGAGCCGCACCCAGCTCAAGGCGGGCCTGCTGCAGCAGATCGAGGCCGCCTACGAGGGCGAGGTGATGGACCTCTACCTGACGGACTACGTCACCCAGTGACGTGTTCACCCGCCCCTGAGGAGCGAGGGACGGGCGGAGCCCGGCGGGCGTGCACCCCGTTTCGCTCAGGACGCGGCGGCGCCCGCCGATGGGCTGCGCGTGACCGCGCAGAGCTCGCCGGAGCGCACCCCGCCCTCGTCGTGGCGCCAGCGCACCGCCGAGCCGGAGCCGTACGACTTCCGACGACCCCTCACGCTCCAGCGCGACCACGCGCGGCAGCTCGAGATCGTCAGCCAGCGCTTCGCGCGGATGTGGGGCACCCAGCTGACCGCCCGGCTGCGCACCAACTGCTCCGTCACCTTCGAGGCCCTTGCCCTCATGACGTACGAGGAGTACGTCGCCTCGCTGCCGCAGCCGACGGGCATGGTGCTGTGCCACATGGAGCCCAACCGGCAGACCGCGCTGGTGCAGATGCCGGTCTCGGCGATGCTCGTGTGGGTCGACTACCTGTTCGGGGGCACCGGGCGCGGCGACGAGCGCGAGGGCCGTGAGCTGACGGACATCGAGTTCACCGTGGTGCGGGACCTGCTCCAGCTGGCGCTCGACGACCTGCACTACGCCTTCAACCCCGTGCTCACCGCGACGCTGACCGTGCGGTCCGTGCAGTACAGCCCCCAGTTCGTCCAGGCGGCGGGTGCCGGCGACGCCGTGGTCGTCGCGTCGTTCACGCTGCACGCCGGCGAGCGGTCCGAGCCTGCGACGCTGATGCTCCCGGCCGACACCGTGTTCCAGGCGATGCGGGATGCGGTCGGGGAGGCGCGCGGCGAGGCGGAGCGCGAGGCGCTGGCCGCGGTGCGCGCCGAGCTCGAGGCCGCCGTCGCCGCCGTGCCGGTCGAGGTCGCCGTGCGCTTCGCGCCGCTCATGGTCCACCCGCGTGAGGTGGTGCACCTCGGCGTCGGTGACGTGCTGCCGCTGGTGCACCCCACCAGCCACCCGCTTGCCGTCGTGGTCGACGGCATTGAGCTCGCCCATGCCACCGCCGGGAGCCAGGGGTCCCGGCTGGTGTGCCAGGTCGTCGCCGTCCAGGAGGTCCAGCCATGAGCCCAACCGCAGTGTCGCTCGCCGTGGACACGCAGACCGTCGCGCAGGCCGTGGCCGCGCACGTGCCGTCCGCCGTGCCGCTGGTCGCGGTCCACGCGGGCGACGAGCGTCCCGACCCGGACGCGCTGGCCGTCGTCGGGACGTTCCACGGCCGGCCCGGCGCGACCTTCGCCGTGGTCGCCGAGGGGGTGGTCGCCGAGATGGCGGCCGTCACGTCCGTCGGCGTCGCGGGCGACACCCCGCTCGCGGTGGCCGACGCGCTGCGGCCGGCGCTCGACGCCGCCGCCGTGGCGCTCGGCGCACGCGCCGTGGACCAGACCCGCACCGAGGCCGCGGGACGCGCGCTCGAGCCGGACATGACCGTGTACGCGCTGCAGGCGGCAGGGCTGACCGTCGCCTGGTTCGGCGTGCGGATCAAGGACTCCCACGTCCCCGCGCCCGGGGCGGGCGTGGTGCCGTCGCAGCGCACCAGCATGCGGGTGCTCTACGACGTCGAGATGACCCTGACCGTCGAGCTGGGGCGCGTCCGGCTGCCGCTGCGCGACGTGCTCGACCTGGCGCCGGGTGCGGTGCTCGAGCTGGACCGCGCCGCCGCGTCGCCGGCCGACATCCTGGTCAACGGCCGCCTGATCGCCCGCGGCGAGGTGGTCGTGGTCGACGAGGACTACGGCGTGCGGATCACGCAGATCGTCTCCGGCCAGGAGGCGTGAACGTGGACGTGATGCTCGCGCTGCGGGTGCTCGTCGCCCTCGCGGTGGTCGTCGCGTCCGTGCTGTACCTGGCCCGGCGCCTCGGGAGCAAGGCCGCCGACGCGTCCCGCGAGGCGCAGGTGCGCGTCCTGGACCGCCAGTCGCTGTCCCGCCACACGGGCCTGGCCGTCGTCGCGGCCGGCGAGCGCCGGCTGCTCGTCGGGTTCTCGGACCAGAACGTGGCGCTCGTCACCGAGCTGGCACCCGTCCCGCAGCTTCTCGGGCCGGTCGCGGCCGACACCCCGGCGCGGCGGGCTCCGGTCGGGCGGGGGGCATCCGTGGCACGGCCCGCCGTGCCCCGCCCGGGGCGGCCCGCACCGGCCCTCCCGGCGGCCGGGCTGCCCGGCAACCGCCGGCCCGGCCTGCTCGCCGGCTCGGTGCTCTCGCCCGGCACGTGGCAGGCGACGGTGCGAGCGATGCAGGATCGCACGGTCCGGCGGTGAACGCGCTCGCGGCGGTCGTAGGGACCGTGCACGCCGCGACGACTCCCGACCCCGGCCAGGTGACCGTCGCCATCAACGGGGTCAACGGGACCCCGTCGTCACCCATCGTGGTGCTGCTGGTCGTCACCCTGCTGTCGGTCGCGCCGGCGCTGCTGGTGATGACCACGAGCTTCACCAAGATCTTCGTCGTGCTGTCCCTGACGCGGAACGCGCTGGGGCTGCAGGCCGTGCCGCCGAACCAGGTGCTCGCCGGCCTGGCGCTGTTCCTGTCGCTGTTCGTCATGGCGCCCGTGCTGTCGGACGTCAACACCGACGGCGTGCAGCCCTACCTCGACGGGACGATGACGTTCGGCGCGGCGGTGGACGCCGGCAAGGCGCCGCTGCAGGACTTCATGCTGGCCCACACCCGCGAGCAGGACATCGCGCTGATGACGCGGGCGGGCGGCCTGGACAACCCCGCCTCGCCCGACGACGTCGCGTTCACCACGCTGGTGCCGGCCTTCGTCCTGTCGGAGCTGCGGTCCGCGTTCATCATGGGGTTCGTCGTCTTCGTGCCGTTCCTGGTGATCGACCTGGTGGTCGCCTCCGCGCTGATGGCGATGGGCATGATGATGCTGCCGCCGGTGATGGTGTCCCTGCCCTTCAAGATCCTGCTGTTCGTGCTGGTGGACGGCTGGGGCCTGGTGATCAGCTCGCTCGTCGGCTCCTACGGCGGGGGTGGCTGATGGACACCTCCGCCGTCCTCGACGTCGCGCTGGACGCGATGCTGCTCGCCGCCAAGCTCGCCGCGCCGGTGCTGGTGACGGCCCTGGTGATCGGGTTCGTCGTGTCGCTGGTGCAGTCGGTGACCCAGATCCAGGAGATCACGCTGTCGTTCGTCCCCAAGGCGCTCGGCGCCGCGGTGGCGCTGCTGGTGTCCGGGCACTGGATGATCTCCGAGCTGGTGTCCTTCACCACCGACCTGTTCGCGCGGATCCCCGCGCTCGTCGGCGGCTAGGCCGTGGACGCCATCGCGGTGACGCTCCCGCTGGGCGCGGTGGGCACGACGATGCTCGCGGGCGTGCGGATCGCCGCGTTCCTGTCCGTCGCCCCGCCGTTCGCCCACCGGGCGATCCCCGCGCGGGTGCGGGTGATCCTCGCGCTCGGGCTGGCGCTGGCGGTGTCGCCCCGCCTGGGCGCGGCGACGACCACCGGCACCGCCGCGTTCCTCGTCGACCTGGTGCTGCAGGCGCTGGCGGGCGCGGCCCTCGGGTTCCTGGTCCACCTGGTGTTCGCGGCGGTCGAGGCGGCCGGGTCGACGCTCGACCTGTTCGGCGGCTTCCAGCTCGGCTCGGCCTTCGACCCGCTGTCGATGAGCGGCGGCGCGTACTTCTCTCGGCTGTTCCAGATGCTGGCACTGGTGCTGCTCATGGTCTCCGACGGGCACCACCTGGTGCTCGGCGGCCTGGTGCGCTCGTTCGAGGCACTCCCGCTCGGCACCGCGCCCGACGCCGCCGCGCTCGCCGCCTCGGCGACCGAGCGGCTGACGGACATGGTGGTCGCGGCCCTGCAGATCGCCGGGCCGCTCGTCGTCGTGCTGTTCCTCGCGGACGTCGGCCTGGGGCTGCTCACCCGGGTGGCGCCCGCGCTCAATGCGTTCGCCCTGGGCTTCCCCCTCAAGGTGCTGCTGGCGATCTCGCTGGCCGGCCTGGCGCTGCTCACCTTGCCGAACGTGGTCGCCTCGCTGACGGGCGACGCGGTGACGGCCGTGCGGGACGTCACGTCATGAGCACCGACGGGCAGGAGCGGAACCAGAAGCCCACCGAGCGGCGGATGAAGGACGTCCGCCGCAAGGGCGGGCTCGGCCGCTCGCAGGACCTGTCGGCGTGGGCCGGGCTGGGCGCGGCCGCCCTGATGCTCCCGACGGTCGGTGCGCGGGCGCGCGAGGTGGCCACCGCCCAGCTGGCGGCGGTCCGCGTGGCCGCGACCGCGCAGGGCACCGATGTCGCCGTCCGCGCCCTCGCCGACGGGCTGCGGGGCGTGATGACCGCGGTGCTGCCGATGCTGCTGGTCACCGCCGCCGTCACCCTGGTGGTCGCCGTGGCGCAGGGCGGCGTGCACGTGCGGTCCCTCAAGCCGCAGCCGGACCAGCTCAACCCGGCGACCGCGCTCAAGCGGCTCGTCGGTGCGCAGGCCTGGTGGCAGGGCGCCAAGGTGCTGGCCAAGTCGGCCGCCGTCGCGCTGGTGCTGCTCCTCACCGTCCAGGGGCTGCTGCCCGCGCTGCGCGCCGCCGGGCGGCTCCCGCTGGGCCACCTGCTCTCCCTGGCGGCCGCCGGCACCGGCTCCCTGCTACGCGCCGGGATCCTCGCGGGCATCGCGCTCGCGCTCGCCGACGTCGCGGTGGTGCTGCGGCGCAACCGCAAGCAGACGCGGATGACGCTGCGTGAGCTCAGGGAGGACCACAAGCAGACCGAGGGCGACCCGCACGTCAAGGCGGCGATCCGGAGCCGGCAGCTGGCCGTGAGCCGCAACCGCATGATGGCGGCGGTCGCCGAGGCGGACGTGGTGCTGGTCAACCCGACGCACGTCGCCGTCGCGCTGCGCTACGAGCCGGGCCGGGGCGCGCCGCGCGTGGTCGCCAAGGGCGCCGGCGCGGTGGCCGCCCGGATCCGCGAGCGCGCCCGGGAGCACAACGTGCCGCTCGTCGAGGACGTGCCGCTCGCCCGCGCCGTGCACGCCGCGTGCGAGGTGGGCGCCGAGATCCCCGAGTACCTGTTCACCGCGGTGGCGCGGGTGCTCGCGTTCGTCATGGCGCTGCGCCGGCGCGGGGCGTCCGCCGGGCAGCACCACCTGCCGGGCGGCTCGGCGCTGCCGGGCGACGACACCGACCACAGGGCGGCCGGTCGTGCGGCCGCCCGGCAGTCCGCGCGCGCGGCCGTGACGGGCCGTCGCTCCACCGTCTCGGGCACCGTCCCAGGGGAGGCCTCGTGAGGAACAAGGGCGTCGCGGCGATGGCGGTGCCGATCGGCGTGGTCGGCATCGTGCTGCTGCTGGTGGTGCCGCTGCCGGCGGCGCTGCTCGACATGCTGATCGCCGTCAACATCACCGCGTCGCTGGTGATCCTGCTGACCAGCATGTACGTGCAGCGCCCGCTCGACTTCTCGGTGTTCCCGTCGCTGATCCTCGTGTTCACGCTGTTCCGCCTGGGGCTGAACGTCGCCTCGACGAGGCTGGTGCTGCGCGACGGGTACGCCGGGCACGTCATCGACGCCTTCGGGCACATCGTCGTCGGCGGCTCGCTGGTGATCGGCCTGGTGATCTTCCTCATCCTCGTGGTGATCCAGTTCGTGGTGATCACCAACGGCGCCGGCCGGGTGGCCGAGGTGGGCGCCCGGTTCACGCTCGACGCGATGCCCGGCAAGCAGATGGCGATCGACGCCGACCTGAACTCGGGCCTGATCGACGAGGACACGGCGCGCCGCCGGCGCGCGGACGTCGCCGCCGAGGCCGACTTCTACGGCGCGATGGACGGCGGCTCCAAGTTCGTCAAGGGCGACGCGGTCGCCGGCGTGATCATCACGGTGATCAACCTGGCGGGCGGGTTCGTCATCGGCATGGTGCAGATGAAGATGACCGCGGGGGAGGCGCTGGAACGGTTCAGCCTGCTGACCGTGGGCGACGGCCTGGTCACCCAGATCCCCGCGCTGCTGCTGTCGGTCTCGACGGGCATCGTCGTCACGCGCGCCACCGCCGAGGGCGACATGGGCACGTCCGCCGCCAAGCAGCTGTCCCAGTCGGTGACCGCGCTGCGCATCGCCGGTGTCGGCGCGATCGCGCTGGCACTGCTGCCCGGCATGCCCAAGGTGCCGTTCCTGCTGGTGGGCGCGGCGCTGCTGGTGGTGGCCGCCCGCGTGTCCTCCCGCCGCCGGGACGACGAGCGGCACGCCGCGGCCGCGCCCGCCGCGGCGCCCGACCAGACGCCCGACGCCCCGGAGCGGCTGATCGAGGAGATGCGCGTACCGACGCTGGAGATCCTGCTCGCGCCGGACCTCGTCGACCTCGTCGGCGCCGGGCCCGACGAGGACCTGCTGGGCCGGGTGCGCGCGTTGCGCCGCAAGACGGCCCTCGAGCTGGGGATCGTCGTGCCACCGGTGCGCACGCGGGACAGCGTCGACCTGCCGCGCTCCACCTATGTGGTGCGGATCGCCGGCGTCGAGGTGGGCCGCGGCACGGCGCCGCGCGGCCAGGCGCTCGCACTGGGCGACGACCTGGCGGGGATCCCCGGGACACCCGTCACCGAGCCGGTGTTCGGGTTGCCGGGGCGCTGGGTGCCCGTCGAGCTGCGGCACGCCGCCGAGATGGCCGGCGCCACCGTGGTGGACCGGGTGTCGGTGCTGGTGACGCACCTCGGCGCGCTCGTCGCCCAGCACGCCGCCCGGCTGCTGGGCCGGGAGGACGTGCGCGTGCTCACCGAGGCGGTCAAGCGGGTCAACCCGTCGGTGGTCGAGGAGCTGGTGCCGTCCCTGCTGTCGCTGGGCGAGGTGCAGCGCGTGCTCCAGGGGCTGCTCGCCGAGGGCGTCGCCATCCGCGACCTGTCGCGGATCTACGAGGCACTCTCGCTCAAGGCGCGTGCCGGGGCGGACGCGGAGGGCCTGGTCGAGGCGGCGCGCGGCGCCCTGGGCCCGGCGCTCGTCGCCCCGTACGCGCGCGACGGCCGGCTGCGGGTGATCGCGCTCGACCCCGTGCTCGAGCAGCAGATGGCGGAGGCGCTGCGCCCGCGCGAACAGGGCACCCAGCTGGTGCTGGACCCGACGGTGACCGAGCGTGTGCTCGCCGAGCTGCGCGACCTCGTCACGGCGGCGGAGGCCGACGGGCAGACTGTGGTGCTGGTGTGTGCCCCGGCGATCCGGCCCGCACTGCGGCGCCTCGTCGCGCTGGGGCTGCCCCGGCTGGCCGTGATCGGCTATGCGGAGCTCGCGGACGCCGGCGTGACCGTGGTGACGACGGGGGTGATCGGCAGTGCCCGAGCTGTTGCTGCTCGAGGGTGAGGACCTGCCCGCGCTGATGGCGCGGGTGCGCGACGAGCTGGGACCGCGCGCGACGATCGTGCGCGCCGAGCGGGTGCGCACCGGCGGGATCGCCGGGTTCTTCTCGCGGGAGCACTTCGAGCTGACCGTCGAGGTGTCGCAGGCGCCGCGGGCCAGGCCGGCGTCCCGGCCCGCCGGGGACCCGTTCGAGGCCGCGCTCGACGCGGCCGACCGGGCCGAGGCCGGACCGATCGAGGCGGTCTCCACCGCAGGGCCGCGGTTCGCCGCGGTGCTGGAGCAGGCGCGCGCGCTCGCGGGCACCCCGCCGGCGCCTCCACCGCCCGCGCGGCCCGCCACGGCGCCGCCCGTGCCACCCGCTGCGTCGCCGCTCCCGGCGCCGTCCGGGGCGCCCGCGTCGTCCACCGGGTGGAGCCGGGCGGCGGCCGCGCTGGTGGCCGCCGGGGTGCCGGCCTCCTTCCTCGACGGCGCCCGTGGCGTCGCCGACGTGCTGGACCGCATCCCGCCACCGCCGCGCCCGCCGCGCCGGTCGGGTCAGATGCTGGCACTCGTCGGCGAACGGGAGGCGGCGCTCGACGTCGCAGAGCTGCTGCGCCACCGGTGGCGGCTGCCCGCGCAGGCGGTGGTCAGGGCCGGCGACGACGGGCTGACGTCCTCGTCGGCCGTGGTGCGCTGGCGCATCCGCACCGCCGAGGCCGACCACCCGTGGCTGCTCGTCGTCGGCGTGAGCGACGACCACCAGGGCCGCCAGCTGGCGGCCGGGCTCGTCGCCGCCGCCCAGCCGGAGCAGGTGTGGGCGGTGGTGGACGCGCGGACCAAGCCGGAGTTCGCCGCGCGCTGGGTGCAGCAGGTGGGCGCGGCCCGGCACGTCGACGCGCTCGCCGTCGACGGGTTGCTCGACTGCCGCGACCCGGGCACCGTCCTGGCACTCGGCGTCCCGGTGGCCTGGGCGGACGGCATCCCCGCGTCGCGCGTGCTGTGGGCGGCGGTGCTGGGTCAGGGGCTGGACGAGGCGGTGGCCCGGCCCGGCTGAGCGGGGCACGAAGGGGCGCAGGGTACTGTCGGGCCCGTGCTCGTGCTCAGCCGTCGCGTCGGGGAGCGGCTCCTCATCGCGGGCGACATCGTCGTCACGGTGATCGAGGTCCGTGGCGATGGCGTGCGGTTGGGCATCGACGCGCCCAAGGACGTGCGCGTGCACCGGGCGGAGGTGCTGGAGGCGGTCCGGTCCGCCAACGCGGAGGCGGCGGCGGCCGACGAGGGCACCGCGGACGCGGTGCGCGGCCTGCTGGCGCCGGCTGCGGCCGAGGCGCCTGCTGCGGTCGAAGCGCCGGTCGCGGGGGCGACCGAGGGGCCCGTCGCGGGGACGACCGAGGCGGGGACCGTCCGGCCGTAGTCCTCAGGAACCTTCCGGCCGGGCCGATGGGGCGGCGTGCCGCCACCGGGCGGCGGACGCCGGGAGGGCGCCGTGGAGGACGTCGACGACATCGTCCGGGAGTTCCTGGTCGAGAGTCACGAGAACCTCGACCAGCTCGACCGCGACCTGGTCGCGCTCGAGGGGTCGCCGGGGGAGCGGTCGCTCCTGTCCGGCGTGTTCCGCACCCTGCACACGATCAAGGGCACCAGCGGCTTCCTCGCGTTCGGCCGGCTGGAGCGCCTGGCGCACGCCGGGGAGAACCTGCTCGCCGAGCTGCGCGACGGGCACCGTGAGATGGACGGCCCCACCACCGACGTGCTGCTGACCGTGGTGGACCGGGTGCGTGACCTGCTGCGGGCCATCGAGGCGACCGGCGGCGAGGCGGACGTCGACATCGCGGACGCGGTGGCCTGCGTCGAGGCGCTGCTCGCGGGCGAACCCGCGTCCGCGGCGGCGGCGTCGGTGGCCGGGTCGGTCGCCCCGCCAGCGCCGGCCGCGCCGCCGGAGCCCGTCGGCCCGTCGGAGTCGGCGGTCGCCGAGACCGCGATCCGCGTGGACGTCGACGTGCTCGACGCGTTGATGCGCCAGGTGGGCGAGCTGGTGCTGACGCGCAATCAGATCGTCCGCCTGGCCGGCACGGGGGCCGACGAGCTGGCCCGCGCCGGCCAGCGTCTCGACGTGATCGCCAGCGAGCTGCAGGAAGGCGTCATGAAGACGCGCATGCAGCCCATCGAGCACCTCTGGTCGAAGATGCCGCGCCTGGTGCGCGACCTGGGTGCGACGTGCGGCCGGGAGGTGTCGCTCGACCTGTCCGGCGGCGACACCGAGCTGGACCGCGGCCTGCTCGAGGCCGTCAAGGACCCGCTGACGCACCTGGTGCGCAACGCCGTGGACCACGGCATCGAGCCGCCCGACGAGCGGCGGGCCGCCGGCAAGCCGGCGAAGGGCGTGCTGTCGCTGCGTGCGTACCACGCGGGCGGCATGGTCACCATCGAGGTGGCGGACGACGGCCGCGGCATCTCACCCGACAAGGTGGCCGAGAAGGCGCTGCGCACCGGCCTGCGCACCGCCGCCCAGCTGGCGCAGGCCGCGCCCGCCGAGCTCCTCGAGCTGCTGTTCCTGCCCGGTTTCTCCACCGCGGAACAGGTGACCAACGTCTCCGGCCGCGGCGTCGGCATGGACGTGGTCCGCACCAAGGTCGAGGCGATCGGCGGCTCGGTCGACGTCGAGTCGACGGTGGGCGCGGGCACGGTGTGGCGGCTGCGGATCCCGCTGACCCTGGCGATCATGCCGGCGCTGACGGTCGCGTGCGGCACCGAGCGGTACGCGGTGCCGCAGGCGAACCTCCTGGAGCTGGTGGCGCTCGACGAGCGCAACGCGGTGGAGCACGTGCACGCCGCGCCGGTGTACCGGTTGCGGGGCGACCTGCTGCCGCTCGTCGCACTCTCGGAGGTGCTGGACGCCGGGCCGACGCGCACCGACGCGGGCGTCATCGCGGTGGTGCAGTCCGACGAGACCCGCTTCGGCCTGCTGGTGGACCACGTGCTGGACACCGAGGAGATCGTGGTCAAGGCGCTGTCACCGGCGCTGAAGTCGATCGGCGTCTACGCCGGTGCGACGGTGCTGGGCGACGGGCGCGTGGCCTTGATCCTGGACGTGCAGGGTGTGGCGCGCCGCGCGCTGGCCGCCGCGGAGTCCGAGGGTCTGCTGCACCGCACCGCGACCGCGAGCACCGCCGCCGAGGACGTGGCTCAGGTGCTGGTCGCCTCGATCGGCGGGGGCCGGCGGGTGGCGATGCCGCTGGAGTCGGTCACCCGGCTCGAGCAGGTCGCCCGGACCGCCGTGGAGCTGGTCGGCGGGCGCGAGGTGGTCCAGTACCGCGGCGCGATCCTCCCCATCGTCCGGCTGGACCGGCTGCTCGGGGCGGGCTGGACGGACGGCGAGGGGCCGCTGCAGGTGATCGTGCACACACGCTCGGGTCGCAGCGTGGGGCTGGTGGTCGAGGCGATCGTCGACATCCTCGACGACGTCGCGGCGCAGCACAGCGATGTCGCGGACGGCGGGCTGCTGGGCTCGGTGGTGCTCGACGGGCACGTCACCGAGATGCTGGACGTCCGGGCGGCGATCCTCGCGGCGGACCCGGACTTCTTCGCGGACGCCGCCGGTGAGCACCGGCGCGCCACCGAGCTGATCGGGGCGGGTCGATGACGCAGTACGTGACGTTCCAGGTGGCGGACTGCCTCTACGGCCTCGACGTGACGCACGTGCAGGAGGTGCTGCCACCTCAGCCGCGCACCCCGACGCCGCTGGCCCCCGCCCCGGTGGCCGGCCTGGTCAACCTGCGGGGTCAGGTGGTGCTGGCGCTGGACCTGCGCGAGCGGCTGATGCTGCCGCCCCGCGACGATGTTGAGCCGATGATCGTGGTGGTCCGCCTCGGCGCGCAGACCGTCAGCCTCCTCGTGGACCGCATCGGCGAGGTGGTGACGGCCGGGCCCGAGACGTTCGCCGAGCCGCCGGAGACGCTGCCCCTGGCGATGCGCCAGGTGGTGCGCGGGGCGCACCGGCTGACCGACGAGCTGCTGCTGGTGCTCGACGTGCAGCAGGTGGCGGGCCTCACGCTCTGACCTCGGCGCAGGACGTGCCCCCGGACTCCTCCGGCGGCGCGCCTCGCGGCCGATGGAAGGGCAGAGGGACGGGGCACGCCGTCCGCAGATCGGGAGCCGAACGTGTGGGGTCAGTGCGCGCCGGGCACAGGACGGGCCGTGCGGTGACGCCGGTGCGCGTGCTCGTCGTCGACGACTCGGTGGTGGTACGCCGCCTGGTGTCCGACGCCCTGAACCGGGACTCCCGGATCGAGGTGGTGGGCACCGCCGCGAACGGACGGCTCGCCCAGGCACGCGTGGAGCAGCTCGCGCCTGACCTGGTCACCATGGACGTCGAGATGCCGGAGATGGACGGCATCGCGGCGGTCCGGGCGCTGCGCCAGGCGGGGCACCGGATGCCGATCGTCATGTTCTCCACGCTGACGGAGCGCGGCGCCGCGGCGACGCTCGACGCCCTCGCGGCCGGCGCGACCGACTACGTCGCCAAGCCGAGCGGTGGCGCGTCGGTGGCCGACTCGCTCCAGCGCGTCGCGTTGGAGCTGGTGCCGAAGGTCCTCGCCCTGGCGGGCGCGAGGTCGGGCCCGTCGCCCGTGCGCCCGGTGCCGGGTGGTCCCGCGGTGCGCGTGGCCACCGGTGGGCCTCTGCCGAGCCACCCGGTGCGTCTGGTCGTCGTCGGCTCGTCGACCGGCGGCCCGGAGGCGCTGTCACGCTTCGTCGGCGGGCTGGCCCCCCTGCCTGTCCCGGCGGTGGTGGTGCAGCACATGCCACCGGTGTTCACACGCCAGCTCGCGGCGCGGCTCGACAGGGTGGGCGCGTCGTGCGTGGTCGAGGCCGCGGGCGACGAGGAGCTGCGACCGGGGACGGTCTACGTCGCCCCGGGGGACCACCACCTGGTGGTGCGGCGCCGCGCGGGCGGCGGCCTGGTGACCGCGGTGGTGGACACGCCGCCGGTCAACTTCTGCCGGCCGTCGGTGGACGTGCTGTTCTCGTCGGCCGTGGAAGCTGTCGGCGGCGAGGTGCTCGGGGTGGTGCTGACGGGCATGGGCGCGGACGGCCGCACCGGCGCGGGTCAGATCGTCGCCGCCGGTGGGACCGTGCTGGCCCAGGACCAGGCGAGCAGCGTGGTGTGGGGGATGCCCGGCGCGGTCGCCGCCGCCGGCTTCGCGCACCGCGTGCTCCCGCTCGACCAGATCGCCGGCGTCGTCGGCGGCATCCTCGCGACCGGCGCACGGGGTACGCCATGAGGCCGGACACGTTCGCGTACGTCGCCGACCTCGTCCGGCGGCGCAGCGCCATCCGGGTGGAGCCCGGCAAGGAGTACCTGGTCGAGTCCCGGCTGGGCCCGCTGGCGCGGGCGCACGGCCTGGACCTGGACGACTACGTGCAGCGGCTGCGCCAGGGCGCCACCGAGGGCGAGCTGACGGGCGTCGTCGAGGCGATGACCATCAACGAGACGTCGTGGTTCCGTGACGTGGGGCCGTTCGCGGCGCTGCGCCCGCACGTGCTGCCCCTGCTGCGGGGCGCCGGCCTGGGCGACCGGCTGCGGGTCTGGTCCGCCGCCTGCTCCACCGGCCAGGAGCCGTACTCGATCCTCATGGCGCTGGCCGACGAGCCCGCCGTGCCGGTGGACGTGCTCGCCACCGACCTCAACGAGCAGGTGCTGGACCGCGCGCGCTCCGGCGAGTACAGCCAGCTGGAGGTCAACCGGGGCCTGCCCGCCCCCGCCCTGGTCCGGTACTTCGAGCGCGCCGGGGCGCAGTGGCGTGTCAAGGCCGAGCTCCGCTCGCGCGTGCAGTTCCGTCGGCACAACCTGCTCGACCCGGCGCCGGGCGGCCCGTTCGACCTGGTGTTCTGCCGCAACGTGCTCATCTACTTCGACGTCGCCACCAAGCGGGCCGTGCTCGACCGCATCGCGCGGGTGCTGCGACCGGGCGGGCTGCTGGTGCTCGGCGCCGCCGAGACCACCCTCGGGGTGCACGAGGGCTTCGAGCGCGTCGAGGCCGGCGCCCTGGTGCTGCACCGGCCGGTCGCCGGTGGTTCGACCGCGGGCCCGGCGACCGCTGCCGGCCCCGCGTCCGCTGCCGGCCCCGCGTCCGCGCCGCTGAACGCGCCGACGCCTCGCGGCGTGCCGGCCCCGCTGGGCGCGCCGACGCCCCGCGGCGTGCCGGTCCCGCTCGGTTCACCCTTCGCCGTGGCGTCCCCGGCGCCGCTGCCCGTCGTCTCGGCGTTCGGCACGTCTCGGCCCGCCGCGGCCGCGGCACTGCCGGCCCCTCGCACGACCGCCCGCACCACCCCGCCCGCCACGGCACCCAGCCAGCGAGGACAGTCATGAGAGCGCTCGTCGTCGACGACTCCCGCACGATGCGCCGCATCGTCGCCGCCACCCTGCAGGACCTCGGCTTCGAGATCGCGGAGGCCGAGAACGGCGCCGCGGCGCTCGCGCTGCTGGAGTCCGGGCTGACGTTCGACCTCGCGTGCGTCGACTGGAACATGCCCCAGATGGACGGGCTGGAGTTCGTCTCCCAGGTCCGCACCGGGAACCGGTGGCGCGCCATCACGCTGATGATGGTCACCACCGAGAGCGAGCAGGAGCAGATCGTCCGCGCGCTGGCCGCCGGCGCCCACGAGTACCTGATCAAGCCGTTCTCACCGGACGCGCTGCGCGACAAGCTCCAGCTGCTGGGCCTGCTGCCGGCGGTCGCCGGCGGGGTGGCGTGATGGACGCCCCGGTCGCGGAGGGCGAGGTGCTGGCGATCGCCGCCCAGATCTTCGCCGCGCTGGTGGACGGCGAGGAGGGTCGCCTGGTTCCCTGGCCGGCGCCACAGCCGGAACCCGAGCACGACGTCGCCGCGTGGGTGGACGTGGCCGGGCCGTGGGCCGGCAGGGCGTCGCTGGAGACGTCGTCCGACGCGGCGGCCGACCTGGCCCGGGCGCTGCTGGGCCTGGCCCCGGGCGCGCCCGTGCCCGACGACGAGGTCGCCGACGCCCTCGGCGAGCTGGCCAACGTGCTGGGCGGCAACGTCAAGGCGCTGCTGCCGCACTACGGGGCTCTCGGCCTGCCGCGCGTGGCCGGCGCGCTGCCCGGCGACGACGAGGGCCGTGCGGTGCGGCGCGTGCCGCTGGCCTGGCACGGGCACTCACTGGTGCTGACGGTGTGGGAGAGATCGCCGCTCGCGGGAGCGGCGGACGGTGGGGAGGTCCGGTGATCCGGGTGCTCGTGGCGGACGACAGCCGCGTGATGCGGCAGATCGTGGTCCGCACCCTGCGACAGGCGGGGTACGACTGGGAGGTCCGAGAGGCGGCCGATGGGCGCGAGGCGCTCGAGGCGGTGCGGGCCGACGAGCCGGACGTGGTGCTGTCCGACTGGAACATGCCCGAGATGACGGGGCTCGAGCTGCTCCAGGCACTGCACGCCGAAGGGTTCGCCACCCCGTTCGGCTTCGTCACGTCCGAGGGCTCGACGGAGATGCGCCGGCTCGCCGAGGCCGCCGGGGCGCTGTTCCTCATCGCCAAGCCGTTCACGCCCGAGTCGTTCCGCGCCGCGATCGATCCCTGCCTGGCCTGATCCCCGAGGAGCACCCCGATGTCCGTCACCCCGCTGCCCACCGCGCAGGCCATGTGCGAGCTCGTCGAGGGTCTGCTGGGCCGTACGGTCGAGGCTCACCCCGCCCACCGGGGCGTCGACCTGGCGAAGAACCGCGAGAACCTGGCCGGCACGTACGTCACCAACGAGGGCCGCACCGCCGCGCTGATCCTGGCCGACCTGGCCGCCGCGGCGCGGCTCGGCGCCGCGCTCGGGCTCGCGCCGCGGAGCGCCGCCGACGCCGCGATCAAGGACGGCCTGCTCCCCGTCCAGCTCGGCGAGAACGTCGCGGAGGTGCTCAATGTGGCCGCCTCGCTGTTCAACGCCGACGGCGCGCCTCACCTGCGTCTTGCCGCCGTCTACGGCGGAGACGTGCCGGCCCCGGCCGAGGTTGCGGCGTGGGCGAAGGGCTCTGGCCCGCGGCTGGACCTCGAGCTGGACGTCGCCGGTTACGGCACCGGGGGATGGTCCGTGCTGCTGCGCTGACGGGCAGCTCGACGTCGCCGGACACCGCACCGGGGGATGGTCCGTGCTGCTGCGCTGACGGGCAGCTCGACGTCGCTGGACACGGCTCCGGGGTGGTCCGTCCCGCTGCGCTGGTGGCGCCGGATCACGCCGCCTCGTACAGGCGCAACGTCCCGGGTGGTCCCGCATCGGGCGGAACTCCGCCGTACGGTCGTCCGTCCGGATGTCTGTGCTCGTACGAGCCGTCCTGTCGGCGCCTCACCTGCAGGTCCAGCCGATGGATCTCCCCATGGTGGTAGGCGCACTCCGGCGCGCAGTTCGCCAGATCGGTAGCGCCGTCGTCGCGGAACCACCAGTCCATGTGGTGGAGCTGGCTGTAGCGGAGGGGCATGTCGCAGCCCTCGACCGCGCACGTGGTCTGACCCGAGGCGTAGACCGCCAGCCAGTGCGATCGCGTGAACAGCCGCTCGTCCGAGCCGAGGTCGAGCGGACGGCTCGGTGAGGCCGCCACGGCCCGCGTCAGCAGGCAGTCGCAGAGCGCGCGGGCGACCTCGCTCGCCGGCCACGCCCGCCCGGTCTCGTCGACCACCGGCGCGACCGCGCGCATGCGCGCGACGACGTCCGCCGCCGACCCGGTGCCGACGTCCGAACCGGACCGCGCGGACCGCAGCGCCGCCCACGTCTCCTGGGTGATGGTCACCAGCGCCTGCACGGGCGCGGTCGCTCCGGGCGTCGTGCGCGTGTCCGACAAGACGTGGTCGGCCAGCGCGGCCAGCGCATCGGCCTGGCGCACGTCGCGCGGCCGGGTGTCGTCCTTCGCCGGGCGCGGGTTGAACGCGTCGAGCATCTTCTGCGCCTTGTAGCCCGTCACCGAGTCGACGAAGCCGCGGATCTCGGTCCCGGCCGCCGAGTGGGTCAGCGTCAGGTGCCTCTTGGCTCGCTGCTCGTCGTGCTCGCGCTGCCGCGTGGCGGGGTCCAGGCCGGCCGACAGCTGCCGGAGCTTGCGGCCGAACGCCGCGCCGTCGAACGTCCGGGCCATCCGCACGACCCTCTCCTGGCCCTCGGGCGTGGCGAGCTCGGCGGCGAGCAGGGGAGACGCCTCGGTCGCCCGGGTGATCTCGCGGACGTGCCGGGCCGTGACGTCGCCCTCCAGCATCGCGTCCGCGACGGCCGGCATGGCCTGCAGGGTCGCGGCCTGCCCGGCCTGTGCCAGGCCGCTCCCGCGCCCCTCGCGGGTCAGGTGTCCCAGGTACGACGACAGGTTCCGGTCACCCGTGAGACCCCACGTGCCGGCCTCCGCCTCTGCGGTCACCACGCGCGAGCGCCCGACCGTGACGACGTTCGCCACCCTGTCGAGCGCGGCGAGGGTCCGCTGCCGCGTCGCGGCGTCCCACAGGTGGGCGTCCCGGGTGGCGGCCAGCACCGCGGGCGCCGCCGCGACCCACGCCTCCAGCTCCACGGGGAGCAGGGTCCCGCTCGTCGGAGCCTCCCCTGCAGGCAAGCCGCCACGAACACCCACGGCCGGTCCGGGGGTGCCCGACGACGGTCCGGACATCGGCCTGCACCCCCCAGCGGAACCTCAATCTATCGAACGTGTGTTCGAAGACTATCGCATCTCGCACCAGTCGGCAACGGGAAATTGGCACTTCACGTGGGCAGATGTCGGCGATGTCGGTGGGCTGTGGGCGGCTCACCACCGCGGCACGGCCGCGGCCACGGGACGCACCCCCACCTCCCGGCGCCTACCCGAGCACCGCCGCCGACCCGTCCCGCCGGGTCACCACCACGTGCGGCACCCCGGTGTCCATCCGCACCCGCTCGCCCTGCCAGGCGCTCCCGGCCCCGCCGAGCAGCGCGACGACGTCGGTCCGCCACCGCTGCCGGCCGTCCGCCAGGCCGAAGGCCTCGACGCGCCGCTGCGTCCCGACCAGCACCGCATCACCGTCGGTCCCGAGGGTCAGCGGCCGGTCGGCCAACGGGGTCGACCACAACGTCGCGCCCGTCGCCACGTCGACCGCCGCCAGCACCGTGTCCTGCGCCACGATCAGCCGGCCGTCCAGCACCAGCGCCTGGTCGGCGCCCCCCGCCAGCCGCCATCGCGCGTCGCCGGTCGCGCCGTCGAGCGCCAGCGTCGCCCCCTCCACCGCCGCGCTGCCCCGCAGCAGCTCCAGACCGGCCCCGGAGCCGTCGTCGACCGCCAGCGGCAGCGGTGTGCCGGGCACCACGCGCCAGGCGCCGGACGCGGTGAGCAGCCGCGCCAACCCCTGGCCCGCGGACAGCCGCTGCACCAGCTCGGTGGCCCGCCCGGTGGTGAAGGCCCCGAACACGGCCTTGAGCGCGACCGTCCGCACCGAGCCCCCGGGGTGCACCAGCCAGCCGGTGTCGCCTCGGCGGATCAGCGTGGCGTCGCCGACGATCGACGCCGACCAGGCGGCGCCGACGAACCCGGGCGGCCCGTCCCACGCCCACGCCTCCTCGCCGCTCGCCGGGTCGAGGGCCGACAGCCTCAGCCGGTCGGGCTCGTCCCGGACCAGGCGCACCCGACCCTGCGTGTCGTAACCCCGCAGCACCCACACCTGCCCGCCCACCAGCGCGGTCGCCACCTGCGACGGCAGCTCCCGCACCTGCAGCGGCACGCCGGTCGCCGGGTCGAGCCACCAGGCGAGATAGCCGTCGCCCGCCTCCGCCAGGCAGGCGGCCACCGCGCCCGACGACCCGCACTCCACCCAGATCAACGGCCGCGCGCCGCCCGACGGCCACGGTGGCTCCGAGACCCACAGGTCACGACCCGTGTCCGGGTCGGTCCCCACCACCGCGGACGGCATGCCCGTGCCGGCGTCCCGCACGCGGACCAGCGTCCCGGACACGACGACGCCCGCCAGCACCGACCTCGTCTCGGCCGCGTCCACGGTCCACAACATCCGCAGCCCGGCCCCCGACGTGCGCAGCACGCCGGGGACCTTCTCGAGGTACGACTCCCGGGTGCGGTCCCGCGCGGACTGCGCGAGCAGCCCGGCGACGAGGGCGGCGGCCCCGACAAGTGCCGTGAGCAGCAGCGACGTGCGCCGGCGGCCCGGCGGCGCCGGTGTCCCGCTCGCCGCGGGCCGCGCAGGTGCGGGCTCCTCGAAAAGCTCCACCAGTCGCATGCGGCCGGCCACGCGCTCAGGGTAGGTCTGCCTTACCTGGACCGCCCGTCCTCAGCCGGCGAGCGCGTCCGCCAGCACGACGAGGGCGGCCACCAGCTCGTCGGCCGACGCCACGCGATACCCCGCCGCCGTGGCGCCGGGCCCCACCTTGATCCCGACGTCCCCGCGACCCAGAGCCGCGAACGCGTGCTCGTCGGTGACGTCGTCGCCCGCGTACAGCGCGGCGGCCGCGCCGAGCTCCGCCCGCAGCTCCGCCAGCGCCGTCCCCTTGTCGGCGTCCAGCACCGGCAGCTCCACCACGTCCTTGCCGCGCAGCGCGCGGACCCCGGCCTCGTCGGCCAGGGCGAGCGCCTGCGCCTGCGCCGCCTCCGCCACGTCCCGGGCCGCCAGCCGCGTGTGCACGACGACCGCGGCGGGCTTGGTCTCCACCCAGACGCCGTCGCGTCCGCGGGCCACCCCTGCCGCGCGCCCGCCGAGCGCGGCGAGGGCGTCCCGCTGCTCGTCGGACAGCGCGACGGCGTCCCGGTCCAGGCCCGACGTCGTGACGCGCGCCCGCTCCGCGCCGTGGCTGCCCACCAGCGTGCTGCCCACCGGCAGCCGGGCCAGCCGCGGCACGGCGGCCATGGTGCGGCCGGAGACGATCGCCAGGTGCACGCCGTCCGCCGCCGCCAGCCGCGCCAGCACCTCCTCGCCGCCGGCCACGACGCGCGCCGCCATCGGGTCGTCGACCAGCGGGGCGAGCGTGCCGTCGAAGTCGAGGGCCACCAGCAGGGGCCGGGCGGAGCGGTCCGCCCCGAGCGCGCGCAGCCGCGCGGCGAGGTCCGCGCCGCCCGACGAGCTCACGCCCGACCGGCTTCGGACCGCAACGCCGCGAGGAACGACTCGGACCACGCCGCGACGTCGTGCGTCAGCACCCGCCGGCGCAGGCGGCGCATCCGCCGCCGCGCCTCCCGGGGCTCCAGCGTGGTCGCCTGGACGATCACGTCCTTCGTCTCGTCGATGTCGTGCGGGTTGACCAGCAGCGCCCCGGACAGCTCGTCGGCCGCACCCGTGAACTCCGAGAGCACCAGCGCCCCCCGCTCGTCGGACCGCGCCGCGACGTACTCCTTGGCCACCAGGTTCATCCCGTCGCGCAGCGCGGTGACCAGCAGCACGTCCGCCGCCAGGTACAGCGCCGCCATCTCCTCCATCGGGAACGACTGGTGCAGGTACTGCACGGGCGCGTGCCCCACGGTGCCGAAGTCGCCGTTGATGCGACCCACCAGCAGCTCCACCTCGTCGCGCAGCTGCTGGTAGGCCCCGACGTTCTCGCGGCTGGGGCTGGCCACCTGCACCAGCGTGGTGGTCTCCGGTGACAGCCGGCGCTCCGCGAGCAGCTCCCCGTAGGCCTTGAGCCGGTGCCGGATCCCCTTGGTGTAGTCGAGCCGGTCCACGCCCAGCAGCATCACCTCGGGGTTGCCGAGCTCGGAGCGCAGCCGGCGGGCGCGTTCGGCGACCTCGGGCGTGCGGGCGAGCGCGTCGAACGCGCGCGAGTCGATGGAGATGGGGAACGGGGCCGCCCGCACGGTCCGTCCGCCGAGCTCCACCCGCTGGCCCTTGGTGTCCAGGTCCGTCAGCCGGCGCACCACCCGCAGGAAGTTGGCGGCGTCCCCGGAACGTTGGAACCCGACGAGGTCCGCCCCGAGCAGGCCCTCGACCACCTGGCGTCGCCACGGCAGCTGGTCGAAGATCTCCAGCGGCGGGAACGGGATGTGGCAGAAGTAGCCGATCCGAAGGTCCGGGCGCTCCTCGCGCAGCATCGCCGGCACCAGCTGGAGCTGGTAGTCGTGCACCCACACGGTGGCGCCGGGCGCCGCCTGGGCCGCGGCCGCCCGCGCGAACACCCGGTTGACGCGCCGGTAGTCCTCCCACCACCCGCGGTGGAAGGTCGGAGGGGCGATGACGTCGTGGTACAGCGGCCACAGGGTGTCGTTGGCGAAGCCCTCGTAGTAGCCGGCGACATCGTCGGCCGTCAGGGTGACGGGCACCAGGTGCATGCCGTCCACGTCGAACGGGTCCGTCGTCAGGCCCGGCGCCCCGCCCCAGCCCACCCAGGCGCCCCCGGTGGTCGCCATGACGGGCGACAGCGCGGTCACCAGGCCGCCGGGCGCGCGCGTCCAGGTGGGCGGGCCGTCCGGCCCCGGGGAGATGTCCACGGGCAGCCGGTTGGCGACGACCACCAGGTGATGTGCTGGGGATTTCGTGGACAACCGCACCTCCGCGCTTGCGACCCTAACGGACCGGTGCTGCGATCGCCCAGGCAGTCGGGCCACCGTCGTGCCTCGGCGGGGGGCGACCGGGCGCGGCGACGCCCTCCGGCGCGACCGCGTGGCTGGGGTGTGCGGCGGTCGGGCGGTCGGTAACGTGCGCGCATGGAGCGCATCGGCCTGGAACCCGGGACCGAGGTGGGGGGCTACACGGTGGTGGCCCCCCTCGGCGCCGGCGGCATGGGCACGGTGTACCGCGCGGTGGACGGCGGGGGCACGCCGGTGGCGCTCAAGCTGCTGCACCCCGCGGCCGACGCGGACGCCGAGACCCGCGCCCGCCTGCTGCGCGAGGTCGCCGCGCTCCAGCGGCTGCGCCACCCCGGGGTGGCGGCCGTGCTGGACGCCGAGGCGGACTCCAGCGAGGCGTTCCTGGTCACCGAGCTGGTGGACGGCGTGGACCTGGAGGAGACGGTGCGCCGCGACGGGCCGCTGACCCCCTCCGCGCTGGCGGCGCTGGCCTCGGGGCTGCGGGACGCGCTGGTGGCCGTGCACGCCGCGGGCGTGGTGCACCGCGACCTCAAGCCGTCCAACGTGCTGGTCACCGACCACGGTCCGGTGCTGATCGACTTCGGCCTGGCGCACGGCGAGCAGGACGAGCGGGTGACGTCGACGGGGATCGTCGTCGGGACGCCCGGCTACCTCGCGCCGGAGCAGCTCGACGGCGCCGACCCCGACGAGGCGGGCGACTGGTGGGGCTGGGCGGCCCTGCTCGCGTTCGCCGCCACCGGCCGGCCGCCGTTCGGCAGGGGGCGGGTGGCCACGGTGCTCGCGCGCACCCGAGCGGGGCGTCCGGACCTCGTCGGGCTGCCGGCCGGGCTGGGGACCGCGCTCCTCGGCGCGCTCGCCGCGGACCCGCAGGCGCGCTCCGCGCCCGACGAGGTGGTGGCCGCCCTCGGCGCCCTCGCCGCGGACGGACCGGACCAGCACCGCGCCGCCACCGAGGACGCAGGGGTCACCGCGCTGCTGACCGGTGCGGACGCCGTCGGGACGGCCGCGTTCGCCACCAGCACCGCCACCCGCACCGTCGCGACGATCCCCGCGCCCCGGGACGGGCACACGCTCGCCGTCGTCGTGCCGCCCGCCGGCCCGCCGCCCGTGCCCCCGCCGCTGATCGTGCCCGACGACGACGCGCCGGACGACGACCTCGAGGCGGAGCCCGGAGGCGACGCGGACCCGGACGACCCGCAGTACACCGCCGTCGAGCTGATCGAGGACGACCTGGACGCCTCCTCCGGCGACGAGGGCGAGGGTTCGGGCTTCGTGCGCCCGATCGTGCCCCGCCGGTGGGTCAGCCAGATCGCCGTCGCGCTGCTGGTGCTGGCGGCCGGTGCGCTCTGGCCGGTCCGGACGCTCGCCGTCGCCGTGGCGGTGCTGCTGCTCGCGCGCGCGTTCGGCCTGACGGTGGAGGGGATGTACGACCGCGAGGAGCGCCGCGGCGTGCGCCGCGCGGACGGCCTGGTCGCCGTGGTGTCCACGCCCTGGTACGTGCTGCGCGCCGCGCTGGGCCTGGTCCCCGCGCTGCTGGTCGCCGGGAGCGTGCTGGTGATCGGCGTCGGGATGGCGTGGTGGTTCATCGGCCAGGGCCGGTGGACCGTCGGCGACAACGTGCCCGGGACGGCGCTGACCGGCACCACCGCCGCCCTGCTCGCGGGCGTCGCCACGCTGCTGGGGGTGCTGCTCGTCTGGTTCGGTCCCGCGTCGCGGATGTCGCGGGTGGGCACCCGCCGCCTGCTGGAGCTGGTGTCGCCCGGGCGGCTCGGAGCGCTGGTGCTGGTGGTGCTCCTGCTGGTGGCCGCCGCGGTGCTCGGCACGGGCGCGCTGCACGGCGCCCCGACCATCTGGGACCCGCTGCCGGCGCCGACCGTCCCGGTGCCGCCGACCCCGGGGTCGGGGGCACCGACCACGGGCGCCTGACCGCCCCGGGCGACGCGCGGCAGGGCCTACCCTTGGCCGCATGCATGCGAGCCGGCACGTCGGTGCGCTGCTCGCCGCTGCCCTGACCGCGGCAGCCGTCGCGGTCTCCGCGCAGGGCCACGTGCTGCTGCACCGCTGCGTCGAGGCCGGAGGCTCGTGGGCCGACGCGGCGATCCGCCTCGCCGTGCTGCGGGACGCCGCTGGCTGCCCCGACGGCAGCCTCGCCGTGGGTGCGGTGCCGCGTGGCGCCGTGCTGCTCCTGTCGATCGCGCTCCCGGTGCTGGCCGCGCACGTGCTGCTCGCCGGCGTCGGCCTCGGCCTGGGCGCCGTGGCGTTGCGTGGCGCGCGCGTGGTCACCGCCCTGCTGCGCGGATGGGTGGGCGTCCCGGTCGCCCGGGCGCTGCCCGTGGCGCCGCGGGTGCGGCTCGTCGTGCCCGGGCTCGTCGTGCCTCGTCCCGCGCTGGCGCTGCTCGTCGCGCGGCCGCACCGCGCGCCGCCGCTGCCGGCCTGACCGCCCGTCACCCAGCAGCCACCACATCCCAGGAGCAACCATGCCCAGCAACGACCCCAAGCCCACCAAGGCGCAGCGGCAGGCGGACGCCCGCGCGCGCGCCGCCGAGCTCCGCAAGCAGCAGCAGGCCGCCGCCCGGCGCAACCGCACCTTCGCGATCGGCGGCCTCGTCCTCGCCGCCGTGGTCCTCATCGGCGCCTTCACGTGGGTGTTCGTGTCCAACGCCCAGCACAAGGCCCAGTACGGGTCCGTCGCCTTCGGCGGCGACGCGGACGGCGTGGTCGCCCCCGCGCTCGCCGACACCAAGGCGCCCTCCACCGCCGACGACGGCGCGGGCATCCCCGTGTCCGACGAGGGCGTCGGGGTCGCCGGGGCCGGCGACACCGTGCTGTCGGTCTACTTCGACCTGCAGTGCCCCGCCTGCCAGTCGTTCGACACGACCAACTCTGCCGACCTGGCCGCGCTGGCGGCCGAGCCCGGCATCACCGTGCTCTACCAGCCCCTGTCGTTCCTCGACCGGTACTCGCAGGGCACGTTCTACTCGAGCCGGGCCGGCAACGCGCTGATGGCCGTCGCGGACAAGGACCCCGAGCACTTCCCGGCCTTCCTCACCGCGCTGTACGCCGAGCAGCCGGCTGAGAACACCCCCGGCCTCACCGACGCCAAGATCGCCGAGATCGCGTCCGGGGTCGGCGTGCCGCAGGCCGTGATCGACGAGTTCACCACCACGGTGGACGGCTCCTACCAGGTGGTGGGTTCGGACGGGAAGACCACCGACAAGACGGGCACCTGGCGGACGTACACCCCGTTCCTGGCGGCGGCGACAGCGCACGCGCAGCAGGTGCTGGGCCAGATCTCGACGCCGACCCTGCTGGTGGACGGCGACCTGATCTCCGGCCAGGACTCCTCCGGGAAGACCGTCTCCAAGGTCCAGTGGAACCAGCCGGGCGCGCTCGCCGCCTACGTCCGCGCGGCGGCCGCCGCGAAGTGATGCACGCCCCGCGCTGACGGGTGCTGACCGGCGCACGACGAGGGGCCCGGCGGACCGGTTCCGCCGGGCCCCTCGGTACGCTGGTGCGGGCGCCCGGCGCCCGCGCCTCCTTAGCTCAGATGGCCAGAGCAGCCGCCTTGTAAGCGGCAGGTCGTCGGTTCGAGTCCGACAGGGGGCTCTCTCGATCAGGCCAGCACGCGCCGACCTCAGGCGGTGCCGGTCTCCTCGATCAGCCGCAGCGTCGCCCGCACGCGGGCGTTGTGGTCGCGGTCGGCGTCGATGCCCAGCGCCGCGTAGATCGCGTTGACGTGGTTCTGCACGGACTTCTCGGCGATCTCCAGCCGGTCGGCGATCCCGGAGTTCGAGAGCCCCTGCGCCAGAAGGCGGAGCACCTCGAACTGGCGGTCGGTGAGCGACGCGACGGCGGAGCCCCGGCGCGGCGTCATGCCGGCCAGGAGCGCCGGGTCGAGCACCGTCTGCCCGCGCGCCGCGGCGTGCACGGCGTTCACCAGCACGTCCTCGCTGGTGGACGACGTCTTGGACAGGTAGCACCAGCCGTTGCTGACGTCCGGCGGAAGATCCAGGAGCAGGTCCATCGCGTCGTGCGCGGAGAGCAGCAGGATGCCCAGGCGCGGCTGACGACGGCGCAGCTGGACGCCGAGCGCGATGCCGTTGCCGTCCGGCAGGTCGATGTCGAGGATCACCACGTCGGCAATCCCCGGCGTGATCACCGACAGTGCCTCGGCCACGGTGCCCGCGCCTGCCACGACGCGCAGGTCGCCACGCGCCTCGAGGGCGCGCGCCAACATCACCCGGTACAGAGGTTGGTCCTCGACCACCGCCACGCGCAGGGCGTGGTCCCGCGCGGGATTCACGTCGGCCAGTATGGTCGGTCGCGCCGGAGCCCACGGTCATTTCGGGCGCCCAGGGAGGCACTAGGTGACAGGCGCAGCGGACGGCGAGTCGCTCACCGTCCTGGAGAAGGACGCCCTCGCCGACCTCGGCGTGCTGTACATGGTCAGCGGCAGCTTCGCCGCCGCGTACGGCATGGCCGGTGTGGTGCAGTTCATGTTCCTCGTGGGTGGCACCGAGCCGGGTGAGCAGGTGCGCACCGTCTGGATCCGCAGCCTGGCCAACATCATCGCGATCGTGACGCTGCTGTGCGTCCTCTACCTGTGGCGGCAGCACAAGCGCACCCGGGGCGACCAGCTGAGGTTCGGGGTGTTCCTCGCGGGCGCCGTCGCCGGTGTGGTCCGCGTGCTGGCGCAGCTCGCGCTCGGCGCCTACGCGTACTTCGAGCCGGAGGTCAGCTTCATCGAGCTGGCGAGCGGTTCGCTGATCGGGCTGGTGGCAGCAGGCGCCGGGACCTGGGCGATGCTCAGCCATCGTGGACGGCGGCGGCAGACCCGGGCGGCACAGCAGCTCGCGGTGCAGCGGGCGCTGGCGGTCGCCGCGCTGGAGTACGAGGAGGTCCGGGTGCGGCGCGACGTCGCCGACGGCCTGCACGCCAGCCTGCAGCAGCGCCTGGTGATGATCATCGCCAAGGTGGGCGAGGCCGCCGGCCGCGTCCGCGCCGGCAGCGCGACACCGGAGGACGCCGGGACGCTCGACGACGTCCGTCAGTCGCTGGACCGGATCCGTGAGGTCGACGTCCGTGGGCTGAGCCGGCTGCTCTACCCCGAGCACCTGGAGGTCGGCATGATCCCCGCGGTGCGCACACTGCTGCGCCGCGTGCCCGCGTCGGTCGCCACGCGGCTGGAGCTCGACCCCGCGGTGCGGGCGGCCGACGACCCCGAGAACCCGACGTTGACCAGCACCGAGCGGCTGCTGGGGACGCGTGTGGTCGAGGAGGGGATCGGCAACGCGCTGCGCCACGGGCACCCCACCCGGCTGATGGTCTCCCTGGGGATGGACGGGACCGTGCTGACGGTGTCGGTCGAGGACGACGGCGGCGGCTTCGACGAGTCGGCGGCGTCGCCGAACGGGCTGGCGCGGCTGGCGCAGCGGCTGGCGATCGTCGGGGGAGAGCTGCGCGTCGTCGGGCACGCCGCAGGGGGCGCACGCCTGACGGGTCGGGTGCCCCTGACCTTCCTCTCGTCGAGCCGGACCTCCGGGGTGTCACCCTGACCTGAGCGTCCCCCTGGCGGGTGACCGGCGCAGATGCAGCGGGTGAAGCCTTCGGGCATTCTCCGCATGCGCTGGGTGCCACCACCTAGACACGCGTCCAGTTTCTTCAGGGCCCCGCCGATGCGCACCTCGTCGACGGACATCGGCCGCATGACCCCCGCGGGTCCCGGGCCGGTGACGGACGACGCGGCGCCGGACGGGCCGGCCCGCAGCGACCACCTGGGGACGGGGACATGAAGACGAGCATCGAGAGCGCGCGCCCTTCGGCGGGCACGCGGAACCGGAGACGCGCCGTCGCGGGATACGCGAGGTTCGCCCTGGCAGGCGTCGCCCTGCTGGGCATCGGGGCGGCGGCGACGTCCGCGGCCTGGTCCGACAACGCGTGGTTCACCGCGAACGCCACCGTCGCGACGGTCGAGCTCCAGGCGAGCCTCACCGGCGCGTCCGGGGACTACACGGAGGCCGACTCCGCCCCCGGCGTGACGATCCCGTTCGGGCTGGTCAACTCCGGCGCCGACGTCAGCACGACGATCTACCTGCGCAACGCCGGCACCGTGCCGGTGACGGTCGGCTCGCCGGCCGTGGTTGCGACGGGCTTCTTCACCGGCTCGGGCACCGGCGCGCTGGCGCCGGCGTCGGTCACCGTGACCGACGTGGCCGACGCCGAGCTGGGTGTGGGCGAGACGACGACGGCCACGGTGCACGTGACGACTCCGAGTGACTGGGACGCGTCGTTCCAGTCCCAGACGGGCTCGCTGACGGTCACCTTCACCGGGCAGTCCTGACCGCTCACCGTCGCGACCGGGGCGCCTACGGGCGGGCGCCCCGGTCGCGTTCCGGACGGCCTGACGAGGGGACGCGATCATGGCCACGGTTCTGCGGGCGTTCGGCAACGCCCTGATCTGGGCGCTGGCAGTGGCCGGCGTGGCGAGCGGCCTGGTGTGGGGCGCGACGCGGCTGGGCGTGATCCAGCCGCTGGTGGTGGTCTCCGGGTCGATGTCGCCGAGCATCGCCACCGGCGACCTGGTGGTGGACCGCGCGATCCCGACCGCCGACCTGCGGCCGGGGGAGGTGGCCTCCATCCGGTCCGCCGTGACCGGCAAGATCGTCACGCACCGCGTGGTGACCGCGGGACAGCGGCCGGACGGCTCGTGGGCCGTCACGCTCAAGGGCGACGCCAACGATGCGCCGGACGCCGAGGTCTACGTCGTCGGTGACCGCGTGTGGCAGCCTGCCCTCCAGGTTGCCGGCGCCGGCGCGGCCGTCGTGACGCTCACCACCCCAGCCGTCGCGATCCCGCTCGCCGTGGCGCTCCTCGCGCTGGCCGGGCTGTCGTTCCTCTCGGGGGCGCCGCACCCCGGACCGGCGGACGGCCGGCCCGAGCCGCAGCCGGCCGACGACGACGCGAAGGTCGCGGTCGCGTGACCAGGACCGGCGCCGACCCGGAAGCCGGACGTCGGCCCCGTCGGCGCCGCGTCGTGGCGCTGGCCGCCGCGCTGGCCGGGCTGGGCACGCTGCCGGGCGTCGCCGCCGGCACCACGGCGGCCGCCTGGAGCGACGCCGCGGTGACCTCTGCCGTGGTCACGGCCGGCAGCTGGCTCCCCGCCGGCGGTGGGGCGGCGGTGTTCTCGGCACAGCCCGCGACGGTGGTCACCGGCTTGTCCTGGTCCGTGGCGGGCGTCGCGCAGCTGTGCGTCGCGGTCACCGTCACCACCACATCGGCGGACCCGGTCGAGTGGCGCGTCGGCGTGGCGTACGCCGCGGCGCCGTTCCGCGGCGACACCGTGATGGCCGACTACGTGCTCGAGAGCGACGGCGGCTGGGTGGAGCGGCTGGACGACACGCCGAGCGTGGGCCAGATCACCTTCCACGGCGTGCAGCAGCCCTCGTCGTCGCGCCGGATGATCTCGCTGCGCACGGACGACGAGTTCCCCTCGTCGGTGACGTTCACGCTGTGCAACCGCAACCTGCCGATGCCGGTGTACGACGCGACGCTGACCTACCAGGTGTCGCTCTCGGCGATGCCGACCAACCCGCGCAAGGCGTGCCGGGACGCCACGGTGGCGGTCGTCTCGGCCACCCACCCGTTCTACGTGGGGTGGCAGGCCGACCTCGACCTCACGCCGCTGCTGGACCTGCGTCGGCAGGCGGGGCTGTCCACGAACGTCTCGATCCGCAACGGCGGGTTCCAGGCGGTGCGCCTGCACGACGACGTCTACCGGGTGACGGGCACCACCACCTCCACCTCGGCCGTGCGCTCGGCCGGCGGCTCCGACCCGGCCGTGACGCAGGCGTTCACGGTGTGCGCCGGCTGAGCCGGCGGGAACAGCCGCGGAGCCCGATACGTTGATATCGACACAATGAGAACGTATGAAGATCTTGAGCAGGACGACGGCACCGTCGTCAGGTACCGCAGGCACGAGCTGGGCGGCGGCATGGTCGCCACCGGCGCGCGCGTGGACGAGTCCGCCTATGTCGCGGCGACCGCCTGGATCGACCCCGGAGCGCGCGTCGGCCGGGAGACCCGCATCGGCGACCACGCCTGGATCGAGTCCGACGCGGTGGTGGGCACCCGGGTGCGCATCGGCAGCCACGTCCACGTCGGCCGCCAGGCCGTGATCGGGGACGGCGCCAAGGTCAGCACCCGCGCCGACATCGGCGAGCGGTCGCGGCTGGCGTCGCGCACCGTGGTCGACCAGGAGGAGCGCATCCCCGAGGGTGTCGTGGTCGGAAGCGAGCTGAGGTCCCCCGCGCGATCGGCGGCCTGAGGCCGCAGGCCTACCCGTCGAGCAGGTCCTCGAAGCTCGGCACGCGGTCGTACAGACCGGCCCGCTGCGTCGGCGCCTTCGTGGCGACGCGCTCGGCCAGCTCCGAGGCCGCGCGGGCGATGCGGTCCGGCAGCGACCGGGCGCCGTCGGCGCCCTCCTGCGCCCAGTCGTCGGTCGCGGCGAACACGCTGGTCGGCACCACGTCGGCGTGCAGGTAGGCGAACACCGGCCGCACGCCGTGCTCCAGCACCAGCGAGTGGCGCACCGTCCCGCCCGTGGCGCCGATGAGCATCGGGGTGCCCGCCAGCGCGGCGGTGTCCAGCACGTCGACGAACGACTTGAACAGCCCCGCCGGGCCGGCGGTGAACACGGGCGTGACGGCGATCACGCCGTCGGCGGCCGCCAGGGCCGCCTGCGCGTCGGCCAGGGGTGCGGACGGGTAGCCGGTCAGCGTCATGTTGACCACCTCGTGCGCCAGCTCGCGCACCTCGATGACGCGGACCCGCGCGGTGCGACCGCGCAGGGCCAGCTCGTCGGAGGTCGCCTGGGCCAGCCGGTCCGCCAGCAGGCGGGTCGACGAGGGCTGCGACACCCCGGCCGAGACGACGACGATCGACACGTCGGACACGTCAGGTTCCTTCCCTTGGCCCGTCCTCGGGTACGTCGTGGCGGAACGCGACGCTCGAGGGGGGGTATTCCTCTCGCTGTGAAGTCTGGGCGCTCGTGTGAGCGGCATGCCGCGGCACCCGGGTGGCGGAAGCCCGTGACGACGCTCATGCCCCGCGCACCGCGTCGGCGGCCGCCACGTCGTCCTCGGCGGTGCGTCCCGTCCAGTGGTCGGCCGTGGCCACCTGCTGGTGGTGCACCGCCCCGGCGGCGCGGGCTGCGGCGACGCGCTCGGCGTGCGTCGGCGGGTTGGCCGGCACGTCGGCGGGCCGGCGCAGCTCGGCCTCGCGGCGCAGCACCGGCACCACCTCGCCGGCCAGCAGGTCGATCTGCTCCAGCACAGTCT
>Ga0255338_1001820_pt1 | contig 36606 bp, 33 predicted proteins | sample MeOH1_35cm_T4_19_FD_203715 | JGI IMG/M metagenome (GOLD analysis project Ga0255338, IMG submission 203715) | Sandy soil microbial communities from University of British Columbia, Vancouver, Canada - MeOH1_35cm_T4_195 | ecosystem: Engineered > Artificial ecosystem > Sand microcosm > Unclassified ...
TCCTGCGCGGCTTCGGGCAGATCCTGGCGATGATGCCGCTCAACCAGGCGTCGATGGCCGCCGTGGCGACCCACGAGGCCGGCGACGCGGCCGGGCTCTACAACATGGCGCGCAATCTCGGCGGCTCCATCGGGCTGGCGCTGCTGGGCACGCTGATCGACCGCCGCAATGCGTACCACGATGCGGTGATCCGCGAGTCGGTCACGGCCAACAGCGCGGTTGGCCAGGAACATATGTCGTCCAGCATCGCCAGCTTCGTGGCGCAGGGCGGCGACTACGCGCATGCCAGCGTGCAGGCCGTGGCGCAGCTTTCCGCGGAGATCGCCCGGCAGGCCGCCGTGATGACCTTCTCCGAAACCTTCTATGCGCTCGGCCTGGCGCTGCTGTGCTGCGTGCCGCTGGCGCTGCTGCTCAAGCCGCCCCGCCCGGGCGCGCCTGTCTCTTCCGGTCACTGATCATGCTCGCTTCTCTTCGCACCGCGCTGCCTGCCCTGGCTGTCGCCATGTTCGCCGCAGGCTGCACCGTGGGCCCCGACTACCGCAGCGCGCCCGAGGTCGCCGGCAACGCCATCGGCGCGGGCGCATTTCCGCATGCACCCGCGCTGGCCGAGGCCCGCCCGCCCGATGTGGCCGACTGGTGGCGCGCGCTTGGCGATCCGCTGCTGGACAACCTGATCGAGACCGCGCTGCGCGACAGCCCGGACATCCGCGCCTCCCGCGCCCGCGTTCGGCAGGCCCGCGCGGGCCTGGCCGGCAACCGGGCCAACCTGCTGCCCAAGGTCGGCGCCAACGCCGCCATGCTCCGCACGCGCGAGCCGGACCTGGCTGCGCTGGCCGGCGCAGCGGGCGGGAAAGGGGGCGGCGGTGGCCGCGGGCCGCTGTCGCTCTATATCGCCGGGTTCGATGCCAGTTGGGAGCTCGACCTGTTCGGCGGCACGCGCCGCGCCATCGAGGCGGCGTCCGCTGAAGCCGATGCCGCTGATGCCGAGCTGGCCGATGCCCACGTGCAACTGGCCGCCGAGGTGGGGCAAGCCTACGCGAGCCTGCGCGAGCAGCAGGCCAGCCTGGCGCAACTGCGCGCGTCCGAGGCGCTCGAGGCCGACATGCTCGACCTGACCCGGCAGCGGCGCGCGCGCGGCGTGGCCTCGGAGCTGGAAGTGGAGCGCCTGCTGACGCAACTGGAGAACACGCGCGCGCGCATCGCGCCCGTGGAAGCGGGGATGATCGAATCGTTCGATCAACTTGCCTTGCTGACCGGCCGCGCACCGGGCGCGCTGGACACCGCCCTGGGGCAGCCGCGCGCGCTGCCGGCGCTGCCGGAGACCGTGGCGGTGGGCGATCCCGCCGCGCTGCTCAAGGCCCGGCCCGACATCCGCGCCGCCGAGCGGCGGCTGGCCTCGCGCACGGCGCAGATCGGCGAACGCCAGGCAGACTGGTTCCCCAAGGTCTCGCTGCTGGGCTCGCTCGGGTTCAGCGCGATGGACCCCGGCCATCTGGTGCGCAAGGAGAACGGCACCTGGCTCACGCTGCCGCGCCTGCAATGGAACATCCTCGACTTTGGCCGCGTGGCGGCCGGCGTCGACAACGCCGAGGCCGGCCGGGACGAGGCCGCGGCCAACTACGAGAGCGTGGTGCTCAAGGCGCTGCGCGATGCCGACGTGGCGCTGTCGCGGTACGGGCATCAGCGCGAGAACGTGGTGGTGCTGCGCCGGGTGGAGGCGTCGGCCGAGCGCGCGTCCACGCTGCAGCAGCAGCGCTACCGCGCCGGCACGGCCAGCATGCTCGAATGGCTCGACGTGGAGCGCACCCGCGTGGTGGCGCAGCAGGACCGCATCTCGGGCGATGCGAACCTGCTCAAGAACTACGTGTCGCTGCAGAAGACGCTGGGACTGGGCTGGCGTCCGTCGGCTTCCTGAAACGCCCGTTCGGCTGGCTGACACGGCAGGCCAGCCTGTGGATAGAATCGGGCTGGGCGGAATCGGCACACCGGGTCCGCCTCTCGCGCCGAGGTTTGCAACAATCTGTTACAACTCGCGTCGGCGCGCGCACCGGATGCCGGCCCGCCATGCACTTCAACGCCAACGACAGCCTACTGATCAACGTGATTGCCAGCGTGCTGGTGGTGCTGGGGGGCGCGTTGCTGGGGAAGCTGATCAGCCGGTTCTTCACCACCCGGCTGCAGGCCGACAACCGTGGCAGCTACCGCACATGGACCGTGGCCTCGCGCAATCTGGTGGCGGTGGTGACGTTCCTGCTGTTGCTGGGCATCTGGGTGTCGGAGCTCAAGAGCGTGGCCATCTCGCTGGCGGCGTTCGCGGCGGCCCTGCTGCTGGTGGGCAAGGAACTGGTGATGTGTTTCCTGGGCGCGTTCATGCGCATGATCGTGCGCCCCTTCCAACTGGGCGACCTGGTGGAGATCGGCCCGTTCGGCGGCGAGGTCATCGACATGGATGTCATGTCCACCACGCTGGTGGAGGTGGCGCCCACGCGCCAGTACACGGGCTACACGGTGCAGGTGCCCAACAGCATGCTGCTGACCACGGCGGTGCGCAACTACTCGCAGGCGGGCACGTACACACTGGACATGGTCCGCATTCCGCTGGCCGTGGGGACGGATATCGATGCCGTGGAGGCCCGGTTGCTGGCAGAGGCGCGCCGGGCGTGCGAGCCGTTCATGGAAGAGGCCGGCCGCACGCTGCGCCGCTACGGCGACATGCGGTTTGTCGATTTGTCGCAGTTCGAGCCGCGCGTGTTGTTCGAACCCGTCGACGCGGGGCGCGTGGACGCGATCGTGCGGTTCCCGGTCCCGCTCGGCGCGCGGCTGCCGGTGGCGCAGCAGATCGTGCGCGGCTACTACCGGGACCGGGCCATTGCCACTGCCATTGCCACCGAAGCGCCCGCGTCTGCCGGGGCGCCGCCGCTGTGACCCCCCGCCATGTGACCTGGGTGGCGGGCTGGCCGCGGCTGGCCGCGTTGCTGCTGGCGTCGGTCTTCCTTGCCGCGCTGACCGGGTGTGCCAGCCTGCCGCCCAACACCGGGCGCACGCCCAGCTATGCGGTCAAGGACACCGGCAATACGCTGCTGGCCCGCGCGCTGGCGCCACGGCTGGCGCAGAACCCGGGCATGTCGGTCTTCTACCCGCTCGGCACCGGCCCGGACGCGCTGGCGGCCCGCATGGCGCTGGCGCGCGCCGCGCAGAAGACGCTGGACCTGCAGTGCTATATCTTCGATCTGGACAAGACCGGCAGCGTGCTGCTGGGCGACCTGATCGACGCGGCCGACCGCGGCGTGCGCGTGCGGGTCCTGATGGATGACATCCACACGGCGAAACAGGACAAGGTCTGGGCCGCGCTGGACTCGCACGCCAATATCGAGGTGCGGATCTTCAATCCGTTTGCCAACCGCGGGGCGCGCTGGCTCGAACTGGCGTTCGATTTCGGCCGGCTGAACCGCCGCATGCACAACAAGCAGATGACGGTGGACAACCTGGTGGCCATCGTGGGCGGGCGCAACATCGGCGATGCCTATTTCTCCGCCAAGCCGGATCTGGACTTCAGCGACCTCGACGTGATGGTGGCCGGCCCCGTGGTGCCCGCCGCCAGCGCCGTGTTCGATGAATACTGGAACAGCGAGAACGCGTACCCGGTGGCCGCGCTGGTGCCCGAGGGCAAGGAGGCGCCCGACGAACTGCGCCGGTTCCGCAAGGAGATCGAGGCGCGCGGCGCCCAGGTGCGCGCCAGCGAGTACGTGCAGGAACTGCTGGACTCGGGCCTCGCGCGCGGGATCGAGGTGGGCCATCTGCCTGGCTACGTCGGCGGGGCGCGCATCATCTCGGACAAGGCCGACAAGGTGGAGGGCGATCCGGACGATCCGTCCACGCACGCCATTCCCCAGCTCCGCGCGCTGATGGAGCGGGCGCAGACCGAACTGGTGCTGGTGTCGCCGTACTTCGTGCCCGACGGCGATAACCTGGAGTGGCTGGCGGGCATCGCGCGCCGCGGCGTGAAGATCCGCGTGCTGACCAACTCGTTCGCCGCCACGGACGTGGCCGCCGTGCACGCCGGCTATGCGCCGAAGCGCAAGGCGCTGCTGCGCGCCGGCATCGATCTGTACGAGCTGAAACCCACCGCCAATGCCGAACTGGCGCGCAGCGGCAGGCGCGACAGCCGCATGTTCTCGTCCAGCCGCGCCAGCCTGCACGCGAAGACCTATGTGGTGGACCGGCGCCTGCTGTTCATCGGCTCGCTGAACCTGGACCCGCGTTCCATCAAGCTCAACACAGAGATGGGCGTGGTGCTGGACAGCCAGGCGCTGGCCCAGCGCGTGGTCAAGGGCATGGACGACAGGCTGCTGGACGTGGCCTACAAGGTGGAGTTGCGCAAGGGCGAGGACGGCGGCGAGTCGCTGGCGTGGACCACGCGCGATGACGGCAAGCTGGTCACCGTGGACAGCGAGCCGGGCATGAGTCTGTGGCAGCACATGGGCATCGGCATCCTGCGCGTGCTGCCCGTGGAGGGCCAGCTTTAGAGGCCGTTTCAGAATGATTCTGGCGTCGTTGCGCGGCCTTGCCGTACCACTTGTACTGTCTGCGGCCGCGCCCTTGCAGGGCGCGCATTCGCTGGTAAGCGCATGCCGCTACGCAGGCGGATCGCAGGCGATCCGAAACCCCTGCTTCGCCCTAGCCAGAACCGCTTCGCTTCATTCTGAAACAGCCTCTTAGGGCTGCGGCGGGGATTGCAGCGACGGGAGCAGGAAATCCTGCAGCCGCGACAGTTCCTGGGCAATACCGCCCGGAAAGCCTTGCCGGTCACCGCGCCTGTCGATCAGCAGGTCGGCCAGGAAGGCCGTGACCGGGGCCGGATAGCCCTGGTGCGCGGCCAGCGCGGCAAGCTGGTTGCCGATGCGCGGATAGGTATGGAACAGCTCCAGCGGGCGCACCTCGCGCGGCAGCTGGGTCAGCCATCTCAGCGCGGCCGGGGTCAGCGACTGCGCGGCCGGGTCGGGCGGCTGGCGCGTTTCGCGCCAGTCCACCGTGCCGGTGACGGGCGGATCGCCATCGAGAATCTTCTTCGCTTCCTCGACGGAGACAAATTCGAACGAAATCGGGTCCATGGCAATCGTGGGGGAGGGCAGGCCGTGAGCGCCAGGCGGCGCCCCGGCTCGCTATTCTACTCAGGAAAAGCTCACGCCATAGACCGGCGGCAGGTGGGCCGTCAGTTCATGCCAGCGGTTGCCGCCATCCTCGGACACCCACAGCCCGCCGGTGGTCGAGCCCATTGCCAGGCGCTCGCCGCTGGCGTCTACCGCCAGGCAGTGGCGGTAGACCAGATCGTACGCGGGCGGCGGCGGGAGGCCCGCTTGCAGGGCCTCGAAACTGCGGCCGCCGTCACGGGTGCGATTGACGATCAGGCGGCCGTCCACCGGCACGCGGCATTCGTCCTTGACCGCCGGCACGAACCACGCGGTATCGGCCTGGTGGGGATGGACCGCCGCCGCAAAGCCGAAGGTGGAGGGTTGCGCGCGCACGTCCTGCCAATGCCGGCCGCCATCGGTGGAGCGGAAGATGCCGTTATGGTGCTGCGCCCATAGCGTATCGGGCGCGTCCTGGCATTGCACCATGCGATGCACGTCCTGCATATTGGGATCCTCTCGCAATTCCGGCGGCATGTATTCGGCGTACATGCCCGCAGCGGTGCACGCCCAGCTCTCGCCGCCGTCATAGGTCTGCCACACGCCACCGGTCGATACCGCGACCGCGACATGACGGCTGTCGCGCGGATCGACACAGATCGAATGAATGCCCGGATAGTCGTAGCCGCCGCCACCCCAGGCTTCGCGTTCGGGGCGATCCCACAGCGCGCGGTTGAGCACCCAGCTCGCGCCGGCGTCTTCGGAGCGGAACAGCCCGCCTGGAATGGTGCCGGCCCACAGCACGCCGGGCTCATCCACGCCACCCGGCGCCAGCGCCCAGATCTGCTGCAGGCTCCATGGCGCCGCCGGCGGCTGGTCCGGCTGCGGCGCCGGGGCGGGCTCCGGGCGCGGCGGGTAGACCGGCACCGCACAGGCCTCCCAATCCTGCCTGGTGGCACTTCGGCGCCACAGCTTGACGCCGAAGTGCCCCAGGTTGAGCGCCGCATACAGGGTCTGGTCGCGCGGGTCGGGCAGCACGATGCTGACCGGCTCGCCGAGAAAATGCGTTTGCGCCTGCTGCCATTGGTCGCTGCTGCTGCGCTGCAGGATGAACAACCCCTTGCGGGTGGCGACGAGAAGTTGATCGCTCATGGGAATTCCTGTTGTTGGGGCCCGCGCCGCCTACCCGCCGGACAGCGCTTGCACCACATAGATATGACTGCCGGCGCCAACCGGATCGCTCATGCGCAGGCGGTCATGAATGACCTGGCCGTCGACGAAGATCGCCATATGGCGGCGCAACTGGCCCTGGTCGTCCACGATATAGCCGCGCAACGCGGGCTGCTGGCGAAACACCGCCTCCAGCGCCGCACCGACCGTGGCAGCAGCCACGGTGCGCTCGGGGACGGGCATATGCCGCTGGATGGCGGGGGCGAAGACAATGCGGGACATGGCGGCGCCAGCTCTAAATGTGAACAGTGTCCAGTTTAGGAGATTCCGCTGGAAGCGCAAATCTGCGGCAATGCCGGGGTGGCGGGCGATGGGCTATGCTTGGCGGGGAGCGCCGCCAGCCGTGTTCACGGCAGGTGGCGCAAGGATTCAGGAGACGGCCATGCCAAATCGCTTACCTGTACGCCTGTCCGGGCGCCTGCGCGTCTGGATGGGCGTCGCCACCATGGTCCTGGCTGGCTGCGCCACGCTGCAGCCGGTGCAGACCGCGCAGAAGATGATCGGCAGCCCGCAAAATACGGTCCGCGATACGTTCGGCGCGCCCACCGAGACCTATCAACTGGCCAATGGCACCCAGCGCTGGATCTATTCGAAGCAGCCCTATGGCTACGAGGTCTACGCGGCGGACTTCGACGCGGGCGGCAAGCTGGCGGACTTTCGCCAGATGCTGACCGAAAAAGAGATCTACGAGGCCCGGCCGGGCGTCTGGACCAAGCGAGACGTGGCCGAGCGCTTCGGCCTGCCGCGCGAGCCCGTGCAGTACTACGCGCTGATGAAGCGCGAGGCGTGGTCGTACCGGATGTACATGACCGGCAACCTGCCGGCGCACTTCAGCGTCTACTTCGACGACGCGGGCGTGCTGGACCGCACCATGATCATCATGGACTCGCGCGGCGGCGACCGGAGCCGCTCGAAGTAACGGCCAAGGGGCTGAACCAAGAGGCTGAAGTATCTCGGCACGCGATATTCGTCAAGTGCCGGCGAGGGTGTCGGTAATACGCAAAAGCCAGGCGGGCGCGGGCCGCCGGACTTCCGGTCCCCCCTATAATGGGGCGCCCCCGCCATGTCAGGCACGGCGGCTATTGTCCCGGTCAGGCCGTTCTTCATGCCCTCGTATCCCCTCGTCCTTTGCCTGACCATTGCCGTGGTGTGCAGTGTGGGCATGGTCATCGCCACCTGGCCGCGCCGCGACGATCCCACCATCCAGGCGTTCCTGGTGCTGGCCGGCGGCGTGGCGATCTGGAGCGGCGGCCGTCTGCTCGAGATCAGCGCCGACAACCTGGACGGGCGCATCTTCTGGGCCAAGGCCCAGTACGTTGGCATCGTGATGGTTCCCATCGGCTGGCTTGTGGCGATGATTCACCTGAGCCGCCCGCGCTATGTGGTGCCGTGGTCAAAGTTATGGCTGCCGGTGCTCGTGGCGGTGATCTCCATGGTGCTGGTCTTCACCAACGAGCGCCATCACCTGATCTGGACCACGATCGAGAAGATGCCGCCCGGCGTGGCGCCGGGCGCGATCTTCCACCACGGCATTGGCTACGGCGCGATGGCCGGCTGGACCTACTTCATGCTGCTGCTGAGCCTGTATTTCCTGGTCACGGCGGAAGTGCCAAATGCTGCACTTTCGAGGCGCGGGCGCGCCATCGTGGCCGGCAGCCTCGCGTTTCCGCTGCTGACCCACATGGCCTACCTGCAGCGCTGGACCGGCCCGCTTGGCGGCGATCTCACGCCGGCCACGTTCTCGCTGATGACGGTGGTGGTCTGGTTCTGCGCGCTGCGCACGCACCTGGACGACATCGGCCACTATGCGCGGCTGCGCGTCTTCGACGCGATCGGCGAGGGCTGCGTGATCCTGGGGGTGGGGGGCCGCATCGTCGATTTCAACCCCGCCGCAGTGCGGTTGCTGCCCGAGCTGCGCAGGGGGCAGTCGATGCCGGACGCCTGGGAAGAGGCATTGCGCCTGCCGCGCGCGGAAGATCCGGCCGATGGCGGCGCCAGTCCCTATATTCCGCAGGGCGCGCACTACGAGGTCACGGCCGAGGCGGTGACGCGGCTCGATGGCAAACGCATCGGCATGCTGGTCTTCATGCGCGACATCAGCCGCTACCAGTCGCGCGAGCTGGCGCTGGCGACGCAACTGGGCAAGACCGAGGCGCGGCTCTCGCGCGTGGAGGCGGACCTGGACATCGACGCGCTGACCGGCATTCCAAACCGGCGCTACTTCCAGCGCGAGTCCCTGCGCGCGGTGACGCACGCCTTCGAGCGTGGCGGACCGATGGGGCTGCTGATCCTCGACGTGGACCTGTTCAAGCAATACAACGACCTGTACGGGCACCCGCGCGGCGATGTATGCCTGCGCCAGGTGGCGACCGCGCTGACCGGCGTGCTGGCCGGCGACCAGTTCTGCGCGCGGCTGGGCGGCGAGGAGTTCGCGGTGGTCCTGCCCGTATCCACGCAGGACGACACCCGCGCCGTGGCGCGGCGCATGGTGGCGGCGGTGCGGGATCTTGGGATTGCCCACAACGGCACGCCGGTGCAGCCGTTTGTCACGATCAGTGTGGGCGCGATCTGCGCGGTGCCCGATGCGCCGCGGCTGGAGCCGCTGCTGCATCGGGCGGACAGCGCGATGTACCAGGCCAAGCGGGCCGGGCGCAACCGCTTCGTCCAGGACGGAAACATTTACATGGGGCTGCAAAACAACTGAATTCCCCCGGCGCGGAAAGCGCGCGATGATCGCGTCACGCAAACCCGTTCGAGGAGACAGCAGATGAACCCACGTCACATGTTCCCGGCTGGCCTGGCGCTGGCGGCCTGTCTTGCCTGCGGCCTGGCCGCCGCGCAGCAGCCTGCCGCGCCGGCGCCCGCCGCTGCGCCGGCTCCGGCTTCGGCCACCCCGGCCTCGGCCCCGGCGCAGCGGCCCGCCAATGCCAAGGAGGCCAAGGCGAAGTTCGCGGAGAAGTTCAAGGCTGCCGATACCGATCACGACGGCAAGCTGACGCGCGACGAGGCGCAGGCGGGCATGCCCGAGGTCTACAAGCAATTCGACCAGATCGACGTCAAGAAGGCGGGCGCGGTGACGCAGCGGCAGATCGGTGCGTACTTTGCGGCCAAGGCCAAGCAACGCAAGGCCGCGCAGGACCCGGGCAGTCTGAACTGACGCGCCGGGGACTTGCAAATTCCGAAAGGTTCTGTAGAATGCGCCGCTCACCTTGCCCAGGTGGCGGAATTGGTAGACGCACTAGGTTCAGGTCCTAGCGGTGGCAACACTGTGGAGGTTCGAGTCCTCTCCTGGGCACCAGCATTCAGAAAGGCCCCGCGCAAGCGGGGCCTTTCTCATTTAGGCGAGGACAGGTGCCTAGGGTCTGTACATCCCGCAAGCGGGAGAGGGGAGCAGACACCAGTCACCTGCGCGCGCTGTCCCGCCACCTGCCGCACGACATCGCCGATCATCTCGGCCGTGACCGCCGACAACGTCCATCCCAGGTGTCCGTGCCCCGTGTTGTAGAACACGTTGGCCTGACGCCCGCGACCCACGCGCGGCATCATGTTCGGCATCATCGGCCGCAACCCCGCCCAGGGCACCACGCTGCGCGTGCTCACGCCCGGGAAGCAGGCATTGACCCAGTCGATCAACGGCCGGATGCGGTCGGCGCGAATGTCGCGGTCGATGCCGTTGAACTCGGCCGTGCCCGCCACGCGGAAACGGTCCACGCCCAACCGGCTCGTCACGAGCTTGGTCTCGTCGTCCAGCAGGCTCACCGTGGGAGCCGATGCCTGGCTGGCGGCATCGGCCAGGTTCACCGTGATCGAGTAGCCCTTGACCGGATAGATGTTGACGCGGTCGCCCAGCTGCGCCGCCAGCTGCCGGCTGGCCACGCCGGCACAGACCACCACGGCGTCGCATGTCATCGACGCCGCCTGCCCGTCATCGGCGGACACGATCGTCACCGAACGGCCGTTCGACGACACGGACTTCACTTCCTGGTTGTACAGCGTGCGCACGCCCAGGCGCTGCGCTGCCGCCGCCAGGCCCGACGTGAACTTGTGGATGTCGCCGGTGGCGTCGCTCTCGGTGTAGTAGCCGCCGTAGTACTGGCCGGCCAGCGTCGGCTCGATCGCGCGCATTTCCTCGGGCGTGACCGCGCGGCGCGGCAGGCCGCCCTCGGCCAGCAGCCTGGAGACTTCGCCCGCATGGTCGAAGCCGGCCTTGTCGCGGTAGATATGGAGAATGCCCTTCTTCTTGAGGTCGAAGTCGATGCCTTCCGCTTCGGCCCACCCGAACAGATGCTCGCGCGCGGCAATGGCCAGCCGGGCGGTCGCCACCGTGTTGGCGCGATAGTGCGGCATGGCCGCGATGAATTCGGCAAACCAGCTCAGCTTGTGCCACGTGGGGCGCGGATTCACCAGCAGCGGTGCATCGTTGCGCAGCATCCACTTGAGGCCCTTCACCAGCGTGGAGCGGTGCGTCCAGACCTCGGCGTTCGACGCGGAGAGCTGGCCGCCGTTGGCGAAGGAGGTTTCCATGGCGGCGTAGCGGTGGCGCTCGAGCAGCGTGACCGCGAAACCGCGCTTGGCGAGGGCGTACGCCGTGGTCACGCCGGTGATGCCACCGCCGATGACAGCGATTGTCTTCATGTTGTCAGGTCTTCCAGGACGTCGTGGGTGGGAGGTTCGTGGCGCACCATGCGCGACGAACGCCCCCTCTGTCCTTGACCTGAGAGATTCACGAGGCGCGCGAGCGCATCGCTTGCTCCTTCGGTACCGCCGGCTGACGCGAGCCGGGGTTCTTCAGAGTTCAATGGCGGATACCGGTCCTTTTGCCTGAGAGTTTCCGGGGCGGTTGCTCCTTCGGCGCTGGCCTGCCGGGCGGCAGGCACAGGCTCTCCCGATATCGCGGGTACAAATGGGTAAAAGCGGCAGCCACTATGCCATGGCCGGGCCGACTTCGGCAACCGTATCCGTGGCCGTCAGCCAACTCAGCCGGGATTGCGCGGTTTGCGGCCGGTGATCATGGCCGCGATCAGGTTCTCCCTTCCGGCCACGCTGAGCACGGTGGCAACCAGCACATGGACGACGATGAGCCCGAGCAGGGTGTTGGAGAGCCAGCGGTGGATGTCGATCGGCCAGTCTTCGCCCCAGAGCGGGTCCAGCCGCGACATCCATCCCGTGACGGCCAGCAACAGGATCAGGCCCCACATCGCCATCATCATCACCGCGCCCAGCGGCGTGTGACTGATAAAGCGCGGGGCGCGGCGCCGGGCGAGCGCCCTGGCGTATGCCAGCAAGCCCCCAGGCCGGGGCAGCCACGCGCTGAAGCGCGCGTGTTCGCTGCCGATGAATCCCCAGAGGAGCCGGAACAGCACCAGTCCGGCGGCCGTGTAGCCGAGCATGCGGTGCACGCTGTCGCCGGAGTCGTCAACGAGGTCATAGCACATAGCCGCCGCCACGCCCCAGTGCGTGAGGCGCACGACCACGTCCCAGACACGCAGCCAACCGGTACCGCGTACCTGTGCCGCCGGAACGGACATGATTACTCGCCGATCTCGGATTTCACGACATCGAGCGTCTTTGTGTCGAAGTAGATTTCCGCCTTCTTACCGTCCTTGGTGGTCCCGTAGATCTCATAGCAGTTGCCATCCACCTTGAACTTCTTGATGTTGTAGCCCTGGGCCGCGATCTTGGCCTTGGCGTCGGCCTCGGGCATCCATTCCGATTTGGGATGGGCCTGGCACTTGGCGCCCGCGAACGCTCCCGTGGAAAACGCAGCGGCGGCAACGAGTACGGCGATCTTCAGCATTGCAACTCCCGAGATAAGCCCCATTCGGGGCGGATGCCGGAATCCTACTCGGGAATGCGAATTATTCCCAATCAGTTGTTTCCCCGATGCCTGATATGGATCAATCCATCGGAAAGTGCCTGGCGCACTCGGCCGGCTCAGGGGCAGGCAGACGCTACCGTGGACGCAGCCAGCACGATTGTTCGCCATGTGGGACAATCGCGCCACGTCTGTGTGACGTGATGTGACTGAGGCAATACATGAGATCGATTGACTGGAAGGACTGGGAAATCTTCTGCCGCGTGGTGGAAGGGGGTGGCTTCACGCAAGGCGCCGAACTGGCGGAGGTGCCAAAGTCATCGGCCAGTGCCGCCGTTGCCCGTCTGGAAGGCCAGATCGGTGTCCGGTTGTTCGAGCGCACCACGCGGCGGGTGCGCGTGACCCAGCGCGGCCAGCAGCTCTATGACCGCGTCGCGCCGCTGTTTGGCGCCTTGCGCGACATCAGCGCCGAGGCCGCGTCAGTCAGCGCCGAGGTCAGCGGCACACTGCGCATCGCCGCGCCCTACGAAGTGGGCTCGCAACACCTGTCGGCATCGCTCTCGCGGCTGCTCAAGCTGCATCCTTCGCTGCATGTGGCGCTGGATACGAGCTGGGATCAGCCCGACCTGGTCCGCCACGGCTACGACCTCGCGTTCGTGATGACGGATACCAACCTGCATGACAGTTCGTTTGCCAGCAAGCGCGTGGTGCTGATCGAGCGCGCGTTCTACGCGGCGCCGGCGCTGATCCGCGAGCATGGCCTGCCACGCGCGCCGCAAGACCTGAAAGGCTGGCCCACGCTGGGCAACCTTGACGACGCGCATTGGGAATTCCTGCGCGATGGCGTGCAGACCTACGAGATGGACGTGGCCCCGCGCATCTCCACGCACAACGCCGAAGTCCGGCTCAAGGCGGCGCTGGATGGACTGGGCGTGGCGCGGCTGTCGCCCCGCTTCGTGCATGAGCAGTTGGTGCAGGGGCAACTGGTGCGGGTGCTGCCGGGCTATACGTCGTCGCCGCTGAGGGTGTACGTGCTGATGCCGGCGCGCAAGCTCATGCCGCCCAGCGTGCGGGCGTTCCTGGATGTCCTGGAGGAAACGCTCGGGGTGCCAGAGACGCGCCGGCCCACGCCGGTGACGGTCGGCATCGACTGACCGTCAACTCAGAACGGCTGGTCGCCCGTGCGCAGATCCAGGCCCAGCGTCTCGGCGATCTCGATCATCTCTTCGTCGTCCTCGCTGCGCGTGAACCAGCCCGCGTAGGCTTCGCCGCCGGTATCCCAGTTCCACAGCGTGCAGCCGGCCACGCGCAACTGGTTCGCGGCGATCTCCATCAGCTCAGGCACGCTCGTGCCTTCGAGAAAGTCCTCGTCCTCGGTATCGTCGGTGCCCCAGTCGATCTCGAGGTCGATCCGCTCGCAGAGCTGGTTCATGCAGCCGATGAAGGATTCGGCGTCTTTCCAGTCGACGTAGAAGCCTGACTCCCAGTCGATGATGTCCTTGATCTGCCAGAGCAGGGCCTCGGCATCGGCCTCATCGCCCTCGGCGTCTTCCAGCGCTTCCTCGAACAGCGAAAGCTGCCGGCTCGTCTGGGCGGTATCGCCAAGGTTGATCAGCGCAAACAGCCGGCCGATGGCGTCCTGCGCGTCGTCGTCCAGTTCAATTGCCATCTGTCACTCCTTTGTGGCTCAGGCGGCCACCTTTTCGATCTCGCGTTGCCCGCGCGGCGTCACGCGCAGCGCGCGCGATGTGGCGGTGGGCTCGATCCATCCGCGTGCCAGCAGCCTTTCCAGCAATGCCGCGCCAAGCGCGCCGCCCAGATGGGGTTTGCGCTCGCTCCAGTCCGGACAGGTGCACGCAAACTGCCGCCGCTTGCGGCGCGTGGCGCCCAGGTCGATGCCAAGTTGCGCCATGGCCTGGGCGCCGGGGGCGCTCAGGTCGACGGCGGTGCCCGATACGATGAGCCAGCCCGCTTGCGACATTCGTTCGAAAAGTCCGACTGCAAGTTCCCCGGCCAGGTGGTCATAACAGGTGCGCGCCTGCCGCAATGCCGGCGGCGCGGTGCGCGAGACCGGCACGGCGCGCATGCGCGGGGGCTGACTGGCCACGGACGCCGAGGCAAGTGCCTCGATCGCCACGCCGATCTCAGGCGTGGCCAATCGATAATAGCGATTCCGGCCGCGTGATTCCACCGTCAGCAGGCCGCCGTCGGACATGCGGGCCAGATGGCCGCTGGTGGACGACGCCGACAATCCGGCGATCAACGCCAGTTCTCCCGCGGGCCGCGCCCTGCCGTCCATCAGCGCCCAGAGCATGGCCGCGCGGCCGGGATCGGCCAGCAGGCCGGCAAGCTGGCTGATGCCAGGAGCGTATTCCATAGTTCATCGTGCCGTGAAGGGACGCATGCAGTATAGAAGGATATCCGGCGATATTTGACCTCGAACATCAAGGTCCTTGCAAGACATCAAAGCGCCTACTTGGCGGTAGTGGCGCGCGGCACCGTCTGCGTCTTCCACGACGCCATCGGAAGCTTCCACAGCGGCGGCATCTGCGAAAAAGGCGGTACGGTATGGACGAGTCTGGCCAGTGCAAGGCGGCTGTCGGTGCCGATCTTGCTGAAGATGGCCTTCAGGTGTGCTTTGACTGTATCGAGACCGACATTCATTGCGGCGGCGATAGCTTCGTTGGATTTGCCCTGGGCCAGCCATACGGCCGCTTCAATCTGCCGTTGCGTCAGTCCGGGAAAGGCAAAGTGAAGACGGTCCGCGGCGGAAAGCTTGTCGACCGTGCGCTGCTGTGCCTGGCGATAGACGCGCAGCACGTGCCCACGGTAAGTCTGAAGCCGGTCGCGCTCGGCATCGCTATACGCCGGTCGGCCAACGATTCGATGTGCACTCAGATCCAGCGAGTACTCGCCGTGCTGGATCAAGACGCCCATGATGCGGCGGGCGCCGGATGGCAAGAACACTTCCTGGGCCATCCCCAGCGCCATGAATTCGTCGTCGCTGAAAATATCCGACTCGCGAATGGCCCGCTCGCCATAGAAGGCCGGGTCCTTCTGCCAGAAAGGGTGGCTGCCGGCATGGCGCGCGTAGGCCGCGAAAGCCTGCTCGCGCCGGCCGGGTGCGTCTTCGATCGACAGCAGCGCGCGCAGCTCTCCACTCCGATGGTGAATTTCCGTCCAGGCGACGACATCGGCGTCGGTCAACCTGGTTACCCCATCGAACAGGATGCCTGGCAATGTCAGCAAGTCAGGCTCGGTTTCATACAGACGCACGATTTCCTGCAACAGGATGGGGTCGGTGTGCATGACTACTCGTTCGGGTAATGGAATTTTCCTGCGGTAAATCTTACATTAGCGCGCCTTGATGTGCTGGCCGCGCCCATGTTGCGCGGAACAAACGCGGCTATGACCACGTAGCCCAACGAAGAAACGAGGGGTTAGCGGAATGAACTGCATCTACCGATTGGTATGGAACGGGGCGTCGGGTGTCTGGCAGGCCGTGTCGGAACTGGCAGCGTCGCACGCAAAGGGGGCCGGCACGGGAGGGGGGCGCAAGCGCCGACGGCGTGCTGGGGCAAGTGCGGTGATGACGCTCTCGCTGAGTCTGGCCGCGCCAATGGCGCACGCGATCGATGTGCTTCTTGTGGGTACCGGGGGCGTGGGTGGCGGCGACGGCGGCAATGGCAGCATCAGCGGCGGTGGCGGCGGGGCAGACTTTTACCTTCCAGGTTCTGGCGGTGCCGGCGGTGTTCCCGCCCCAACGCAGACGATCCCCGGTTCGGCCGATGGCAGCAGCCTCCTGGCGACCTACGATTACGTCGGAATCGGGGGCGGCGCCGGCGGAGGGGACGGCGGCAACCTGGGCGGCATCAACGGAGGCACCGGAGGCGCCGGGGTACTCGACCTCAACGGGACAACACTGAACGTTGCCAACACGCTGCTCATCGGGGGAGCCGGTGGCGGTGGCGGCTCGGGGGGCGCCGGTAGTACTCGCGGTGGCAATGGCGGCACGGGCGGCAGTGGAATACTTACGGCCACGGGCGGCACAGCCATCACGGTCGGCACTCAGCTATACATTGGCGGGTTGGGTGGCACGGGCGGAAACTGTGGTTGCTCCGGCAACGGCGGCGCTGGTGGCGCAGGCGTATTCAACCTGGGTGATGGCAGCACACTGAACCTGGCGGGCGCCGCCTTCATCATCAACGGCAACGGTACGCTGAACATCGGCAACGCCACGGCCAATGGGGCGAGCGCCGGTACGATTAACGGGCTGGCCGGCAGCATCAACAATACAGGCGCGATCAATTTCAACCAGTCCGACACTGCGTATACGTTCTCCACGGCAATCTCCGGCACGGGCACGGTAACGCAGAACGGCAGCGGTACGACCTTCCTGACCGGTACGAATACATACTCGGGCGGCACGACCATCAACGCCGGCCTGATTCATTTCAGCAATGGCGGCAACCTGGGATCGGGCAACATCACGCTGAACGGCGGTGGTTTGCAATGGGCCCCGGGGAACACGACGGATATTTCCGGCCGGCTGAATGCGCTGGGCACGGCCGGCGGCACGTTCGACACCAATGGCAATGACTTGACCATGGCAAGCGCCCTCACCGGTGCGGGCGGCTTGACGAAGACGGGTGCCGGCACGCTGACGCTGGCAAACCTGAGCGTCTATACGGGCGTCACCACCATCAGCGGCGGCACGCTGGCGCTGACCGGCACGGGCAGCATTGCCAACTCCAGTGGCCTCGTCAACAACGGCACCTTCGATATTTCCGGTACGTCCAGCGGCGCAACGATCGGTGCGTTGTCTGGCGCCGGTGCCGTCGCGCTGGGTAGCCGGACACTGACGATGAGCATTGGCGGCGGCACGTTCAGCGGCGTGATGAGTGGTACGGGTGGCCTCGCGCTTGGCGGTGGCATGCAGACTTTGTCCGGGGTGAATACCTACGCCGGCACCACGACGGTGAACGCCGGTGCCCTGGCATTGACGGGAGCGGGCAGCATTGCAAGCTCCGGTGGATTGATCAACAACGGCAGCTTCGACATTTCCGGCACGACGGGTGGCGCAACGGTTCGCGCACTGTCAGGCAGCGGCATCGTGGCATTGGGCAGCCAGACGCTAACGGTCAACAATGCCGCTGGCACGTTCAGCGGCGTGATTGGCGGCACTGGCGGACTCACGCTCAATGGCGGCACACAGACGCTGTCCGGCGTCAACACATACACCGGCGCCACCATCATCAACGCCGGCACGCTGGCCCTGGCCGGCGCAGGCCGCCTGGCCGCGGATACCGGCGTAGCGCTGGCGGGCCCCGGTGCGAGGTTGGACTTGTCCTCCGGTGGCAGCCAGTCCGTGGGACACCTGTCGGGCGTGGCGGGGAGCCAGGTGGCGCTGGGCGCCAATACGCTCTCGCTGACCGACAACACGTCGCAAACGTTCAGCGGCAGCCTGGCGGGTACCGGCGGCCTGATCAAGCAAGGCACCGGCACGCTTACGCTCAACGGCGTCAGCAGCGGTTTCACCGGCACCACGACCGTGGCGGGCGGCGCGCTGGCCGTGGGCGATGCGGCCAACGCCAATGCGGCGCTTGGCGGCAACGTGCTGGTCGACGTGCTGGGCACGCTGCGGGGCCACGGCACGGTATTGGGCGATGTCAACAACAGCGGCTTCGTGGTGCCGGGCGGCTCCATCGGCACGCTGGCGGTCGGTGGCAACTATTCCCAGGCCGCGAGTGGCACCCTGTCGATCGAAGTCAGTCCGACGGACGGGTCGCAGCTGCGCGTGAGCGGTTCCGCTGCGCTGGGTGGCACATTGGCTGTCGTGTTCACACCCGGTACCTACTCGGCGCGACAGTACACGGTACTGAGCGCGGCAAATGGCGTAACGGGCCGCTTTGCAGACGTCACCATGGCGACGGCTGGCGCCAACCTCGGCACGCTGCAGTCGTCCGTCACCTATGGCCTCGGCGGCGTTGCCCTGACATTGGCGGCTGCCTCGCTGACAGACCCATTGGTGGTGGCGCCTGCCAACACGTCGATCTACACGGCGCTTGGCACGACGGCGCTCTTGCAGGCGCAGGGCGCCAACGCGACGCTGCTTGAGCGGCTGGCCAATGTGCGGCACGGCCTGGAAACGTCCAGAGATGTGTGGATCAAGGTCAACGGCACCCGAAACAAGGTGGTTGGCACGGGTAGCGCACCGGGGTTCCAGACACACGCCTACGGTTTCCTGGCTGGTGCCGACGGGCAGCTTGGCAGTGCCACGGTTGGCGCTGCCGGCGGCTATACGCATACATCGATTGGCGAAGATGGCACCGGGTCGTCCGGTGACATCGACACGCTGCGGCTGGCGCTCTATGGTAATCAGCCTGTGGGCGCGGTCAACCTGTCGGCCACCTTGGGTTATGGGCTGGATTTCCTGTCGCAGAAGCGTCCGTTTGGCGGGTTTGGCACGGCTGAGGGCGACCATATCGGCCACGAGTTCACGGCGGCGACGCAGGCGAGCCTGCCCATGCAGGCCGGCGGATTCGTGCTGACACCGCAAGCGGGTTTGCGCTATGCCTACATCCGTGCCAATGGCTTCGGCGAGAGCGGTGCCAACGGCCAGAACCTGCAAGTGGATGCGGACAACGCCCGCAGCCTGCAGCCCTATGTTGGCGTGACGCTCGACAAGGCCTTTGGCGATGCCGTGCGCCCCGTCAACGTGCAGTTGCGCCTTGGCTATGCGCACGAAGTACTGAGCGGGGGCCGCGTTGCGCTGGTGCAAAGCCAGGATGGCACCGTATTCGCCGCCCCGGGGACGGACCTGCCGCACTCGTTCCTGACCACTGGCGCCAGTGTCAGCCTGCTGGCGTCGAAGGCCACTACCGTGGCGCTGGGGGTGGATGCGGTTCTCAATACCGGTCACGTGTCGGCGCAGTCGGCGTATGTGCGCGTCAACCACCGGTTCTGAGGAATGGCGGACCGTCGGTCGTCGCCCAACGGTCCGCCCCCGCTGGCTCGCCCCGGATCGGGGGCTAGGTCAGGCCGTGCTCGTAGGCGTAGCGGATCAGGTCGGTGTTCTTCCGCACCCCGAGCTTGTCCATGGCCGTGGACTTCTGCGACGAGACCGTGCTGATCGACCGTCCCAGCTTGCAGGCGATCTCCTGCAACTGGAAGCCCTGCACATACAGGCGGACCACTTCCAGTTCACGCGTCGTGAGGTCGTTGACCAGTTTTTGCATCGCGCCGGCGGTGGCCAGCAGCGCGCGGATGGTGGTGGAGTAGAAACAGCCGGTGGCAGTTGCCACGTGGACGCAAGCCTGCACGACTTCGTCGAACTCGTCCTGCTTGCTGACAAACGCCCTGACCCCGAGGTGCATGGCGCGGGCGACGATACCGGGATTCATCTGGCCGCTCAGGACCACGATGTTCGCCTGCTTATGCGACTTGATCAGCTGCTTCAGCAGGTTGAATCCGTCCGCCGTACGGTCATCCTGCCCCATGGCAAAGTCGGTCACGATGATATCCACGTCGACATTGTCGAGGGTCCTGATCAGTTCGCTGCCGTTGCAGCATTCGCAGATCACCTCGAAACCGGGAGTCGCCGTCAGGCAGTCATGCAATGCCTTGACGATGAGCGGATGGTCATCCGCAACGGCGATTCGATGGGCCGTCAAGGTCATGTCGTCATCTCCGGTTTGGCCGCCATGTGTGTGTTGTCAAACGTAGCCATTGTTGGTCACCTCCTGCACATGTCATGGGCCCTGGCAGGTGTCCGCCTCCCTCCCAAGGCGGATATCGGACTACCCGCCGGCGTTGCTGCGCAGGGGTGTCCGCTGTGCCGCGATAGCGGCACTCAATGCCTCGAATCCAGGAAGGAGCCGGGCGGTTCGCTCGCAGAACAGCTCGCAACGCTGCGAGAGAACGGGCGGACTCAGCGTGAGCAGGGTGGCCGCCGGGTGCGCCATGGCCGGATGCACGGCGAGCCATCGGGGCACGTAGGCGTGTTCGCGCAGGCGCAGCAGCATCAGCAGTTCCACTGGCACGGCCTGCTCGATGGGATGGTCGAATTCCGCGAGGACGTCCGGGCCGTGGCCGTGGCTTTGTGCCAGATGCCGGTCCGCCAGCTGCACGGCCAGCTCGATGAACGCGGTCTCGTCGCCACGCCAGTGCTGCGCCATCGACGCGAGCGGCGCATCCGACGGGCGGAACGTGGCTTGTGGCACCTCGACCCCGAGGGCCTGCCCCGCCACGCTGACGATCATGCCGCCAACGCCGGACAGCGTGGGGTGATAGATTGTGTCGAGCTGGGTTTCGTCGCCGAACCAGTCGTGGAGCACGAAGGTGGCCAGATCGCGCCAGCCGAGCGCGATCAGCATCGCCACCTGCAGCGCCAGGTCGGAGAGATTGGTCTTGTTGTAGTGCGTGCCGCACCAGTGCTTCCGGTGAACGACCATGGCATGGGTGCCGGCCAGGCTTTCCAGCACCCCCGACCTCAGGCCCGATGGATTGGGCGCGCGCGCGCCGCGCACGGCGGCGCTGATGGCCAGGCACTGTCGTATTCGCCCCAGACGGTACATCGCATGCGCCGCGCGCGACAATGATACGGTTGCCGGTGCGTGGCAGAACTCGGACAGCGTCTTGCTGTACTGGTTCTTCAGAAGTGCGACTTCCGCCTCGGCGAGGCTGGTGTCGGGTTTGAGGTCTGCATCAACCTCCTGTGGATTTTTCTTGGACATATGTGATGTGTGTGAACGCCATGGCCTACGTTAGCCGCTTATGGCGATTCCGAACATCGCTGTTTTCTGAAATGCACACAGGAATTGCAACCGCCGGGCGTTGCCGCCGGCACCTCATCGCCACGTGCCCACGTGGAATTGGCGTTCTTGCTATGTCGATGCGCCGCGACCGGGCGATCTACCAGCGATAGGCGAAACCAAGGCTGCCGCCATGGGTACTGCCATGGGTGCCCAGTTCCCCGTCGTAGCGGACCGACACCTGCGTACGGCGCCCGGGGCTGACCCCGATCCCCAGCCGCAACTGGGCCGCATTCCTGTTCTGGCCGCTGCCGTGCACCGTGAAGCCGCTGGCTGGCGCGCCCGCAAAGCGCGCGTCGACGGCGAGCGTGTTGGTGCCGTAGGTGTGGACCCATGCCGCGGCGGCGTCGATTCGCCACGCCACGCCGAACCCGTCGAACGCGTGGCGCCATTCCGTGCCGAGGAGCGACCGCACCGACGTGGACGAACGCGATGGCAGCACCAGGTTGACGGCATCGGCGCCCGTCTCCGTCATGCCGGACAGCTTCACGGTCTGTAGCTCGGTGCCGGCGAACGGCGATAGCACGCCCGGCACGAGGCCGGGCACGTCGATGCCGGTGCGCAGCGCGGCGAAGTACTGATTGCCGTGGGTGCTGCCGGAGGCCTGCCGCGGCACCTCGGTGAAGGTGATGTCGCGGCGCATGTCGTCGATATTGCGGGCGTAGCCGAGGGCACCGCGGAACCAGAACGCGTTGGTGGCGTAGCGGCCATACAGCACGGCCTGATAGCTGTCGAACTGCCCGTGTACCGGCAGGCTGTGGGTGGAGGTGTTGCCGTGCATGTAGCCAAACGCCGCGCCGATGGCAAAGGGCGGGGTCCACTGATAGTCCACGCCAGCCATGACGCCGCCCAGATTGATATCCTGCGTGAGCCACGTGTCATAGCCGCCGATCCGGCCCGTGTTGCCAAGAACGGTGGCCCAGGCGCAGGCGCGCGCGGCATCGCGGGCGCCCCCGTCGTCAGGGCCGGTGCAGGAATCGGCGCCGCCGCTGCCTGACAGCCTTGAGTCGATGGCGTTCATCCCCGCCCGTGCCGCCGCGAAGTGGGCATTCGGCAGCGCGGCGTAGGCCTCGGCGCTGAGCTGGTCGATGGCGGCATAGGCGGCCGCGCCCTCCAGGTTGAGCAGGTCGGCCGCCACCGACAGGAAATCGGCGCTCGGCGCTCCCCCCGTGCCGAACGTGAAGACGCCGTCATCGAACCCGGTTTCCACGGCGATCTGGTTCGGCGTCCCGCCAGCGTAGTGATAGGCGCGCGTGACCATCAGGTACGCATTACTGGCGTCATAGACCAGCGCGGGCCGGACAAACGGATTGAGGGTGGAGACCCCCGCGAATGTGCCCGTCAATCCGGCCGAAGTCGACAAAATACGATAGGTGTCGGTGCGGTTGAGCGACGCGGCGCGTATCCGCGCCTGCACCGTTCCGCCTTGCAGCGCGGCGGTGCCGGCGATATCGATGGCATCGTTGGCTGTGGGCGACACATCCACCTGGAAGACACTGCCGGCCAACTGGCTGTAGCTGCCCGAGACCGAAAGCGTGCCAACCGGTAGCGGCGCCGCGGCCGGCACGCGGGTCGGGGAAACCGGCGCCGGTGCGGCGGCCACGGTCGTGTCGCCGGGTGCAATCGTGCCTTGCACGCTCACGGCGCCCTGGATGGCGCCCGTGCCGGCAAGCGTTGCGCCGGGGGCCACCGTGAGCACGGGACTGGCCAGCGTGCCGTTGACGCGCAACGTGCCCGATTCGACGATGGCCGACGCGCCGATCTGCATATCGCCGCCCAAGGTCCAGTCAGTGCCGCGCATGGCCAGCGCCGGAAAGCCGTAGGCGCGGTTCGGCAGGCTGCCCTTGCCTTGCAGTATCAGGGTGTTGCCGGCGCCGTTCCCGCCGTCGAGATCGCCCGATACCGTGCCGCCGGTATCCAGCGTGAGCGTGCTGTTGGTGCCCGTGATCCGTACCGCGGTGCCGTTGCCGGCCAGCGCGCCCGCATTGGTGATCGCCACGTTGGAACCCGCCAGGATGGCCGGGCCCTGGCTGGCGGAGATGACGCCGCCAGCCTGGTTGACGAGGCTGGCCGTGCCGTCGGGCGCATCGATGAGAATGCCGGGGGCGTTGCTGCCGGCTGCCGTGATCGCGCCGAGATTGTCAATGCTGACGCCCGCGCCTTGTGCCTGAATCGCCGCGGCGTTGCTTCCCGCGCTCGAAATCGTGCCTTGATTGATAATCCGGCTCGCGCCATTTACCGAGATGGCGCTGAGCGATGGCGACTGAATGGACCCGCCCGTGGCTACGCCGACGGAGAGCCCCGTGACGCCAGGCTGCGCCGCCAGGTTGCCGGTCAATTGGCCCGCAATCACCAGCCCACCGCCGCCGATCTGCCAGGTTTGTGCCGCCTGATTGGCGCCCGTGAGGGTCCAGATGCTCGAATCCTGCTTCCGCAGGACGCTGAAGTTCCGATATTGCGCATCGGGGCCGATCCGCGATACATCGAAACTGCCCGCCCCGGGGCCGGCGAGCACCAGCGCGTTGCCGGCACTGCCGGATGCGCCACCGTCCACGATCCCGGTAATCGATGACGAGCCGGTAATCTCCAGCCGGTCGTCCGACGGCCCGAACAGAATGGCCACGCCGCTGAGCCCGACGATCGAACCGCTGTTGACGACCACGCCGCCCGTGTTGTTGGCGCCGGTGCTCATGTCGATGGCAGCGCCGCTGGTCGATTCGATCAGCCCCGCATTGGTCACATTCGTGGCAGGCGCGGCGAGGATCCCGTGTGCATGCGCGACGAGCCTGCCCGTAGCCGTGTTCACGATCGTGCCGCCGTCCGGCATGTGCACGGCTGCCTGCGTGTCCGACAGGTCCAGGACGTCCCCGGCGATGGTCCCGGCGTTGATGACAACGCTATCCGGGTGCTGGACAAATACACCATCGAGCTTGCCCGAAATCACGCCGCCGGCCGCGTTCACCACGGTGCCGCCGGCGAACATCGCCACGGCGGTGGTCTCGGGGCTGGCCAGGGTACCGTAATTGGTCAGCGTGCCCGCACCCAGCTGGATGGCGTGGAAGCCGCCATATACCGCGCCGTTGTTGGTGAGATTCCATCCCGAGCCGCCCGAGCCGTCAATCGCGGTGATGCCGCTGCCGCGCGTGTCGATCATCGCGCCCGGTACCACGACGAAGGGATTATCCGCCGGGTTGAGGGTATAGGGTACGTCCGAACTGGTCAGATCGGTCGCATGGATTTGCCGGAAAATACTAGTGAATATAAGAAACAGGGTGATGCGGAGCGGCGGGAGGATTGGCATCTGGCAATTTACACGTTATCAGATATTTAATAGATAATTGCTGACCGGTTGCTGGCTTCGCTAGGGTCAGACCCTTGTGTAACCCTTTTGAGAAAATCATGGAAAGTGTATGTGGCGTGTTGCATTTAAGAAAGTGGATTGTGTCCGTCATCGAGGCGAATTTGATGTAAACGAAGAGATTTCAACTTCAATAAATAATCCGCCAGGCCGCCCGCGGCACCGGAGTGTACGTATATGTAACAGCGCTGGCATTCCGTGGCTCGCGCTCTAGGGTATTAATGTGGGCATCGCCCTTCTCATTTTGGATTTTTTGCTAGAGGGGATCACCATGGCCATCCAGTCACTTGCTTCTCACAGCACGGCGCAACTGCGACGAATGATTGGCCAGATTCAGGCGGAAATGGACGTGCTGGAGCGACTGTCTTCGTTGGATAGCGAGGTCCAGGCGCGGCTCGGCTACGCGTGCACGCGCCTGCGCGACGGCCTTGAGGCCATCGAAGACGCGCAGCGATCGTTGCGGTCGCTTCAGGAAGTTCGTCCCACGGCGTTGCGCAACACGCGCCCCTCCCGCAAGGCTTGACAGGCTGGCCGGCACGCGCCGGCATTGCATATTTCACGCCGCCATGAAGCATCGGCTGCTGGCCCTGACGCACACTGCGTACATCCCAGCCCCCGAGTCACGCCATGGCCCCCACCGACCCCATCGCCGCCGTCATCCACCCGGACCCCTACCCGTATTATCGGGAGCTGGCCGTCAGCTGGCCGTTTCATCGCGATGGCGCGCTCGGCCTATGGGTGGCCGCCAGTGCGGCAGCCGTGGCCGAGGTGCTCGATCATCCCGACTGCCGGGTCCGCCCGGCTGCGCAGCCGGTGCCGCCCGCGCTGGCCGGCACGCCGGCCGGCGACCTGTTCGGGCGCCTGATTCGGATGAACGATGGTGTCCATCATGCCGGGCTCAAGGCCATTGTGATGCGCGAGATGGCGCGCATCGACCCGGACGCCGCGCGCGCCAGGGCTCGTGCGCTGGCGGCGGGCCTGCCCCGCGTGGAGACCGACGACGCGCACGAGGCCAATCGCTGGATGTTCACGCTGCCCGTGCTGTGCGTGGCGGACCTGCTCGGCCTGCCGCTCGGGCGCGATACCGACGGCCACGTTGCCACGCGCGTGGCCGGCTTCGTGGCCACGTTTGCGGCGGCGATGTCGCCGCTGGCCACGCCGGCCGATGTGGAGGCCGGTGCCGTCGCCGCGCAATGGCTGACGCGCTGGGCGCGCGATCACGCCAGCGCCGCCGCGCCCGGCGGGCTGTTGCCCGCGTTGTCGCAGGCGGCCGCGCAGGCCGGCATCGACCCGGCCGCGCTGGTGGCCAATGCCATTGGCCTGATGATCCAGGCGTGCGAGGCCACGGCGGGTCTGATCGGCAACACCCTGGTGCGGCTGGGGCACTCCACCGATGTTCCCGATATTCACGACGATCCCGACGATCTCGGCGCGCTGGTCGCCGACGTTGCCCGCACCGATCCGCCGGTGCAGAACACGCGCCGCTTCCTGGCTGTCGATGCCACGCTGTGCGGTGTCCGGGTAAAGGCCGGCGACGCCGTGCTGGTGCTGCTGGCGGCGGCATCGCACGACCCGGCCGCGCCGCGTGGCGAGCGGCCATGGACGTTCGGCGCCGGCCGCCACGGCTGCCCCGGCGATGCGCTGGCCCGGACGCTGGCCGCGTGCACGGTCGACACCCTGCTGCAACGTGATGTGCAGCCGCGGCGCCTGCTCGGCAGCCTGCGCTATCGCCCGTCCGCGAACGCCCGCATTCCGCAATTCCAATCGTCAACCCAATCATCCAGCACCTGACCGGAGCCCCCCCATGATTGCCGTGATCTTCGAAGTTGAACCCGCTGCTGGCCGCCAGGATGCCTACCTCGACATCGCCGCCCACCTCAAGCCGACGCTCGAGGCCATCGATGGCTTCATCTCGGTGGAACGGTTCCAGAGCCTGACCACGCCGGGCAAGCTGCTGTCGCTCTCATTCTTCCGCGACGAAGCGGCGGTCATGGCATGGCGCAACACGCTCGACCACCGCCAGGCCCAGGCGGCCGGGCGCGCCGGGGTCTTTGCCGACTATCGCCTGCGCGTGGCTCACGTGCTGCGCGACTACGGCTTGCACGAGCGCGAGCAGGCGCCCGCCGACAGCCGGGCCGTGCATGCCGATGCTAGCCCCGGCCACTGATTCCGCAGCGGGACTTTCCGTACCCCGTCTGCATACTAATTAGAAGGAGCACCATGTCGACGTTCAACCCCGGCCCGGAGATCGTATTCATCGGCCTGACCTTCCTGCTCGCCGGCTTTGTCAAAGGCGTGGTGGGCCTGGGCCTGCCAACGGTGGCCGTGGGCCTGCTCGGACTGGTCATGCCGCCCGTGCAGGCCGCCGCGCTGCTCGTGGCGCCGTCGATGGTGACCAACGTCGTGCAGCTGTTCAGCGGGCCGCGCTTCGGCCAATTGCTGCGGCGGCTGTGGCCGATGCTCGCGGCGATCAGCGCCGGCACGTGGCTTTGCGCGGCGCTGGTACCGGCCGGGATGATGGAGCACGCCACCAACGCGCTCGGCGTGGCGCTGGTCATCTACGCGGTGGTGGGGCTGGCCGCCGTCAGGCTGGCCGTGCCGCCCCGCGCGGAGCGCTGGATGGGACCGCTGGCCGGCCTGGTCACCGGCGCCATCACCGCCGTGACCGGCGTGTTCGTCATCCCCGCCGTGCCGTATCTGCAGGGCCTGGGCCTCGGCAAGGAAAGCCTGGTGCAGGCGCTCGGCCTGTCGTTCACGGTGTCGACGATCGCGCTGGCGGTGAGCCTGGCGCTGGGCGGCGCGCTGTTGCATACCCCGGTGCTTGGCGCTTCGGTGCTGGCGTTGGCGCCGGCGCTGGGCGGGATGTTCATCGGCCAGTGGCTGCGGCACCGGATCAGCGCCGAGCGTTTCCGGCGCCTGTTCTTCTGCGGATTGCTGTTGCTCGGCGCCGATCTGGCCCTGCGCGGCACCTTCTGACCGTTCATGGCATGAAAAGCTGACACAATCGCCCTTGATACTGGTGCAGGACACGCAACGCGGCATCCGCCGCGGCGCACCGGACCATGAAAGGGCGATGCGGCATGAAGCGGCGCACGGGCAGTACCAAACTGTGGGCAACGCTGGGCAAGCAGGCGGCGCGCAGCGCCAGGCGCCTGCAGCGCACGGTCACCGATTCCGTGCTGCGCACGGCCAAGCAGCAAGGCAGCGCGGTAAGCCAGGCCGTGGGCAAGGCCGCGCGGCGGGCGCTCACGGGCGTGGTCACGCCCGCCAGCGCGCCGGTCAGCCAGGGCGGCGGGGTCTGGGAGGAGGGCGTCTGGGGCTTTGGCCTGGGGATCGGCACGCTGGGGCAGCGGCGCTACCGGATCTTCGTGCCGCCGGGCGTCAGCGTCACGCGGCCGGCGCCCCTGCTGGTGCTTCTGCACGGCTGCGGGCAGGACGCGGCCAGCTTTGCCGCCTGCGCCCGGGTGACAACGATTGCGCGCGACGCCCGCTGGGTGGTGCTGATGCCCGAGCAATCGGTGCAGGCCAACGCCCAGCGCTGCTGGAACTGGTTCCGGCCCGATGCCCGGGGCGCGGCGGAGGCGGCGCTGCTGATGTCGATGATCGACCATGTCTGCCGGCGCTATGCCATCGTCACGGAGCGGGTCTGCGCGCTGGGCCTGTCAGCGGGCGGCGCCATGGCGATGATGCTCGGCCTGCGCTATCCCGAACGGTTTGCCGCCGTGGGCTCGCACTCGGGCGCGGTGCCCTACAGCGCCGCCAACGCGGCCCAGGCCCCGCGCGCCATGCGCGGCGAGCGCGGGCCCGATGCGCTGGCGGCCCGCCACACGCTGGCCGGGCGCCGGCCCCCTCCGCTGCTGCTGTTGCACGGCGATGACGATACCGTGGTCGCTTATGACAATGCCACCTCGGCCGCCGCGCTGTGGCTGGACCTGTTGCCGCCCGGCGGGCCCGTGCCCGAGGCGCTGCCGCCCCGCCGCGTGCGGCGCGGCACGCGGCGCGCCGTGGACGTCTTCGACTGGCAGGCCGGCATGCGGCCGTTCCTGAGGCTCGTCAAGGTGGAGGGGCTGCGGCACGCCTGGAGCGGCGGCGCACCCGGCCAGGCATTCGCCGATCCGATGGGACCGGACGCGCTCAAGATCGCGCTGAGGTTTTTCTCGGTGAACGGGCGCGCGGTGGCCTGAATGGCTGTGATTCAGAGGGGTCCGACGGGCTCGAAGGTCACGTCGCTGGTCGGGCATGCCACGCAAGGCAGGATCAGGCCGTCGTCCTTTTCGTCGGGACTCAGGCCCGGCCATTCGATCCGGTAGCGCACGCTGCCCGCATGGAGCTTGCTGATGCAGGCGCGGCAGGTGCCGTTGCGGCACGAACTGGGCAGCCGCACGCCATCGCGCAGCGCGGCCTCGAGCAGGCTCAGCGCCGCCGGCGCGGCAAACTGCGTCTCGCCGGGCAGGACGCGTGCCGTGTATGCCGCGTTATCGGTCATCTGGCGCATCGGTGTCTGGAAACCGTGCGCGGCCGTGGGTGGCGTCGCGCAGCGTGGCCATGGCGCCCTCGCGCAGCGTGGCCGGCAGCCGGATCACCAGCCGGGCCTGGGCATCGTAATGACTGTCGATGAGCGCGTAACCCTCGCCCGCCAGGGATTCCAGCCAGCGGCGCACGCGGGGCTCGTCCGCGTAGTCGATATCGACGGTCAGTGTGGCAAACGCGATGCGCTCCACGCGCTCGGCGTCTTTCAGCGCGGCGGCAATCGCATCGGTGTAGGCGCGCACCAGTCCCCCCGCGCCGAGCTTCACGCCGCCGTAGTAGCGCACCACGGCGGCCAGCACGCCGTCCAGGTCATGGTGGCGCAGCACCTCCAGGATCGGGCGTCCGGCCGTGCCCGAGGGCTCGCCGTCATCGGACATGCCCGACTGCCCGCCCGCCAGCAGCGCCCAGCACACATGGGTGGCGGACGGGTGCCGGGCGCGCAGGTCCTGCAGTACCGCCATGGCGGCGTCACGGTCCGGCACGGGCAGGGCCAGGCCGATGAAACGGCTTTTGCGGATCTCGATGTCCGAGTGGACGGGGGTGGCAAGCGTGTAGGTGGGCAAAACGGCGGAGAATTCGGATGTGCCAGGGCAGGAGAGCGAGTGTAGCGCAGCCGGCGGGGCCCAGCCCGCCGCGTCTGACCCCGCAGACGCGCCGTGCCTGCTACCCTGTGACCTGCACGGCCCTTGCCGCCAAATGGAGACCTCATGACCCGTTCGTCCCCCGATCCCGCCGCGCGGCGCATGGCGCCTGCCACCGAGCGCAACCGGGAACCCATCCTCGGCGTGCTGCGGCAGGTGCTGCCGGCCACCGGCACGGTACTCGAGATTGCCAGCGGCACCGGCCAGCACGCCGTGCATTTTGCCGCCGCGCTGCCGGGCATCACGTGGCAGCCCAGCGACCCGGACGCGACCTGGCGCGAATCGATCGCCGCCTGGACTGCGCATGCCGGCCTGTCCAACGTGTTGCCGCCGCTGGCCATCGACGTGCGCGCGGAGCCGTGGGGCATCGACGCCGTGGCCGCCATCGTCTGCATCAACATGATCCACATCTCGCCGTGGGCGGCCACCGAAGCACTGTTCGCCGGCGCCGGCAGGCGGTTGGGGCCGGGCGGCGTGCTGTTCCTGTATGGACCGTATCGCCGCGACGGCGCGCACACGGCGCCCAGCAACGCGGCTTTCGATGCGCAACTGCGTGCCGCCGATGCCGAGTGGGGCGTGCGGGACATGGAGGCCGTGATCGCGCTGGGCGCCGCCCAGGGCATGGCCTGCGACGCGCCGATCCCGATGCCGGCGAACAATTTCAGCCTCGTGTTCAGGAAGGCCGTGGCCGGCTAGCCGCGCACGAGCATCACGATGGCCGTGGCGATCAGGCAGACCGCGAACGCGGCGCGCAGGCGGCGCTCCGGCATCCGGTGCGCCAGCGCCACGCCCCAGGAGATCGTGAGCATGCCGCCCAGCGAGAGCGGGATGCCGCTGGTCCAGTCCACATGGCCGGCCTGGGCGTAGGTCACCAGGGCCACGACCGCGCCCGGCGTGACCAGCGCCAGCGCCAGTCCCTGCGCGGCGGCCTGGCGCATGCCGAACAGGCCCACCAGCGCGGGCGCGGCCACCACGCCGCCGCCCACGCTGAAGAATCCCGAGAACGCGCCGCCCACCACGCCCACGGCCGGAATCCAGCGCGATGACAGGCGCGCCTGCTGCCGGGTGGTGGCGCGGCCGGGCAACAGCCGCCAGAGGAAGTACAGGGCCAGGCCGATCATGAAGACGGCAAAGATCCGGCGCAGCAACTGGGCATCCATGGCCGTGGCCAGCCGGGCGGAGAAGTAGGTGGCCAGCACGGCCGACAGGCCGAGCACGACGGCCGTGCGGAGGTCGATATCGGCGCGCTTGCGGTACTGCCAGAAGCCGATCAGCACATTGGGCGCGATCATGACCAGCGAGGTGCCCTGCGCGAGTTGCTGGTCCATGCCGTAGAGCAGGCCCAGCGCCGGAATGGCGATCAGCCCGCCGCCGATCCCGAACAACCCGCCCACGGCGCCGAGCAGCCCCCCGAGTCCGAAAATGAGGAGGGCGGACAGCAGCGTATGGTCAGGCATGGTGAATCCGGGGGCATCGGCGGGGTCGAGGTTGCCGATGATACGCAGACATTGGGGGATACATGGGGGAGGTCGCCGCGGCAAGCGCCGACCCTTCCCCCGACCCTTCCCCCGACCCTTTCCCGTGCCTCACCCCTTCGCCGGCGCCGCCAGCGCCAGCGTGCTGCCCCGCACCTCGATCCTGACCGGATCGGTCTTCTTCCATTGTTCCTTCGGGATTACGAGCTTCCAGGTCTCGTCCGGGCCGGTATGCCGGAACAGCGCCACCACGCCGACATACTCGGCCTCGGCATGCATGGGCTCGGCCAGGCTCACGCGCTCGTCCGGGCGCAGCACCACGTCCCTGGTGGCCAGGAGATCGGGCTTCAGCGATACCAGGTCATTCGTCTGCAGTTGCGCATAGCTCAGCTGCGTGAAGGTCTCCGGGCGCTTCAGCTGGTAGATCCGCACGACCGTCGACAACGACAGTCCGGCGCCGCTTGAATTCAACGACGACCGGCTGGCGAGGTCGAGATTCATGGTCTTGACCTGCGTTGTGAATGCCCACTTCGCGGCTTCCACCGTGCTGTCCTTTACCGCCTGCCCGACGCCGCAGCCGGCGGTAAGGATGGCAAACAGGCATATCGCGCCATTCCGAAACTGCTGTCTCATCATGTGGATCCTCTCGATTCATGGTGTGGCCGTCCTGCGTGTCCGCGGACCTGGCTGCGGGATTCCCGTCCAGGTGCCGAGCCGCACGCGCGTCATGGTTTCCGGGGCATGCCCGGGCTGTGGGGCGAGTTGCGTGGCGAGTTGCGTGGCGAGTTGCGTGGAATACCCGAGCTTCACCGCATCGTCATTCAGCGCGGGCGCGGGCATGAGCGACGGCCGCACGTGCATTTCCAGCCGGGCATGCGCCGTGTGGCCCAGGTAGAAGCGCAGCAGCATCATCACCTCCCGATGCCGCGCCCCGCCCGGGATCAGGCCCAGCACGGTCTCGCGGGACGCCGGGGTGATCACCACGCGGACGACATTGGCCCGGTCGAAGAAGCCGCGTCCGAGCACGCAGTTCTGCCCGAGCGGCATCGGCTCGGCCGATTCCAGGCGCGTCCACACCGGATGGAACTCGTCCACGCGGACCTGCGCATCGGGCACGGCGTGTTGCAGCACACCCGCCAGGCCCTCGGCCGTGCGCGTGCGCTGGCTGGCCAGCCCGAGCATCGACAGCAGCTTCTGCGTGGGCACGGCCTGGCTCACCGCCGACTTGCCGATGCCGAGGCCCAGCAGGCTCAGCAGGTAGCGCGAGACCTCATCGTCGCCAGTGCGGCGAAAGCCCACCGGATAGCGATACTTCCGGGCCACGCGGTAGAACTGGGTGACGATCCGGTGGTGAAACATGTCGAGAAACGCGGCCAGCGTCGCGGCGCCATCGCGGCGCTGGGCCACTTCATCGACGAAGTGCGACGGCATGCGGGCATCGACCCCGTACAGCCCCAGGAACGTGGTGCGTACCACGGGCGGCGCGCCGGGGTCGTCGCCATCGCGTTCCACTGCGTCGATCTCGCGGCCCGGGAATCCCAGGCGGCCGCTCGACCGGAAGCGCACCGGCTCGTTGGCCGGCGAGTCGGTCGTGCCCAGCGGCGGCCGGTCCGGCGCGGCCAGCTCGATGAGTTCGCACAGCCGGAAGAAGTTCATGCGCGGCGCATCGGCAAGCAAGGCGTCCAGCAGCGCGCCCGCCCGGGCGTCGGGCGAATGGGGTTCCCGGGCGGTCAAAACGGTGCTCCCTCGCCCTTGCTGTCCGGCCACGCGAGCCGCTTGCCGGCCGGTTGCGACACGATCACGAGCCGCGTGTAGAGGTTAAGCGTTGCGTACAGCGACAGGAACCGGTTGAGCATCTCGCCGAACAGTTCCAGGTCTCCCTCGCCGGCAAAGCGCGTGCTGTCGAGCCAGACCTCGATCTCGACGCCGCGCAGCAGTCCGCCGCTGGCCAGTTTCTGCAGGGGCCGGTGCCGTACCTCGGTGATCGCCTCGATGCGCATGCGGTTCGTCTCGCCGTCCGTCCAGTCATAGAGCGCGAGCGTGCCGCGCAGGACCTCGGCATCGAGCAGGGACAGGTAGTTCGGCGCCAGGTGCGAGAGCACGCGCCAGTGAAAGCGGTCGCCGGTGGGCGGATAGACCGGCAGCGTCGGCGCAGTCAGGTTGCGCACGGCGTCGACATTGGTAAATCCGCCCCGCATGCGGGTAATGCCCGCCTCGCGCAGCCCCTTGCGCGGCAGCATGCCATTGGTGCCGGTGACCGACAGCGACAAGGTCTCCTCCGGCAAGGTGTGCTGGGTGTCCCAGGCATGGCCGCCCAGCACGACCCAGGTGTCGCATCGGCCCGATGGACCACGCCGCACGCGCGTATGGAAATAGCGTTCGGGCATCTCGTGGCGCAACATGCCACCGCGGTGCCGGAATGCCGCGAACGGCGCGTATTCGAAGCGTTCGCCGCTCGCCGCCTCGAAGCCCCGCACCGTGTCCACCGAGTACGCCTCCACGTGCCGGCTGTGCTGCGCCATGGCGCGCACGCGGTATTCGGTCTCGAAGTGCGTGATCGTGATCGGATCGGCCTCGAGTTCGAACAGGTTGATGATCGGGGTGCAATAGAGCCGCACGTTTTCGGCCGAGAAACGCAGGTCATCAGGAAAGGACCTGGCGAGCACCACCTCCACATCGACATGATCTGCGCCCGGCGCAGCCGCCGCGATGGCCGTCATGTCGAGCCCGAACAAGTCCACGAACATGAACTTCTCGGGAAAGGTGAAATACTCCAGCATCAACTGGTAGCCGCCGAAGGCGTTGTCCGGCTTGGGCCACAGGCGCTCGTCCGCGTTGAGGCCGGCGGGCCGCAGCGCCAGCCCCGGCATGGGCAGCGGGGCGCCGGGGCGATCGGCCGGGTAGCCCGGCACCCTGACGTGCATCGCCACCGGCGCGGCGGTCAGCGCGGCATGAAGCGCCAGGGCCAGCGGGCGGTCGGCGTGCAGGTACAGCCGCAGGCGCGGCACCGCCACGGTCTTGCCTTCGCCCTGTGCCTGCATGGCCAGCCGGAGGCGGATCACCGAGCGGCCATCCTCGCGGGCGTAGGTGCCGGCCTCGGTCAGGCGCAGCGGATACAGGTCCACCGGCTGGGTCGTGCGATAAATGCACTCGACGCTGTCGCCGGCGCCCGGCTGGGTGCCGAGCGCGACGGGGTCCGAGACGGCCTCGAGCCCGGCCGGCAGCACCTCGTGGCGCTGCAGCGTGCCGATGGCGGGCGTCATCTCCAGGATCGAGAGCGACGGGATCATGCGCAGGTAGTGCGGCCACAGCATGCTGACCAGGCCCTCGGTCAGTTCCGGCAACTCGTCGTCGAGCTTGTGGCGGAGTCGTCCCATCAGGAAGGCGAAGCCCTCGAACAGCCGCTCGACGTGCGGGTCGCGGTCGCCGATGCGGTCGATATTGAGCATGCGCGCGCGATCGGGATACGCCTGCGCGAACTCCTTGCCGGCCTCGCGCAGGTAGCGCATCTCCGCTTCGTAGTAGCGCAGGATGTCGTTGTCTTGGGTGGGATGCTTCATATCTCGGGAGGGCTAGGCGATGGCGACGGCACGGGCCGGGTCGATGGCGATCAGGTCCGCCACCAGCGTGTCGATGCGATGCGCGATGCCGGCCTTGTCGACATCCTTGCGCGTCATGCGGACTTTCAGCAGCCGCAGCAGTTGCAGCTTGGCCTCGAATGCCAGGGCCGGCTCCCAGGCGGCCAGCCGGAATCGCGCGCTGCTGGCTTCCAGCGTGGAGAGCAGGTGGAGGGCCGTGTCGGCCCGGTCGGCGCGCTCGGCCACGCGCGCCATGACCAGTTGCCGGACGAAGCGCTCCCGCTCGCCATCGGGCGCGGGCAAGCCCTGCAACCAGGCGAATGCGGCGTCGAGGCTCTGCCGCGCGGCCAGTTCGGCCGCCTGGGCCTCCGTTTCCGCCCAGTCGGTGCTGGCAGAGGCCACCGCCACGGGCGCGACCACATCGCCCCGTTCGATATCGCGCACGGTGGCATGGCGGGCGATCCATTCCAGCGTCGTGTCGTCCGCGAACGGCGTGCCGTCGGCAAACGCCAGTTGCTCGATGCCGGGCAGCCGCTCCAGCATCAGCGCGCAATCGGTGGCCAGCAGGTCGCGCACGCGCGCGTAGTCGCCCCCGGCCTGGTCCTGAGCCGTGAAGGCGTAGTACTGGAGATCGAGCCAGAAATGATTGGCGCCCTCGGCGAACGCGCGCTCCAGTCTGTCCAGCAGTTCCGGCCACTGTTTCCGCAGCAGCAGGCGCTTGAGCTGGGCACGCAGTTCCGCGCGCGGGGCCACCAGTCGCGTCTTGCCGCTGACCTCGTGCGGCGGCACCTCGGTCAGCGTGTCCCAGCGCACGCAGCGCATCAGGCGGTAGGCCGCCAGGTAGCCATGGGGCTGGTCGCGCAGGAACAGCGCCATCTGGCGGGCCCGGTCCAGCAGCTCGCGCGCGGACGATACTTCGCCCGAAGCCAGCATGACCGGGGTGGCGGGCGGTGATGGCTCGTCGCCGTTCGCGGCGCTATCGGCGGAGGGCGCTTCGACGCGGCCCTCGAAGCGGCGGAAGAGGGCGTCCAGTGCCGGGCGTGCGGGCTCCGGCCACTGCGCGGTGCGCTCGAGGATCAGCGCCAGCGCCGACAGCGTGCGCTCCAGCGGCATGCCGGAGAGGCCCTGGACGCGGTCCAGCCGATCGGTAAACGTCGCGCTGGCGAGCCACTCCATCGCGGCCCTGCGGCTCTCGGCGCGGGCGGGCAGCAACTGTGCGCCGAAGCGATCCACCAGCGCCGCCAGCAGTTCGAATCCGGCGGCAATGCCTTCGGCGCCGTCGCGCCGCATGCGGGCGTAGATGTAGTACACGGCCAGGCGCGCATCCTTGGCGGTGCCCTGTAGCAGACGCTCGGCCGTCTCGACGATCAGGGTGTCGTCGATATCGGACAGCTTGGCGACTTCCTCCTTGATCGCGAGGAAATCGTCGTCGTAGCCGGGGTCTTCACCGACCGGCGCATCGGGCCGGATCGGCCGCAGCCAGGGTTCCCAGCGCGCGATCGACGAACGCGCAAGATCGGATGGCGCGCGCGAACCGAACAGCGCGTTGAGCAGATGGTTAAACATCGCTTCCCTTGTTGGTGGATGACGGGAGTGGACGCTGCCTGTCCGCGAAAATGCGTGTAGGCAGCACAAAGCCCCGCAGCGCGAGCAGTTCCAGCGGTCCGTGGCCAAGCTCGGTGCGCATCTTGTAGCGCACCGGCAAGGTCAGGCTTGCGGTCGCTGGCGCGCGCGGGGTGCGGGCGGTCAGGCTGTCGGGGTCCGCGTCGGGGGCGTGGCCCCCGGTCTGCGGGCCGGTCGCGTCGGGGATGGCCTGCCAGGTCAACTGGTAGACCGCGCTGTCGATCGGCTCGATGCTGGCGCGCTCGAGCATCCGCACCAGCCCCCATCGCCCCCCATACTCATAGCTTTTGTTCGTGCCGGCGGCCTCGGTCTGCCATTGCAGCCGGGTGCCCGGCTCCGCCTGGTGGCTGCCGGGCCACGCCATGGCCTGCCAGGTTTCGCGCTGGTTGTAGTAGTGCAGCGTCTGGCCGTCGA
>Ga0255338_1001821_pt1 | contig 36604 bp, 27 predicted proteins | sample MeOH1_35cm_T4_19_FD_203715 | JGI IMG/M metagenome (GOLD analysis project Ga0255338, IMG submission 203715) | Sandy soil microbial communities from University of British Columbia, Vancouver, Canada - MeOH1_35cm_T4_195 | ecosystem: Engineered > Artificial ecosystem > Sand microcosm > Unclassified ...
GGTGCGACAGGAGCGATGATGGCCGACGCGGTGGAAGACCTCATCCAGTTACTCAACCTCGAGCAGATCGAGGTGAACCTTTTCCGGGGTCACAGCCCCGACTCGAGCTGGCAGCGCGTCTTTGGCGGGCAGGTGATCGGGCAGGCGCTCGTTGCGGCCTATCGCACAGTCGAGGACCGCGTGTGCCATTCGCTCCACGCCTATTTCATACGGCCCGGCGACCCGAAGATTCCGATCGTCTATGAAGTCGATCGCTCGCGCGACGGCAAGAGCTTCACGACGCGGCGCGTCGTTGCGATTCAGCACGGCAAGCAGATCTTCAATCTCGCCGCCTCGTTCCAGACGCCGGAGCAGGGCTTCGAACATCAGGCGACGATGCCCGACGTGCCGATGCCCGAAGACTTGCCGAGCGAGCGCGAGTTGAGGAAGGCGATTGAAAGCCAGCTGCCTGAAGCGATCCAGAAGCATTTTGCGCGTCCGCGCCCGATCGAGATTCGACCGGTCAATCCGCAGCACTATATCGACCCGGCGCCGATGGAGCCGGTGCAGCATGTCTGGGTTCGCGCGCGCAAGGAGATCGGCAACGACATCGCGCTCAACCAGTGCATCCTTGCCTATGCCTCCGACATGACGCTGCTCGATACCTGCGTCCGGCCGCATGGCGTGAGCTGGGTTTCGGGCAAGCTGCAATCGGCGAGCCTCGACCACGCAATGTGGTTCCACCAGCCGTTCAGCATCAACGAATGGATGCTCTATACGCAGGATAGCCCCAGCGCATCGGGCGCGAGGGGTCTCAATCGGGGCAGCATCTACACGCGGGACGGGCGCCTTGTCGCTTCGGTGGCCCAGGAAGGGCTAATCCGCTACCACGGATAAGATTTCCGCACTTTTTCGCCCCGGAAAGCCCCAAGAAAGGGACTTCGCCCTTGAAGCAAACGGCAATCTTGGGCATACACGGCTTACGGAGAGGTGGCCGAGAGGCTGAAGGCGGCGGTTTGCTAAACCGTTATACGGTCAAAAGCCGTATCGTGGGTTCGAATCCCATCCTCTCCGCCATTCCCTCTATATAAACCATTGAAATATATAAGATTTTTTGATGCGGGCTGCTCCAGCCCATCATCCAGCCCCACATCGTGTCAATGCCGACGTGGCTCGCCGGACAAAGGATTTGTCCGAATTTGAGGCAAGAGACGACGGAAAGGAGCTGGTCGGGATTTGCTGCCCTACGGCGGGATGAGTTGCGACGAGGAGTTGCTGCATTGGCCGAATCGGTTCAGCCTTTCTCTACGTCAGACCAAATCAGGGACTTCCCTACCTCTGCCTGTCTGACTGCATTTTCAGTTTGAGCGCATGACGCGCCTTCATCAGCCCGCAAAGCAGCGGGAGAAGGACGCGTATGCCAATTCCTCCAGACGATCTTCATTCGCAGCCCGGTCTGTTCGGTCAGCTCGACCTGACCGTTCCTCACAAGCCGGAACAAGGTGTTGCGGCTCCTGTCCCGGCGCGATCTCCGGCGCCCTCGAATGACACCGGCGCGGCGGACGAGATGCGTCCTGCTGAACCCGCAGACGCAGTCCCTGCGCGCAGGACCCGGCGGAAGGCCGGATATGAGAGCGTAAGCTCGCGCAAGACCTCACCTGAAAAATCGGCCTCGCCTGAGCACAAGACTGGGGTCGCAAACTCTCTTCCATCCTCCCAGGCGGCTGCTGACTTGCCAGAGCGCTATTTCACCGTGAGGCAGGTGGCCACACGCTATCGCGTCGGCATTGCGACGGTCTGGCGCTGGGTCAAGGAGCAGGACGGCTTTCCGGAGCCCGTTCGTCTTTCAAAGGGAACCACGCGCTGGCTTGAGGCTGACCTGGTGCGCTTCGAAGTCGCAAGGAGGGCTGGCAAATGACGGCCTTCCTTAAGCCTGCCTCGTGCTGCGGTTCTCGGCCATCTCTCCACGCTGAGATTTCAATCGACCGTGAGGGAGGCTGCTGATGCGCCGCCGTCACCATCCCAACAAGGCCAAATCACATTGGGTCTATGACCTCAAGGCGACCCGCTCGCTCTATGGCGTCAGCAGAAACACCCCTCTGAACTGGATCAAGCAGGGGCTTTGCCCAATCGACGATCAGAGGCCGGTGGCGTTCCGCGGCGACGAGCTCAATCGTTTTCATCTGCAGCGACGGGAGAAGCTGCGGTGTCGGTTGGAGCCGCATGAATTCTTCTGTGTAGGGTGCAAGCGTCCCAGGCAGCCGCTTGACGGCGAGATTGAGGTCATCCCATCCCGCAAAGGCGCAGCTCGTATCACGGGCGTGTGCCCGGACTGCCGTGGCGCAGTCTTTCGGTTTGTGGGCCCGCGGGGAACGCCTGCGTTCTTCGAAAGATATGCGGTCAAGAGCAGAGACGAGAAATGACACTAGTGTGAGGACCATGTTCTCACTGTTGTTGTGCATTGAGAAATTCAGGATTGTCGAAATGTCGAACCCGAAAAATGATCGCTGTCGTCTCGCGTATCAGGCGCATCTCCGGCATGCCAAAGGGCTCAGCGAGAAGAGCATGGATGCGGCGCTGTCTGCATTGACCGAATTTGAAGTCTTTACGCGTCATCGTGACTTCAGGCTGCTTCATAGAGAGCAGATCATCGGCTTCAAGGACCATTTGATGTCTCGCGCGAGCCGCGCCGATGGCCAGCCTCTCAGCGCCTCGACAATCATTCATACGCTGGGACATTGCCGGGCGTTCTTCTCTTGGCTCGTCGAGCAGAGGGGCTATCGCAGCATGAATGCGACCGAGGCGGATTACTTCGCTCCGCCGCGCCGTGAGGTCATGCTGGCGCGCACCCTGCCTCCCAAACCGGTTCCGACGCCGGATGAGGTCCGCCGCATCCTCTCGACCATGCCCGGAGAAACGCTTCGTGCTCGCCGGGACAGAGCAATTGTTGCCTTCATGTATTTGACCGGGATCAGGGTCAACGCAGTCGCCTCATTGCGTCTCAAGCATCTCGATATGGTCTCAAGGACGGTCTTTCAGGATGCAGGCGTCGTTCGCGTCAAATTCTCGAAGAGCCAGGTGACGTCATTCTTTCCTGTTGGGAGCGATATCGAGCAGATCGTCGCGGACTGGGCGCCGGAACTGCGTCAGTGCGGCTATTCACCCGATGATCCGCTCTTTCCTCGGAATGGTGAGCTGGGTTCCAACAGCGATAGCGAGATTGCGCGCGAATGCTGGTCGAATTCCGCTCCAATAAGGCGAATATTCAAGCGCGCGTTTGAAGATGCAGGCATCAGCTACTACACGCCTCACGCATTTCGAAAGACGCTGACCCGCTTGGCGCTCGAAATGTGCTATACGGTGGAAGAGCATTGGGCCTGGTCGCTCAATCTCGGTCACAACTCGCTCAATACAACCCTTCAGCACTATGGTGTGCCGTCGGATGAGCGTCGCCGGCACGTGTTGGGCGCGCTGGGCCGATCGATTGACGAAACCATGGACGAGGGGACCGCGGCTTTTCTGTCATTGTTCCGGACCAATCCTGCCTTGGCGCAAGCAGCCAGAATCTTTGCGCGCCAAGAGAGGTCGTCAGAGTAAATCCTGCTCGACTGGGAGGGCATCCGACTGAACCACAAGAAGCTGAGGCGGGTCTACCGGGAAGAACGTCTCCAGGTCCGCCGTCGCGGCGTCCACAGACGAGCCCTTTGGACCCGCGGGCTGATGACGCTGCCGCAAGGGCCGAAATACGCTGGTCGTTCCACTTCCTGAGCGACACGGTGACCAACAGCCGGCGCTTCGGCATCCTCGCCATCGTCGACGACGTCCTGTTCTTGAGCGTCTGCGTGACCCGGGAGCTCAGCGCAACTGCCAGCTTGCGGGGCTGTCAGACGACCGTTGTCAGCAACAACGGAACCAAACTCACTAGCATGGCAATCCTACGCTGGTCGTAGGAGACCCCCCTCGAATGGCACTACGTCGCACCCGGCAAGCGATCCAGAACACCCTCATCGAGAGCTTCAACGGTGGGCTCAGGGACGAATTGCTGAACGAGACCCTGTTTCGCTCGCTCGACCGCGCTCGCGAGGCGCTTGCTCTCTGGAATGACTATTACAACATCGTCAGGGCGCGCAGTGCTTTCGGCAATCTGCCGCCCACCATATTTACGCCCGGGTCGACGTTCCCGCGATGCAACGGGAAGGAACGTCTGAGCAGATTGGGGGGACACCACGCCCCCTCCCGTTGCATCGCCAAGCCTAAAAGGCTCAAATATTCAAGGGAATCAGCCTCCACTGGATGAACGTTGGGGCTCAGATCAAAGCTATTGGGAGCAGCTCGTGGACTATCGTGCAGCCGGTTCCGTGCGACGGGGGCGATGTTCATGAGCGGCGATCACGCTTCTGTTACGCTGGCTGATGGGCATGAACAGGTGAGCTGCGGCAAAAGTGGATATATGTGGGTCTCGCCGTAGAAGCGTTCTCGACTAAGTTTAAGCTAGTGGAAGTTGGGGATATTCGTAGTCGTATGAACTGTCGAAGGGGGCAAGGTAGCCGTGTCTCGCAATACCGACGATGACTCATCGCGAATTTTTTCTGTCGCGGAGAATTGGCGCGATCAATGTCTGATTGCTGGGCGGTCCCTCCTATGGCCAGAACGGGGCGTGTGGAGTCTTGCCAATCTGGAGCGGTTCAAAGCGTGCTTTATTGACAGGCCAGATACGTCGCAGGACAAAAACTTTGAGCAGAAATTTAGAGAGCAATTAGGAACTGAGGGGGAGGATGTCACTCGCCTCGCCTGCGAATTGTTGCTCATATATTTTCTATTTCCGTCCTGCGTTACGAGGGCGCGCAAGATTGGCCTCATCCGAGAAGTCGCCAAATGGAAGAACCTGGAAATCGACGAGAACGCTCCCGCTTTCAGAGGCTTTTGGTCAGGTATCGGCGACCCAGGCTTAGCTTATAATACTGGCAGGCCGAACGAGCTAACCTATCTAGCTCGCATCGCCCTTGCCGTCGTTGGTCGGCCCGAGGCCGAGCGATCGGCTCTGCTTGCCGATCATATTCGACTGCGGGCGATACTTAACGATTTGGCCGAAAGCCATCGCGAGGAGTTCAGTCGCCCACCACAACTCCGACATGTAATCCTGTACCTGCTTTTCCCCGACCACTATGAGCGCATCGCCAGCGAAGGCCATAAATCCCGCATCTGCGAGGCGTTCAGTGAAGTGCTTGACGGTGACGGGCCAGAGGATACCGACGACTACCTTAAGGCAGTCCGTGACCACCTCGAAAATCTCCTACCCGGTAAGGAACTTGACTTCTATTGGGAGCCGCTCCGCGCGTGCTGGTACACGGATAGCGAAGGGGAGACAATCAGCCCCCTGCAAGCTCTAAACATCAAAAAGCAAATCGTGCTCTATGGACCACCGGGGACAGGAAAAACTTATCAGGCGCGTCAGCTAGCCAATGGACTGATTCGACAGGACTTGCTCAAACTCTGGGGGCCACGAGAATATTTCTCTTCGGGGGCCGACCTCGATGCTCTCGTTGCTAGTCGAACACATCGGGTTCAGTTCCATCCTGGATATGGTTACGAGGACTTTGTGCGCGGACTTCAAATCGGCGAAGGGGGAAATACGGAATATCGAGATGGCGTATTGCTCCGCTTGATCGATGCTTTGAAAGAAGAAGCAGCGGAACTGCATTCCGTTCCTACTGTCCTCATACTCGACGAAATGAACCGCGCCGATCTCAGCAAAGTCTTAGGCGAGTGCTTTTCGCTTCTGGAAGATCGCGATGGGGATGTCACCCTGGGAGGCCATGACGACAAGCCTCGTCGCATCCGTTTGCCACAGAACCTATACCTCGTTGGTACGATGAATCTCATCGACCAATCACTAGAACATGTCGATTTTGCGCTCCGTCGCCGTTTCCTGTGGTTTTTCCGGGGCTTCTCCGTAGGGGATTTTATAGCCGTCGCGCGCTTCCGGTGGGACGCTCTTGTCGAAGCTCGTGTCATTCGCAAGGAATGGGAAAAGGTTGAAAGTGAGTTTCAAGTCCTCGCCGAGCGCGCTGAAAAACTCAATAAACTGATTGATGGCAACAGAACACTTGGTTCGCAATATCAAATTGGCCACACCTATTTCTGCGACGTTGTTGCCTTCGCTCATCGTTTCCTCGTTGCCTCGGAAAAACGCCGCAATCGCGTCCTCTTTAATGGGCGCGGCGCGGCACTTGATCCCGTGATTGCATTGTGGCGCTACTCGCTCAAACCTCTTCTGGAACAATATCTCTCTGGCATCAGCACTGACGAGCGCGATGCACTCCTTCGGAGTGCGGAGTCTATTCTTTGTGCGGGTGAGGCGGCGTGACCGAACGCCTAATCGTTGCCCGTGATTGTTCGTTTCTTCTGCCATTAGGTCGAGACGACGATAACTGGCTACGGCGCTTGGTTGCCACCGTCAAGCCTGCGGAAATGCTTTTACCGCTCGGCGAAGGCGGGCAAGATGATGAACCAGTTGCCACCTTCGATAGCACTGCCGGGCTCTGGCGGGCGGGCCGTTATGTCGGCGAGATCACCTTCGATGGCGGCACGCTGCGAATAGAGCCGCGTTTCGGCATGTCGGCTCTGATGCGCTGGCTCGGAACCATCTGGGGCGTGCGTCTCATCGAATCTAAGGGTTCGCTCCGCGAGCAGCGCTTTTGGCTGTGGCTTGTCATCGCTTATCTCTGGGCTGGGCGGCTCATCGCCGCGGCCAAGCATGGCTTGCCCTATCGACGGATGGAGACCATCCATAAAGGTCAAGCCTTGCGCGGCAAGCTGCTGTCGCGCGAAACAGCTTTGGCGCGCGCTGTCGGAGATGACCGTATAATTAGCCTTACCCGCACGCGAGTTGTCGATCCCGCCATCGGTGGCATCTTGCTCGCAGCTTTTGACAGGCTGCTTGAGGCTCTGGGCGGACGCGGCGAGCGCGCAGCTTGGCTGCCCGACCGAGGCAAAGCCATTGTCAATGATTTATATGCTGCACTCGGTAGTCATGCCGATCAAGATATTGCCCGTAAATATTCCACACTTCGTTATACGCCGATCACAGAGGGCTACCGTTCTGCTGTCGATCTATCGCTCTCCATTCTTAAACAGAGTCCGCGCACACCCGCCGCAGGCGGCGAAGTAAAGGCTTACGGTATCCTGGTCGACATGGCGGAGATTTGGGAACTTTATGTCGCCAAGCTCCTGCATATAGGTCTACCAGCTTGGCGAGTGGTCCATACCGGGCGCACCACAAAGCATTTCCGTTGGCTCCTAAGAGGCGACGGTGATGAAACCTTTGGCTCTCTACGTCCCGACATTATAATCCTCAACAATCGAGACCAGTGCGTGGGAATTGCTGACGCTAAGTATAAGACGACACGGATAAATGCGAACAACGCCACAGGTGTTCTGCGGGAAGATCTGTATCAGATCGCAGCTTATCTCTCCGGGTTCGGAGATTTTGACAGGCAACTTGATGGCTTTCTTATATATCCAGATGATCCATACGGAGAAGTATCTCGTCGCCTATACCCGAAAAGCCCATGGAAGATGATTTCGGCCTCTCGGCGGAATCTCTGGTTTCTAGCTTCAGATGGAGGCGTCGAATCTGATGGCACTTCCATAACGGAGAATGAGCGCATGATCATCTCGACCGTTCAAAGAGCCCTTATGTCTGCATGATCTCAGGCGCAAGGTAATCTACCCCCGTCTCACGCATTTCGAATGACACTCACCCGCTTGGGGCTGGAGATGTGTGAGTCGATCGAAGAGCTTTGGGCGTGGTCGTTCAATCTCGGTCACAACTCGCTCAATACAACCCTTCAGCACTATGGCGTGCCATTCGATGAGCGTCGTCGGCAAGTGCTAAGCGCGCTGGGCCGGTCGATGGACGAAACCATGGACGAGGGGACGGTGACTTTTCTGTCATTGTTCAGGACCAATCCTGCCTTGGCGCGAGCCGCCAGAATCTTTGCGCGCCAAGAGAGGGGCGGTTGAATAATTCGACCTTTCGACGCGAGTGAATGAGCATTCCTCTTGTCCTGAAAGAAGCGTTAGTCGCGTTCGAAGCGTGGCGGTGGCACTAAAATACGATCCCTACGTACTTGTTGGTAGACCATGGTTCCTGGCGCCCAAAGTTTTTCTCGCCGGTTCTCCAGCTGCGTGACTCGGACAGGTAGTTGGGCGCACTCATACTGGTGCTACGGCAAACCCCCAATTAACATCACCGGGGCCACTAAATGCGGGAGGATTCAATTATGCTCGAACCGCGCCAAACAGTCGTGTGTCCGCAACCGGCACTCTGGGCGGAACTCCATAGCCGTCTACAAAAGGTGGCGGCGGAAAATGGACTCCCGCCGCCACCCCAACCGCTCATTCTCAATGGCTGGGTTTTCTCTAACGACGTAGAGAAACGCAATCGATGGGAGGAAACCCTGGCATGGGCGCAGTGATACGGCCTGAGTGCTCTGCTGGGCGGTTTGGCCGAGGAGTCGATGTACGCCGTGGACCAATTGTCCGATTACGAGATCGGACCTCTTGTGGCCCCGATGCACCGGCCCTGGAATTGCGACCCTAAGCCCAAGGCTGACGCACGAACTCGAGTAGCAGCGCTGGAATTCCTGCAGGCCAACTGGCAGGAGGTCGTGGGCGCTGAATTGGCGGCAATCACATCGCCGTGCCGACTAACTGGTTTAAAGGGGCGTCGTCTTGTCGTGCTGGTCAAAACCGAGCAGTCGCCACCGTGGGGAAGTTGGACTGCCCTTGCTGGAGATGAGCGAAGAAGAGCGTTCGCAGCCTTCAGGAGTGCAGTTAATCGTTCGATCGCACCGCTCGAGGTCGATCACATCGACTTTGAGAGCATATAAGCGCCGGCAGAACAGAGCGGCAATCAAGAAAATTGACGTGCAAATGCCCTCAATTCGGTTGACGGAGAGCCGTGACTGACGAGCTTTACGTCAATGTCGACCTCGGCGACCAAATCGAGTGCTCTAGCTATGGCCTCATAGATCCAGTTCGCACGATTTCCAAAAGCGCCGCCGCCAAGAAGCGTGAGAAGAACAACATTGGATCCGCCGCTCCTGGCGTTCAGTACTGCGGACAAAAGCGTGGCTTCGTATGCGGCCTCCAGGACCAGCCGAGCAAATGGCGCCCAGTGATCTGTAGGATGATCACCGTATGCGACCGGTAGAGCTGAACAGAAGGCTTGCGATACCAATGGTCGTTTCGGTCCTGCGGCATCGGTTACTTCCACATCCCGATGAACTCCGATCCTGAGGCTTCCTCTCAACTCGTCGACTTCGTCGGGTGAAAGAGTCTCAAGATGACGGCTGATCGCAGCGAGCCCTTCGCGCGTTGCCAAGACATAGCCGTTCTGCATTCTCCACAGCTTTTCGATTGGGCGGGCGAGCGCCGAACTCAACGCCGCTCCGACATCGGCAAGGCCGTCGAGCTGACGAGCGGCAGTCTGGCCGGCGATACCTTCGACGGGGACAAAATAGTTCCGATAGACCGTGGCCGCTCCGGCGGCAATCGCGCAGGCTGGCCCCTGTGTGTGGTCCCATTGATATCTGGTCACGCCATGTTCGGGCGTTACATTGAAATTGACCATCTCCAGCATGTTGAACTGCGAGGCGACCTGAAAGAGTGCCCCCGCATATTCGGGCGCTTGATGCATTTGCCGGACGTTGCCTTGGACAAGCCTGACCCTGAGGCGTCCTGATGAACCAGCGGCACTCCACGCTCTGTCTCTGAGAGTTTGCAGGGAGGCGAGCTCGAACTCGCCGATTTCATAGGCCGCGCCATTGACGAGGGAGCGCAATTTCGTGCCATCGACCACGAGTTTTGAGCGCGTTGTCTCATATCCGTCTTCCTTGAATCCTGTGAGCCTTTCGAACCAATCCATGAACGCCTCCTTTGTGACCTGGTGAGTTCGTCGCAAGTTGAGGACATAATCCTCTTGTGCCTGCGTCTCGATGGCACCGGGGCGGGCTTGTCGTACCCACTTGATTGCCTCCCGGGCGTCGCAGCCTTCTTCGACCAGAAGCCGCGCAGCGACGAGGCCGGTCCGTCCCAGGCCTCCGCGGCAATGAATCACCACCTTCCCACCGCCGGAGAGGTTCATCCGGATGGCATCCCGCACATCGCTCCACTGCTGCTCAAAAGCTCTGTCCGGCACACTGACATCGACAATGGGCGCGTGAATCCACCTCATTCCCCGCCGTACGACGGATTGCCCGAGATCGGGTACCCCGAGGCTCTCAAGTTCATGGCTCTCCATGAGGGTGACGACGGCAGACGCTCCCCATTTCCTGATGGCATCGAGATCAAGGTCGAGATCCCTGTCCCATGCCTCGCCATAGACGCTCTCTCCCTTCTTGCCAGGGCAAAAGGTGAGGCCAAGGGTGCCCTCGCCGAGCTGCAGTTCATTGAGACGCAAGGGGTGCGTGATGCTTGTGCGAGCCATATTCCCTCCTTTCGGTTGATTGTCGCGGAGAAGGCTTTGTGACTCGAAACGCGCCACTTAGTGTGGTATAAACAATAAGATCAGATGATAGTGTTGTCAATACACGAAGAGCCATGTTCCAGTATCAATACCCTCATCCCGCCGTCGCAACCGACATAGCCATCTTCACGCTCAGGGAGGGGCAACTTGCATTGCTGCTTGTCAAACGCCGCGACGCGCCGTTCGCAGGACGGTGGGCTCTTCCCGGAGGCTTTTTGAAGATGGACGAGGATCTCGTCTCCTGCGCTCGGCGAGAGTTGCGCGAAGAGACAAATGTCGATGCAAAAATCCTGGAGCACTTCGGAAATTTCAGTTCGCCAGAGCGCGACCCCCGGGAGCGGGTCATATCGATTGCCTATTTTGCATTGGTGGAGTCGAAGGAAATCATCCCTCGGGCCGCCACAGATGCAGCAGATGCCAGGTGGTGGCCAGCCGAAAAGCTTCCTTCCAAGAAAATGTTGGCGTTTGATCATGAGCAGATCATTCGCGAGGCCTTGAATGCGCTCCGATCGCGTGCGGAGGATTTCGAGATTCTCTTTTCGCTGTTGCCTGAGAAATTCACTCTGAGTGAACTGCAGGCCGTCTACGAGGCTGTCACTGCCAAAACCGCGGACAAACGGAATTTCCGCAAGAAGGTTCAAGCATCGAACCTCATCGAAGAAACGGCAGAGTTCGAGCGGGGGAATTTCCGGCCCGCGCGTTTGTATAGACGACGCTCAAGTGGTTTGACGGAGAAGGAATAACCTGACCGTCAACAAGCTCTTCGCTTCGAAGATGGTAATGGGGAACCTAGGGCACCCGCCAATAAACCTCTCTGGTGCACGTCACGTATCTTTGGCCGCCTGTCAGGCCTCATCGGCCGCCATGTCGGCGTGGCCGCCTTCCAGAACAAGGCCTAAAGGGATTTCGTGTGCCCGTAGGCCGATCTCGGCAGGCCGAGTGGAGGCGGGTCTATGGGGCCACGCAGAGAGGGGCGGGGCCCCAAAAGCCGATGATGAGATTTCGTCTTGGAACGGAAAGAACTTGTCTATTCCCGGGCACGGAGTATTTTCGGCTGAGACAACATTATGGATTGGGACCCTTACCGTGAGCTACCCAGCACCCTGCATAGCACCCTACAACCGCATCGACCTGTGCGGACGAGGATGCATATACGCCAGCTGCATGCTGGGAGAGGGTGCCTTGTAGGCGATCAGGTCGTCATCCAGGCAGGCTTCAGGCCGACGCCCCTCACCCGGTTGAACACGGGGAGGGGCGTCGGCCTTTTCAGACTCTGAGGACTGTCATGGATCACAGTAATTTCAACACCATCTCCGTCGAGAACGGGGTTCCGATCAAGGCCTGGACGAAGGGCGTGCCGGTTGATGCGGCTGCCGAGCAGCAGCTCCGCAATGTCGCTGGTCTGCCCTTCGTGTTTCATCACATTGCCGCCATGCCGGATGTTCATTGGGGCATGGGCGCCACGATCGGGAGCGTGATTGCCACCCGCAAGGCCATCATCCCGGCAGCGGTGGGCGTGGATATCGGTTGTGGCATGATGGCTGCCCGCACAAACCTTTCGGCGGCGCGCCTGCCCGATGATCTTCGTTCGATCCGCCTTGCCATCGAAGCCGCAGTGCCGCATGGCCGCACCGATAATGGCGGCGTCAATGATCGAGGCGCATGGGGCGAGGTACCGCAGGCGGCGGTCGCAGTCTGGTCTAGCTTGTCGCAGGACTTCACTCGGTTGTGCGAACGAACGCCGACGCTTGCCAAGTCGAGGACGATCCATCATCTGGGCACGCTTGGGAGCGGCAATCATTTCATCGAGCTCTGCCTCGACGAGGCGGATGCTGTCTGGGTGATGCTGCATTCCGGCTCCCGCGGCGTGGGCAACAGGATCGGCACGGTCTTCATCGAGCTCGCCAAGAAGGAGATGGAACGCTTCTTCGTGCAGTTGCCTGATGCCGATCTCGCTTACCTCCCTCAAGGCACCGAGCATTTCGCCGACTATATGAGGGCGGTCTCCTGGGCCCAGAAATTCGCGCGCGCCAATCGCCGCCTGATGATGGATGGCGTGCTGGCGGCACTTGCCCAGTTCTTTCCCGACATTGAAACCGACGAAATGGCCGTCAACTGTCACCACAATTACGTCGACTCGGAAGAGCATTTCGGGGAGACGGTCCTCGTCACTCGCAAGGGGGCAGTCCGCGCGCGGGCGGGCGACCTTGGTATCATTCCGGGCTCCATGGGTGTCAGGTCGTTCATCGTTCGCGGTAAAGGCAATCCGGAGAGCTTCTGTTCCTGCTCTCATGGCGCGGGGCGCCTCATGAGCCGCAATCAGGCGACCAGACAGTTTTCGCTGAAAGATCATGCCGTCGCCACCGCGCACGTCGAATGCCGAAAGGATGCCGGTGTGCTCGACGAAACGCCGGGCGCCTACAAGGACATCAATGCGGTCATGAAGGCGCAGGCCGATCTTGTCGAGATCGTCCACACGCTGCGTCAGGTGGTGTGCGTCAAGGGGTGAAAGGGGAAGGCCATCCCCGCGCGCCCGACGAAGCTGGCCTAAGTTGCGAAGTTGGGCGCGCAGGATGGCGTTACGGCAGGCACTGAACCAAAATCCCAACCGGACCACTCAATGCTAACCGTTAAGCAACGTAATCCCCAGGCCTTGCAATAAGCGGAGCCGCCTTTCGACACGAGGCATCTGAATTTCCAAATTCGCGTCTCCAAGGGTTCGCAGATAGGCTGAGCCGGAGAAGAACCACGCGCCGTGGAGCGGATGTCCAGCGCGATTGAACTGAAAAAAAGGTACCACCGCAGCCATTTCTTGCGGCCGTAGGGGCACCAAAAAGCCAGAAGAGGCTGCCATGGAATATCCGCCGCATATCCCTGTGGGCGGACCATCGGGAGCATCACCTTGTCGAGAGCGTTTCGATTCCTTAGCGCCTCGATACAAACGTTCCAATTGGTGCCTGCAATCTGATTAAGCACTTTACCGTCGGCTTCTGGGTTCAGAGGTCGTCTCATTCCATATGAATGGAATGACCAATTCTTGACCTCGACCTGAAACAGGCAGTTCCTTTCACCGTTGCCTGTTCGCGCTACCCAAGCGTCTAGCTTCTTCCTTCCTTGTGCCGCCCGACACTGATAAGAGACAGTCTGCGCATTATATCCATTGTCTTGCCAGTATTTACATAGCAGACCCAATATCAAATCTTCGCCAATCACTCCGGTTATAGCGGATACATGGGCTCCTATGCCGCCCGGCGCGTCCTCTCCGCCTTCGAGCTCCCGGTCGAATAAATTGAGCAGGGCCAGTCTATTGATCTGCATCTTGATAGCTCCCGTAGGATTACTCTTCGGTTTGGATCAAATTCTTCTGGTCCTGTAGAAATTGATCGCAGATAGCATTTTCTTCCGACTGCATTTCCACAAAGTCCAGAAAGGCTGCAGGAGGGGCGTCTTTTGCATGTATACGCTTGCCTTGACCCCATACGAAGCAACCTAGGCGGCAACGGCATAGATTATCTTGGCCTCTTTCGGCTTTAGGTATCCTGACGTGACAGGGAGCACCGACAACAAGCAAACGATAGAATGACTAGATACACTCTCGGTATGTATGCGGCAAGATCAGTGATCTGATCATTGTCTGCGCCGAACACGATCACTGCTATCGTTTTGGTCTGCGTCAAGAGGTGAGGGGGCAGGGCCAATCAAGGCAAGAAAAGTTCGTTGTCGAGAAGCCCTTCAACATCTTTCGGCCTGTAGCGAAAGCCGGCGTTCCGGAATTGCTCGATGATTTCTGCCTTTCCCGAAGGTGAGAACTGCCGCGCTCCGGAGGGGCCTTCGATATTGCTTACAACCCATCCGAAGAACGCATCTTTTCTCAGGGAGATCACCGCGGGGGCGCCTCCGAACCAGCGATAGAAGTAATAGCCGCCGGTGACCATGGGCGCGACATATGAGCGGAGACAGTTCTCAAACTCCTTGGCAACCTCCACGAGCTCACGGGGAGACTGGATGGGCCTCAGAAGCGAGTTGCCCGGCCAAGGCGCCTCAATGGCCGGGGACTTCTCAAGCCAGCATCCAAACCAACGTCCGATGTGATCGAACTTCTTGATCTTGCTGAACGACTGCCAGATCCGCCGATGGTCCTCGGGCGGGAAAATCTTGTGCAAGGCATCGAAATAATAAAGAGCGCTTTCCGCTTGTGTGGACGATCCGACCGCCGAGATCAGGTTCGTCGACAGAATTTCTTCGGGAAGCATCGAAACGACGTCGATCAGGTCGGGGGTGACCGCTGGGCTATGGGCCAGGAGCTTGAGCCTCTTGTCAGACTCAAGCGCCTCGATCAGCTTCTGGTAGTAGCCGAGAGGCAAGGGATAGGCACGGATCTTCCTCAGAATTGAGAGGAGGCCGATCGGCTTTTCGCCAAGAATTGCCGCGCAGATGTCCCTTGCCGGTGCGGCGGCAAGCAAATCGCCGAGATAAAGCGCTTCGTCGAACGACCGGATTCCGTGAATCTCGATGGCGAGATACACGAGGTGATCCCACCAGGGTTCCGCGGCGTCGACATGCCCGGCAAAGCGAGCGGATGAGTCTGCAAGAAGCATGACCTGCGGGGCCATGCGGCCGTGTCTGACAGTTGCTTCGGCGAGAATTTCGGGCGGCTGCTCGATCTTGCCAAGTTTGGGCCCATTCGTGTCTCCTGACAAATGTTCGCATTCGGAAAGGGCAGGCGCTGGGCTCATGGGAAACCTCTCGATGATGTCGACAGCCACAAGATAGTCGCCCGCTGCGTCAGATTCTGACGTATCGTTACCCGGACATCTTGGGGGCCACGAACCTGGCCATCGGGGCAACGTACGGGCATGAGCTACGAAAAGGCCGAAGAACTCATTCGTCTCGCGACGCTCATGCAGGGCTCGGCGGAGGGATTATCGCTCCTGGATATCGCGCAGGAGTTCGGGGTGTCGCGGCGGACCGCCGAGCGCATGCGTGATGCCGTTCAACGCCTCTGTCCGGATATCGAAGCCGTTGATGGAGACAGCGGGCACCGACGGTGGCGGATTCGAGGTACCAACCCATTGGCACAACTTGCAACGGTGAATGCACTGGAGCTTGCTGCGCTTGACCATGCGATAGAGTTGCAAGCGCAGGTTCGCCAGGGAGATCACCACGAACGGCTTCAGAGCCTGTCTCACAAGCTCCGCGCGGCCTTGACGCACCGGCTGCGGACTCGCCTCGAACCGGATATCGAGGCCCTGATGGAGGCCGAGGGCCTTGCTATGCGGCCCGGTCCTCACCCCCTGGATGAGCACCACGTCGTAACCGCGCTGCGCGATGCCATCCTGAGTTCGTCGGTGGTGCTCCTTCACCATCAGCGGCGAGGATCAAAGGCCAAGGGGCGACAAAAGATTCACCCCTACGGCTTTCTGTATGGCAACCGGCATTACCTGGTCGGCTTCAGCCTCAAGGCTCGCGATTTCCGCCTCTTTACGTTGAGCAATATCGATCGTGTGGAGACGTTGGCAGAACGCTTCACGCGCGAGCAGGAATTCTCGCTCAATGCCTATGCGGAACGATCATTCGGCGTCTTTCAGGGCGATGAAATCCGGGATGTTGAATGGCGCTTTGTTCCAGAGGTCGCTGACGACGTAAGGAGGTTCCTCTTTCATCCCACGCAAACGATGGAAACCAACGCTGATGGAAGCATTACCGTTCGCTTCCGTGCCGGCGGCCTTCGTGAGATGTGCTGGCATCTGGTTACCTGGGCCGGCTATGTCGAGGTTGTGGCGCCTGAGGAGCTGAAGGCTGCTTATAGAATGCATGTGTCGGAGACGCATGTCTGACGCGCAGCGCCCGCTCACTCGACGACAGGATAGTAGGGTGCTGCGAAGGCGATGGACGGATTGTCCATCATCAGGTCGATGAACAATGGAAGCAGGAAGCCAAGAATGGCGGCACCGTCCCGCACCTGGCGACGATTGACACTGCTGTTCCAGGTAGCGCCGCCATGAACCAGCTGATTGCGCAGAACATAGAGGCGATCAAAGAGCGTCGTGAGGATCAGCCTCGTGTCTCGATTCTGCAGGGCGAGTCCGGTTCTTCGCTTGCTCTTTGCAAACCGATCTTCCCAGTCCTCGTAGCCCTCGATGCCATTCTGAAAGTGCCAAAACGGCTGAAAGACGAACTGATTGTCGAGAAGCAATCTGATCGAGCGCGAGAACCGGTCCCAGATTGCGTCGTAAATCCTGTGATCGATATCAACCGCCAGAATCCGCTCAAAGAAGGCGTCAAAATTTGTTCGCTCGCCGGATGGCGATGCCTCCGGAATGTCTTCCGCGTAGGCTGAATTGAATGCGATCCAGAGAAATATGAAGGCGGCGTCCTGGTCGCCGTCTTCCTTCTCGGCCCTCTGAAGCCAGCTTATCGAGCGATGTACACGAAGCGCGAGGTTCTCGGGGAAGCCTTGGCGGATTGCACGCTGCTTGTCTTTCAATCTTGCGGGTGTCGGGCTCTCGCCATTCTTCTCGTGTTTCATCATGTCTCTCGAATTGGGCCTGTGCCAATGATCGGAAGAAATTCTTGTGCAATCGGATCTCTAGCCAACGGTAACCCTTCGCTATTGAGCGGCCGACAAGCCGAACCACGTCACGAACCGGATCAAAGTGGGAATGGCTCTCTTTGAGTAAGATATTGCCATAGCCGTATCATCGCGAATGTATCGAGGCGGCAATACTCTCGTAGCTGACTCTCGATCTGGCTCCTCCGTTCCCGGGTCGTGTCCGGTGAGATCGCTTCAAGGTATCCGCTCATTGCCATGCCGCCGTCCTGGATTCCGTCGAGTGCATCATATCGCAGGTCCGGCGCGATCGCCGGCAGGACGGCTTTGATGCTCCAGCTTCCCTGCTGGCTCGGATGATAAAAACGGTCGCGTGCCACAGGCAGGAGATCGACAATCCGGTCATTGATGGTCGACAGCTGGCGTCGCAACCGCGGATAGCGGTCGGCCAGTTCATTTATACGGCCTCTCTCAAAGCCCGCATTGTAGACGAAGACAGGGCCTCTCTCTCCACATGCGCTAATGAGGGTCTCTGCGAATGCTCTCGATGGATCGCCGCCGCTCAGATCCAGGAATTCCTGCTGCGCAAGAGTTCCGCTGCGTGACAAGCGATGTACGCTGAATTGAAACGGGATCTGCTGGTAGGGGCGCGTCCCTTTCCAGATCGGAACGGCAAATTGCACGGTCTCAAAGTCGATGAAATAAGCTGGCAACTTGTGAGAGGCTAGGTCGGCGCTGGCGCCTTTGGCATCGAAAAATATCTCGTCCGAAATAGTGGAGGTTTTGAGCCGATGCTGACGATCATTGAGGTGTTCGTCAGGAATCTCGCGCATTTCGATCCAGCCGTTCTGCTCGATCAATGCCTTTAATGCCTTCGTTCGTCCCCCCGGAAGCCACCCGATCGGATGCGTCGCCTGAGGCTCCTGACCTTGGCAATGAGCAAGAAAGGGACATTCAAAGGGATCGTTGCAATGTGGGCCCGTTCGAATATCGGGCTCTGTGCGTTTGCGGGCGACCGCCTGCGCTTCGGAGATCCATTCATCTACCGCCGCCCCCCTGCCGAATGCCTCTTCCGTCAGATCCTCCTCCACAAGTAGGCCCCGGTAATCGCCGTCTCCGAGGTAGGTCCAGCTGCTGTCCACATGCGATAGCGTAATCGCCGCCAAGGAGACGCCGGCCTGCATTGCCACGCGGGCCTGAATGGCCACATCATCGCGATGATAATCTTTGACGCTCGTCGACGATTTGACTTCGACCATGCGCCAGGCCCGCGTTCCGCCTCTCTGTATCGGGAGCATGATGTCGGCAAAGGCGAGTGCGCCGCCCGCTGCGAACCCGGCCTCAAAGATTGGCTGCCTGGATTTCAGAAGTTTCTTTGTGCGGTCAAAGGCGGCTTCAAAACCCTCGGTCTGAGCGTCGATGAGCTGACCATTTCCTTTCGGGTCATAGAGCTTTCGAGCGATGTCGCCGACCTGATGACCAACCTCAAATCGCGCTTCTGCCTCTAGCGAATCTTCGCGGAGATCCGGGCGACGGATCTCCAGCCAAAGTCGCTTCGGACACTGCCTGAACGCCAGGAGCTTCGATTTCGACAAATCGGGCATTACAATTCATATGGTAGAAAATGATGTTTAATTATCGAACGCCGCTCCGGCCATGGCAAAGGGTTCTTGAAAGGCGTCGGGAGTGTCTCGGATCTGTCGATTTTGAGCGGCCGATTGAGCTTACGCTTCTGCGAGATGCCGCTGGTTGCCTTACATGGATTTGAACCACGGGTTACTGAACCAAAATCAGCCGTCCTACTGCTAAACGAAGGAGAAGATCTCAGATTCAGGCTGAATTGAGATTCCCTGCGTATGGTGCAAAGGGGCCGACCCTGCGCCATCTTCCGGCGAAGAGAAAGATCATCTTCAGCCTCGTCAGTGAGATTGCTTCGCTCAAACTTCCGAGCTAGACGGCTTTCCATTTCGCATGCGCGTCGTACGACGAGTTCGTCTTCGGCAAAGGATTGATAGGCTTCTGTTAAAGACGAATTTGTCCGGCTGAATGGCGATTGAGGCAGAAGAGTTTCTGTTCCTCCGCATCGACGCTCGGATAATTAAGTTTTCTAAAGTTCAGAAAGAGGACGCTGCTAGCGAACTTGATACCGCGAGGCTCTCCTGTGTCTTGAGCCATTATGCGGAACGCTGGGCATTCAGGTGTAGGTCTTTGCGCTACTTTCGATCTCATTGGCCTGACGTGCTTACATCGTCGGATGTCGTACGTTGTGCAAGCCGGGGTCTCTCAGTATCGGTTTTCGAATATGCCTCGGCGAATGCCGGATGATTTTGAATTAACGGCACATTGTTTGGTGTTCCAGGTCTGCGCCGCCTTCGTGAAATTGAAACCGTCGGTGATAAAGGTCCCGACGTTAATCATCAGGACCTCTAAGGATCATCGGATAGTCTCGGTTCGAGCCGAATTTGTAGATCGCTGAGCATTGAGGTATCCATGCCCGTGCCAATGAGGGTTTGCAGGTAGTCCAATAGATCGTCCTGACGCGGCTGGCCGAAGGCAAGGCGATAAACCGTGAGGCTGCGTTTGAGCCAGGCGAGGCGTGTGATTTCCCTACTGAACGGCAGCATCGGTACACGCCGCTCAACCCGGACTGAGCCCTCATAGATCCAGTATGGGATGATATCGGTGTCGACCGCTGCTTCGGATCGCGCCCGTTCGAACATAAGCTTCCACGGGTCGTCGGGAGCTTGGCCGCGACTCCGGACGACGACGGCTTGGCGCTCCGCGAGATTCAGGCGTACCGCGTGCCCCTTGAAACGATGGACGCGGCCCTCGCGTTGCTCCAGATCCACAGGGTTGCCCGGAAGATTCCAGTGGTAGACGCGATAACAATAGGGGTGGAAATCCAGCCCTTCCTGACCGACAGACGTGGTGGCGAGAACAAACGGCCGGAATGGTGAGTTGAAAGCATCGCGCACGCCTCCGAGCCGTGCGACGGCGCCGTCCTCGTCCTTGTAGTCGGCGAGCCGCATCGCGAAACGTCCGCGCATCTGGAATTTGCTGATGGTGAGGGACTCGCCGTCGACATGCACGTCATCGACGTCGATCTGCGACGGGCGGATGGCCATGGCTTGGGCCATGGCACGAGCGACGCCGATAGCACGCTCCTCGGCTGGACGGGCTCCGAGACCTTCGGCATCGACGAGGTAGTGGGCGTATTCGTCCAGGACGGCCTGAAGATTGTGCTGGGCGCAATAGACCAGCACGCGGCGCCAATAGTGATCGTCGGTATCCCGCCGCAGTAAGGCGACCGCGTCATGCTGATTGAACAGCGCCCGGAACGACCAGGCGACCTCAGCGGCGGCGTTGAGCAAGTGCGTGTCGTCCCACGCCAGCTCGGGCGCGATCCGCTTGAGGGCGCGAAGCGCACAGACGGCCGGACTGCCGAGCGCCACGTCAACCAGCAGGTCCGAAAGTTCGGTGGACGATGCGCCAATGTCGCGCGTCTTCACCGTCGCTGCCAGTTCGGCGACATGATCCTGAAATGCGTCTTCGCTCGCCAGGGTGCGCATGCCATTGGGCGTCTCCAGCCAAGCGCGGGTCCCCGCGCCCAGCAAGTCATCGATCACGGCGGGAACGGCCCACTCGGCGCTGTTGGTATCGTGCCGCGACACCGCTCCTTTTTGCAAAGCATCGAGCGCTGGCTTGAGACGGTCGCTTATAGCGGCGCGCATTCCTTCTTGCGACAAGGCGGTCTCGGTTTCACTGAACACCGCCAGCGGATCGGCCAGTTCGGCCAGTATCGGCGCTGGATAAATCAGCAGCAGCGAGCGCAGACCTGCGAGCCGACCTTGATCGTGCCGAAACTGCAAGGGGCGCAGACGATGCTGCTCGAAATAGCGCCTGCCGGATTCGCCGACGCCCATGCGCCGTTCGGCTTCGTAGGACAGCAGGGCTGCGACCGCATCGGGCACCATAGACCAAGACGAAAATATCAGCGCCTTCGTCAACGGCGCCCCGGCGCGCGCATCGCCGTAATAGGGCATGGCTGCGGGTATCCAGAGATTCTGTTCCAGGTGCTGGCCGAAGATGTCGTCCATGATCGCGCGCATGCGGCCATTTGCCGGGTCCAGCGGCGCGTAGGCGTTGATGGCGTCGTGATCGAGCATGGCCGGTCGAGCCGCCTGGATTGCGGTGCGGAGCGCGGCCGAAGGAGCGTCGACCTGGTCTTCCAGCAGCCGTTTCAGGCTGTAGTGGCGCATGAAGTTGAGCAGATAGGGCGAGGACTTCCAGTATTCGATGATCTCAGGCGCATCGAGCGTGCGCGCCACCTGGGAAACGGTGGATGCCTGCGCGAGGTCGGCGGGCGCGATCGAGACCGTGATGGGGGGCTCGCTCATCATGGAGTCGCGCTCGACCGTGGATGCAACCCGCTCGGTTCGGGCGATCACGCGGCGCAGGCGCCGTTCGATAGTCTGGCGGGTCTCGACCGCTGAGGTATGTGACTGCGGCAGGGCATGCAGGAGGCCGCGGAAGGCGTGCATTTCGCGCGCCAGCGTGGCTGCCACCTCCGGCCCTTTTTCCCGGCCGTAGAGGAAACTCAGGGTCTCAAGGAAGTCCTGATAGTGGTCTCCTTCGTCGGGCTCGTCGCCGGCGAGTGTGAGCATCCGGTAGGGTGTGGCGGAGAGCAGCAGGGTGCGGGCGGCGTGCCCGTCGCCTGCTGAGTAGTCGAACAGTTCGCGCGCGAGGATCGCCGCGTCGCTGTCGCCATGCAGCAGATCCCGGAACCGCTGGAACTCGTCCATGATGATGAGGTCGGGTTGCAGCGCATCCACGCAGGCATGGGACAGCTTGGCGCGGAGCCGGGCGACCAGGCTGTTGCGGGGCTGTGTCATTTCTGTGGGATAGGTGTCCCGGCGGCGCGGGAAGAGTTCGCAAACCCGTTCGAGTTCCTCGAAGAGCTCGCGATCCGCCTGAACGTCGCGGCGGAAACGCTCGATGATGCGCTTGTCGACGCCTTCGAGGGTGAGGTTGTCCACCGCGCGGCTCCAACCCTCGACGCCGGCCGTGACTTGCAACAGGTTGTGCAGGCCCCGCGGGCGCGTAACGAGATCGCGCAAGAGATGGAACAGCAGGGCGCGTTCCTGCGTCACGCCCGTCGCGGAGCGCAGATCGAAGGTCGTGCCCGGCGTCAGGCTGATGAAGTTCACCTTGTTGGCGTCGAGGCCCGCCTGGTCGCGCAGTTGCAGGGGAACGAGGGTCATGCGGGTCGGCAGGGCCAGCTCTCGCCGCCCGAGGACGTTCAGCCGGTTGAGGTTCTGGGCGGCGATCGCCTGGTTTGAGCAGATGTAGAGGATGTCGATCCGTTTGGTGCTGTCCCACAGGTGTTCGATCATGCGGGCGATGACCCCGCGCGCCACCATCGTCTTGCCGAGGCCGACTTCGTCGGCGACCAGGAACTGGCGGACAGGATCGTCCTGGCCGTAGAGCCGATCGAAGACGTAGTCGACGGTGCGCCGCTGAAAGACCTTGAGGGGAGCGAGCGCCGCGTCGGCGCGAAACTGTTCATTCGGCATGCGCGGCATCCTGCATGGTGAGCGCAATTCGGAATGTGTTCCAGAGTGCGCGGAACTCGGCCGGAATCGGATCGGTATCGTCTCTGTCGCCGGTTTCTAGGCGTGCGATCAGCCGTTCGATGGCACGAAGCTGGTCTCCGCCCCGGCAGAAGGCCCGAACCATCTCCTCGAGGATGGGCGCGTCGTCGCTTGCCGCGCGCCAGGCGCCCTGACCTGACCCGTCCTGCGCTGCGAGCGCGGCGGCGAAGGGATTGCCCAATTCGGAGAGTAGCAGCCGGAGATAGCGGAAAAAGGCGTCCTTGCTGTCGATCACCCAGCGCAGGATGGCGGCGTGGCGCTCTGCGGGCAGTCCCTCCATCATGAGCCCGGTGCTGAACAGGATCGAGACGTCTTCCGTCACGTCGGTCAGGTGACAGGCGAGGAACCGGGTAAGGTCGACCAACGGCATCGCGCCAAGATCGGCGGGCTGTCCCTGCCGGAGCGGCTCAAGCACATCGCGCGCATGCCCTTCGCCCCGTGTTATCGGCCAAACACGCAACGCGCCGAGCCCGGTAAGGGGCAGCGGTTCGGATGGGACCAGCCAGACCCGCCAGACCGGCGCGCCGTCGGCGGCGTGCTCGCCGCGCTTGCAATGCAGCTTGAGGCCGCTGCGGCAAATCTCGCGCCGGGCCTGATCCAATCGCGCCTCGACGGCTCGTTGCGCGGCATCGGCGGCTCCCGTCTCGTCGCGGACGAATGGCCGCGTCAGCCGGCCAAACCCCTTGTCGCCGAGGATTTCCTCGACACTGCCGACCCGCGACCGTTTCCCGGTCAGGGTGGCGAAGATCTCGACATTGCTGCCGGTCAGTAGCGCAGGCCGCGTGGCGTTTCCGGAGCCGACCGTGATCGCGGTATCCCAGCCGCGCTCGGCGATGAACGCCTTGGCGTGGAGCCCTTGCAGGGCAGCCGTGTCCTCTTCCTCGCCATCTTCCGTGGCCGCCATCTCGTCGAGCACGGCCACGCGGGCAAAGCCATCCAGCGTGGCGCCGGGCACCTGCGCGAGTTCGTCGGATCGCCCGATGAAGATGGGCTTTTCGGCGCTGGCGAGGCCGGCGAGCATGGACAAGGTTTGATCGTCGCAGAAGGGCGACACGACGCCCAGCCGAACGCAGTGTTCCGGGCGCCATTGCTTGCCGCCGAGGCCATTGACGGCGAAGGAGACGCTCTGGAACGGCTCAGGCAGGCTCCATTCGGCGCGGCGCATGTCTTCGGCCAGGTCATCGACTAGCGTCTTCGTTCCGTCGGGAGCGCCGACGGTCGCGAGGTCGGGGAGTTGGCGAAGGAAGTCGGCGACCGGGCGGTTGACGGCTTTAGGCTGCTTGGTAATCACGCCGTCGAAGGTGGCGGCAATGTCCCATGAGCGGTCGCGTGTCAGGTTTCGGGAGAGGATGAGCAGACGCAGGCGGGCTGGGTCTTCGGGCCGCAACGGCGTGAAACGCAGCGCCCACATCTTGGGGTGGAAGGCCCCGCCTTGAGGGGCGGCGACCTCGACGACGATGCGCTCGAGCAACGAGCAAAGGCGGGAATGCGGCCGGACGCTCGCCTGGATATGGCCGGCGTCGGTGAAGACGACGAGGCGGCCGGCGATGCGCTCGGCGCCCTCCAGCAGCGCCAGAGGGTGAGAGAGGATGTCGTCGCGGTTCTCGGCGGCGAAGAGCGCCAGACTGACCGGCACGGCGAGCGCGGTCTCGAAGTCGAGCGAGAAGGTCGTGGCGACCGCCGCGTCGAAGACGTAGCCCGCCGGCGGCTGAAGATTGGCGCCGTAGAGCGTTCGCTGTTCAGGATCGAGGCTGCGCCTATTCAGCATGGGCGAGGTCCCGCAGGTGGGATTTGGCCTGCGCCCAGCGGAAGCTGAGGCGGTCGGCGCCCGATGCGCCAGTCCAGCGATCGCGGACAGCGTGATTGGCGTAGCGGGACTGGCTGGTCTTGAGCCGGCGTTCGCGCTCCTCGACGAGCCGCCGCGCCGCGGGCGCCGAGATCACTTGCTCCGTCCCGGCCAGAACCAGATCGCGCCACTCGGTCACAAAGCGCTTGGCGGCCGGTCGGACGGCGTGCGCTGGGTGCTCCACGACATTCCAGAAATCGTCGAGCGACCAAGCACGGACGGCGGCGGTATTGAGTTCGTCGCTCCAGGCTTCAAGCCGAGCGCGATAGTCCTCGATCCAGTCGTCGCGCTGACGCAGCTCGCTGAGCGCGAGGTTATAGAGCAGCGCCGCGCCGTGCATCACATGGGAGAAGATTTCCCCATGCTGGACGAGGCGGCGCGCGGCGGATGGAAACGCCAACAGATGGGGGTGCGTCCAGATATGTTCGCAGTCCGCGTCGATGCCTTCGCGCGCCAGCATCGTGAGCAGCGCGGCCGGCTGGCTGGCGACCAGGCGGTCGATGAGGAATTGCGCCTCGTCCGTGGTCAGGCGGAAGACGGTGCGCTCAAGCAGGTCGCCGGGCATCTGGGGCAAGGCCGGATTCCAGACGGCAGGCGTCTGGGCACCGGCCAGAGCGTCTTCGCCGCTGGATGCACCGCGCGAACGGCCACGGCCCCGCAAGGCGACGAACAGGCTGTCGAGTGAGCCGGGAAAGACCCGGATGCCCCACGCGCCCAAGCCAGCCCAATAGACGGAACTCGGCAACCGTTGGAGCCGTGGTCCTGCATCCCGGCCAATGATGCCGTTGGACTCACCGCCAGCTTTCAGGGCGTCGGCAAGCCGGATTTCGGTGTCGCGCGCCTCGGTGCGGAGCTGCGCCTCGGGGACTTCGCGTTTTTCCAGCGCTCGAAAGATCCAAGGTATGAATAGCATGTACCGCAGGCGCGTCTGGATTGTGCTCGTGCCCGGGAAAAGATGATCGGCGATAGAATCCCGGATAGCGCCCAGCCCCAGTTCGTCGCGCGTCTCCCGCTCCTGAAAGAGTGCCATGATGCGTTGCGCACGTTGACGCTCTGCTTCATCGAAATCGATCCATCCAAGAGATGACATTCGGCTAGCCCCCCCTGTTCTCAGCATAGTGGGATGGCGAGTTTGTTGCATGGACGGGGATGACGATGCCGGTCGTCATCAGCACGATCAGGCCACGCTCGGCGCCGGTCATATCGATATAGGCCCGAACCTGCGCGCGATAATGATCGAGCGTTTGAGCCTCCGGATTCACGTCGCTCTTCCAGTCAACGACCACGACCGGCCGGCCACCCTCGCCGACAGTCAGCGCGTCTGCTATCCCGGCCGTTGCGGTTTCCACGCCATCGAACGCCTGCGCGGCATAGACGGGAAACTCGGCCAGAAGACATGGGCGCAGGGCCGCGATGTCGGGCAGGGCCAGGGTCCGAACGACACAGGCCGCCAGTTCTTCAGCCGACAGCCCCGTTGCCGGGTCGGCCACCGGAGACCGGCCAACGGCGCGGATGAGGTCGGCTGCCCGTTCGGTCAGGGCGGCTTCCGCCTCTGGCGTTTCGCCGGTCAACACCTCTTCCATGAGTTTGTGGAGGATCAGCCCGCGCTCCCGACCGCCCTGCACGAGAGCGGTGGCTTCCAGCTCGGGAGGCTGGTCGTTGGCCGCCCCCATCCAGAGTGCGGCTTCTTCTTCCCGAAGCACGGTCCCCGCAGGGTTTTCGTCGCGGCTGGGCGCAAGCCAGATAAGCCGCGTTTGTCCGGCAGCGATCGCTTCGGCTTCGGCGACGAAAGTCGCGCGCGTCTGGGTATTGTCCGCACCCGCTCTTGCGACCGTGAGGCCGGCAGGCAGGTGTGAGACGTCCAGACCGGGCAGGTCGGCGAGCGACAGATCGACGAGACCGATCCAAGCCGATTTCGACGGTGTGGTGTCGAGCCGGGGCAGGACGAGAAGTTCGCGGGCGCGGGTGGCTGCGACATACCAGAGTCGGATGCGTTCGCGGTCCAGCTCTTCCTTTTCCGCCTGGCGGGCGGTTTCATAGCCCTCCGGCGTGACGCCGAGGACCGGGCAATAGAAGGTCTCAGTCTGGCGGTAGATGACCGCGCTATCGGGCGCCATGACCCCGGTCATGGTGTTGACCGGAATGACGATCGGCCATTCCAGGCCCTTGGCCGCGTGCATGGTGAAGAGCGCGACCGCTTCCTCTTGCGCGTCGGGCCGTCCCTCTACGGCGCGCGCCTCGTCGGACCATGCCGCTGTCATCGCCTCGGCGAATGCGCGCAGGCCGCGCACGGCGTAGCCGGTCGACAGGCTGAGATAGAGATCGACATTCGCGAGCGCGCGCTCGGCCTGGCCACGATGACGCTCAAGGAGGAGCGGGCGCACGCGCATCACGTCCACGGCCTGCGAGAGCAGGGTATGAGGGGTAGTGCTGTTGCCACGCTGGGAGAGCGATTGAAGCCGCTCGATGACCTCCCGCGCGAGCGGGTGCGCAACGACGGCGGGGTCGATGCTGAGATCGAGGCGCGGAATCCGATCTGGCTGTTCCTCCGAGCGCGGAAGCGCCCAGATGATATCCAGCAGGTCTTCCTCGGGCAGGCCGACCAGAGGCCCACGCAGCAGCGCGCCGAGCGCCAGCGTGTCACGGCGATCGGCGAGGACGCGGGTCAGCGCGATGAGGTCCTGGATTTCCTGGCGTCGGAACAGCCCCTTGCCGGCCTGTGTCGCCACGGGGATGCCACGGCGTTCCAGGGCCTCCTCATAGCGCCACAGCTCCGCGCCCGTTGGCGCCAGCAAGGCGATGTCGCCCGGCTGGCAGGCACGCTCCGAACCGCTACGACGGTCGATGACGGGGTAGCTTTCAATCAGCCGGGCGCAGAGCTCGGCGATGGCGTCGGCTTCGGCGTCGCGCTGCTGTTCGGCTGTGGCCTTGCCGTTTTCGTCGGCCACCGCGATGTCGAGGGCCGCCATGCATGTGCCGCCCCGGTCCTCATGGAACGGGTCGAGCGCGGTGAAGCCCGGCTGTCCATCGGCCGAGAGCACGGCCTCGAAGCGCTCGTTGACGAAGGTGAGGATCGAGGCACAAGAACGAAAATTGGTGGAAATCGACAGGAGGCTGCCGGGGGCTTGGGTGCGGAAGGCGTTCCGGGCCTGCACATAGGCGCGGACATCGGCGCCCCGGAACCGATAGATCGCCTGCTTGGGGTCGCCGACCAGGAAGAGCGCGCCCGGCCGGATACGGAAGCGGGTCCAGTCGCTATCGCCATCGGCCGGCTCGCCGCACAGTCGCCAGAAGATTTCGGTTTGCAGAGGATCAGTGTCCTGGAACTCGTCGACGAGGACATGGGCGAAACGTTGCCCCAGCGCTTGGCGCACGGCATCGTGGTCGCGCAGCAAGTCGCGCGCGGCGAAAATCAGATCGTCGAAATCGAGCTGTGCGCTGGCGCGTTTGTGGTCGCGATAGCGTTGCAGGATCGGACGCACCTCATCTATCAGCGCCGCTAGGGCATGGCCTGCGGCGGCCTGTACCAGCGCGACCCAGGCGTCGCAGCAGGCAGTGTAGTGGGTCTCCGCGGCGTCGTTGAGCCGGTCGCCGTCGGTCTTGGAGAGGCCGGCCTGTTTGGCGGCGGCTGCCCACTTGCCCTTCTTGCGGTAAGTGTAAAAAGCACCGTCCTTCTTGCAGAGGTCCGGGTGGGGACTTGCCGTCAGGAGGCGGATGAGTCCCGCGGGCGTCGCCGGATCGGGACCGTCCGCTACGGCGGTCGCCATTTCAGTCAGTTGCTCGACAATCGTCACCGTTTCCGGCTCGGCCGAGGCCATGCCATCCATGAAGCCTGCGAAATCCGCCGTGGCCTGCCGAAACGCTGTCAGGTGGCCGTCGAGCGGAGAGACGGGCGGGGCCGCGAGCGTGGGGCGGTGACGCAGATTCTCGGCGATCTTATGGATGAGCACCACGGTCTCGCCGGGGCTGTGCAGCACCATCTCGGCCAGGCTGCCGCCCTGACCACCGGACAGGCGTTCGCGCAGCCAGCCATCGACAATTTCGAGGAAGGCGAGATCGGACTGGTTGCGATCCATGACGCTGGCGCCCGGATCGATGTTAGCCTCCGCCGGATAGGGCTTGATGAGGCGCTGGCAGAAGCCGTGGATGGTCGAGCAGGTGATTTCGTCGATCGCCGCGCTGGCGGCGGCGAGGTTGTCGCGATGGGTCTGGGTCAGCCCATCGGGGAGCGCCACGCGAAGTTCGATCGCGATCGTGCCGGCCGAGAGGTCGGCGACGAACTCGCGGACACGCGACAGCAGTTCGCTCGCGGCGAGCTCAGTAAATGTGACGGCGGCGATAGAGCGCGGCACAACGCCTTCGGCAAGCATGGCGGCGATGCGGCCGGCCATGACGGCGGTCTTGCCCGAACCCGCGCCGGCCTCGACCAGGAGCGAATGATCATGGCGGCTGATCGCATCGCGGCGTGCGCCGTCGTCCTTCAGCACTTTGGACACGCCGTTCATCATTCCGCCTCCCAGACCTGAGCGACTTCGCCAAGCCGCTGCGTGGCGGCCGGCATTTTGCGTTTGCAATAGGTGGCGCTGGCATTGGCCGGCAGGCCGAAGGCGAGGTCGTCGAAGTCGCCGCCGGTATCTGGGCCAGGCAGGGCCGCGCCGCTGGCGAGACTTGCCCGTGCCGCGCGCAGATAACCTTTGATCTCCGACAGCACGGCCTCGGGATCATCGAGTTGAAGATCGACGGGCTCGCGCGGATAGAGCAGCGAGGCGCTGATGGCGACGTCGTCGCCGAGGAGTGCCTTCACAGCGAAGGCATAAAGGCAGCGCTGAAGCTCGCGTCCGCCGTTGAGCCGGATGTTGCCCCGCGGCGGGCGGCCGGTCTTGTAGTCGCGCACCAGCGCGCGCTTGCCGTCGCCCGAGATGTCGAGCCGGTCGATGTAGCCGGCGATGTTGAAGCCCGTGTCGGGAATCGTGACTGGAGCGCTTGCATCCCAAGGCGTCTCTGCGTCGGATTTCGGCTGCGAGCCGCCGAAGGGCACTTCTCCGTAGGAGCGTGCGTCAGGGAGGACATCATCGCGATAGGACAGGGCGCGGCCCGCCATCACGCGGGCATCGTCGAGCGTGCGGCTCCAGATGATGGCCGGCGGAACTGGACGCTCGCTTTCCCAATCGGCGGCGACGGCTTGCGCGGTGCGCGCCACCGCCGCTTCGATGGTCTCGGCGTCGGCGGAGGCAAGACCGTCTCCGGCTTCGAGGTCGCGCAAGGCGCGGTCGAGAACTAAGTGAACGAGATCGCCGATCCTGAGCGCGTCGAGCACGAGCGGCTCGGCGCTGCTCCGCGGTTCACGCCATCCGAAAGCATAGACCCACACGAAGCTGAGCGGATTGCGCAACAGGCGGCGCAGCGAGCTGGCCGACTGCGTGCGGCCGAGGATGGCGAGAAGGAGCGGATGATCCGCCCGCACGAGCCCGTCATGGGGCGTGATCTCGGCCTGCCGCCAGTCGCGCCAGCAACCCTGCGCGCCGACCGCTTGCGGATCGGCAGCGAACTCCTGTGGGCGGGCCATGAGGCGGTCGGTTTCGCTGAAAGCGTGCGCCGGCGTCGCGTTGCGGCGCAGGTAGGTTTCGTCGCCGTGTGCAGCGAGTAGAGGACTGCGGCCCAGGAGGCGCCCGTCGCAGTCGCGCCGGGCGTGCGAGAGAACGACGGTATCGCCCGTCGTGGCGAGGATCGTCTCGAAGTCGCGGCGGTCGGCGAGATTGATTGGCAGCGGATCGAGCATCGGGGTCGAGATGATATGGTTTGGGATCAGCCGGTCCTCGGCGATCCCGCGCGGCCAGTGCGAGGAATTGAGCCCGAGGAGCCGCACGAAACGGCGGGGCGAAGCCGCGAGCGCGCTGGCCGGCATCCAGGCGACGCAGACGCACGCTTCCAGTCCGTCGTCCTGCTTTAGGGTTTCCAGCGTTGCGTCGATCGAGGCGGCGGGGCCGGCGAGCAGCGCCTTGCGCCAGATCGCGAGCGCGCGCCCCTTGAGGAAGGCTGCTCCGATCTCGCTGGCGGCCTCCGATCCTTTCGCCAGGGTCTCGACCGCTGTGCGCAGCGCCGGAGCGTGGTCGGCGCCGTCGGGCCAGTCTTCCGGCCTCAACCGGGCAAGCAGACGATTCCAGGCGCTCGTTGTCGAAAGCGGTGCATCGGTCGGCAAGACGCGCAGCCAGCCTTCGGGCAGAGCCTCGAAAGGCCCGCTGTCCCGGCAGAGCGCCGAGAGGCGGCGCAGCCGCGATTGCGACAGGCCGCGGACTACGACGTCGGCCAGCGCCGCAGCGGCCTGACCCTCGCGGGTCGTGACGGTGCGGACGCCATGGACGAAGTGCAGGTCGATGTTTGCGTCGGCGCGCAGGGCCAGGAAATGATCGTCATAGTCGGCGGGCGAGGCGGTTGCGATGGCGATCTCCGAAGGCGAGACGCCCGAGGCGAGCAGACTGCGCGCCCAGCGCATCGCCTCAATGGCCTCGTGATAAGCCGTCGCCGCACTGACGGCGCTGATCCCTGGTTCTTGCGCCGGTGCGCGCGCGACCCTGACGCCGGTGCCGTCCAGCCATGCGGGAACGCTCCTCGGGCCGGCCGTCCACTGCACGGGGATATGGGCGGTGAGGGCTTGGAGCAGCGGCCGCCAACAGGGCGAGAGTTCGGTGAGACCGACGATCTCCATCGGGCCGAGGACCGCCGGCGCGTGACCGATGCGGGCTGTAGCTGCGGCGACGATGTCGAGAGGCCGCATCATGCCGGGCGGAAGTTGGTCGAGGACTGCCGCTTCCAGCCGCGCGATAGCAGTGAGACGCGGATGATCGGCCGCGCGCGCGGCAAGATCGATGCCCGCGCGCCAGGCTTTGTGAAGCGTGTCGGACGCTGCGCCGATCATGCCGGGAAGAGCCTTGATGCTCTCCAGTTCGTCCATCGGCGTGGCGGGAAGGGCTGCCTGGATGGCCGCGCGAAGGCTCTCGTCGTCGATGGGGCGGGCGAAGCCGCCCGCCAGCCGGACGGCGGCCTGCTCGAAGGACATGATCTGGAGGCCGTGGCGACGGTCACGGCCCGCCGCCAACCGGCTCTCCCGCATGGCGAGGCGGCCGTGAACGACGAGGGTGAATCGACTCGCGACGACCATGGCCGCTCTCCTTCCAGGTGCTACTTTTTGTCCGGACGCTGCGTCAGCGCCGATCTGGCCATGGTCTTTGCAGCTTTGCTGCGGTTTGGCTTGCGCAACACTTCGGTGGCGGTGCTGGGCGCCCGCTTGCTGGTGATTGCCGATCCTGACGTGCGCCTTAGCACGTCTTGCCTCCCTATCGCTGCGCCGATCATCGTTGACGATCGCTCCTCATTAGAATATAAAATATACTAATCGTGTCGATATGTCCATATAGTTTTTATTCTAACCGGCATGAGGAAGTGGAGAGGAACGCCAATGGCCGCGGTGGCATTAAAATGGGGAGTGGAGCGTCGACTTGAATTCATCGAATTCCGGTTGTTTTGGGAGGGTGGAGTCAATCGATCAGACATAATGGATATGTTCGACGTCTCAATGCCTCAGGCATCAAAGGACCTCACGCTTTATCAAGAGCGGGCCCCAAATAATGTCATTTATGATAAGAGCGCGAAGAGGTATGTGGCCAGCCCTAGCTTTTCGCCACTGTTTTTGAGCAAGGATCCGGATGGTTATCTCGCGCGCCTAAGGTCATTTGTGGAAGGACTTGTGGAGGCCGGTCAGTCTTGGATTGCCAACCCTCCAAGCGTCGACATTGCGGTCACGCCGCGCCGGGATATCGATCCGGAGATATTGAGGACAATCCTGCAGACGATCCGTGAAAGGCAGTCTGTCGAAGTCTTGTATCAGTCGATGAACAAAGGGCGCGCGGATCCGATATGGCGACGAATTACACCTCATGCTTTCGGATATGATGGTTTACGCTGGCATATCCGCGCTTATTGCCATGTGGACAAGAAGTTTAAGGATTTTCTTCTACCGCGAATGCTCCGTGTGCGTGGGGTAGGCGAGCCGGGTGCTTCATCGGATCAGGACCGGCTTTGGAACGAAACCTTCGATGTCGAGATCGGTCCTCACCCGGATTTAACCCCAAGCCAGCGCACTGTCGTCGCCAAGGACTACGGTATGAGGAATGGACGGGGCGTTCTCAGGGTTCGCTATGCCATGCTTTTCTATGTCCTTAAGCGTCTCGGCCTGCTGGGCGATGCAACCAAACAGAGTTCCCGGACCCAGCACATCATCGCTCTCAACAAGCCGGCCATTGATAAGGCGCTCGAGATTGCCGAGTTTCAGCTCTGAAGGCATCGGAGTACGAAGGAATTTTTGATGACGAGGCTTGAAGAGATAAAAAGCGGCGCATCCTTGATGGGCATCGTGGCGTTACAGCCGGTGCAAATCCTGTCAACGGACTGGATAGGCGACCAGGCGATCAACGTGGTGTACCGGGATCAGGCCGGCGCTATTGCAGAAACCGTTCTTTATCGCGACGACGAGCACCGCCTGAAGATCGAGCAGGGAGGCAGGGCTTGGTCATTTGATGGAGATGGTGGGCTTCTCCGGCTGGTCACAGAAGCCAATCGGATCAAGCTCGCGCACTATTTCGACCCCTATCTTGCCATCCACACCAGCCTGGTTGATCCGCTCCCCCATCAGATCACTGCTGTCTATGGCGAGATGCTTCAGCGTCAGCCTCTTCGATTCTTGCTAGCAGATGATCCGGGCGCCGGAAAAACCATCATGGCCGGCCTTCTCATCAAGGAGCTCATTGCGCGCAGCGATCTCGAGCGGTGCCTTGTCGTGGCGCCGGGAAGTCTTGTTGAGCAGTGGCAGGACGAACTTGGAGAGAAGTTTGGACTCGAATTCGATATTCTGACGCGAGACATGATTGAGACGTCTCGCTCAGGCAATGTCTTCAATGAAAAAAATCTCCTCATCGCGCGCCTCGACGTCCTGGCGCGGAGCGAAGATATACAGCAAAAACTCAGCGCCTCCGGCGAATGGGATCTCATCATCTGCGATGAGGCACATCGCATGTCTGCGAGTTATTTCGGCGGCGAGGTGAAGTATACAAAGCGTTATCAGCTGGGACAGAAGCTCGGCCAAATCTGCCGCCACTTTCTCCTCATGTCGGCTACGCCACACAATGGCAAGGAAGAAGACTTCCAGCTCTTCATGGCTCTTCTCGACGGTGACCGCTTTGAGGGGCGCTTTCGGGACGGCATTCATTACGCCGATACTGAAGACATGATGCGACGCCTGACCAAGGAAGAGCTTCTGCGCTTTGATGGTCGGCCGCTTTTTCCCGAGCGGCGCGCATATACCGTAAAGTACGAACTCTCTCCGGAAGAGGCTGCGCTTTACAGCGCCGTGACCGAATATGTGCGAACGGAGATGAATCGCGTGCAGCGCTTCGCCGAACAGGACGGCAAGAAGCGCAATAATGTTGGCTTTGCGTTGCAAATCCTGCAACGCCGTCTCGCCTCTTCGCCCGCGGCAATCTACCAATCTCTGAAGCGGCGGCGAGAGAGGTTGGAAGCGGAGCTTGCCGAGGCGCGAATTGCGCGCAAGGGCGCCGATGCCAACTTCGCGGAGGTCAATCTCCCGGACGACGTCCTGCGCAATATCGAGGAATATGGACAGGAGGAAGTCGACGAGATCGAGGAGATGATCTCGACGGGCGCAACGACCGCGGAAACGGTCGAACAGCTGGGGATCGAGGTCCAGACGCTAAAGGGGCTCGAAATCATGGCGCTGGATGTTCTGCGATCTGGAAAAGATACGAAATGGACGCAGCTTGATCGAATCCTCGATGATCAATTGATGATCGACGGCGAGGGTAACCGGCGCAAGCTGATCATTTTTACGGAGCCCAAGGACACCCTTCATTATCTGCAGGACAAGGTTAGCGCACGCATTGGAAAACACGATGCCGTGGCGGTGATCCATGGTGGTGTGACGCGCGAGGAACGCCGGAAAATTGTCGAACGTTTCATGCAGGACCGGGATTTGCTCGTTCTCATCGCCAACGATGCTGCGGGCGAGGGCGTGAACCTTCAGCGGGGGCACCTGATGGTCAACTATGACCTGCCCTGGAACCCCAACAAGATCGAGCAACGTTTCGGCCGGATTCATCGCATCGGACAGACGGAAGTCTGTCATCTGTGGAATCTCGTTGCCGCCGACACGCGCGAGGGCGAGGTCTACGCAAGGCTGCTCGAAAAGCTGGAATCTGCCCGCGAAGCCCTCGGAGGGCGGGTCTATGACGTTCTTGGCGAGTTGTTTGAAGGAACGGCGCTGCGCGACCTGCTTTTCGAAGCCATTCAATATGGTGAGCAGGAAGAGGTGAAGGCGAAGCTCTTCCGCGTTGTCGATGGCGCCGTCGATCAGCAGAACCTGCTCAATCTTCTAAAGCGAAGGGCACTCACGAACGACACAATGCCCGCCGGACGGGTGCATGAATTGCGGCTCGAGATGGAGCGTGCAGAGGCGCAGCGCCTGCAACCTCATCACATTCAGAGCTTTTTCGTGGAAGCCTTCAAACATCTTGGAGGGCAAATCAAACGCCGTGAGGAGGGGCGCTGGGAGATTACCCACGTTCCCCTCGCCATCAGAGAGCGTGACCGGCAGATCGGCACCGGCGTCCCGCTTCAGAAAAAATACGAGCGCATCTGTTTCGAGAAAGAGAAGATCAATCAACAGCCCGTTGCTGCTTTCGTCTGTCCCGGCCATCCGCTTCTCGAAGCGGTGATCAGCGTCATCCGGGAACAATATGATTACCTGATGAAGCAGGGGGCGATTCTCATCGACGATGCCGACCCGGGCGAGGACCTTTCCGTGCTATTTCTGCTTGAGCACGGCGTTCAGGATGGTCGGCCTACGGCAACCGGAAAGCCGCATATCGTTTCGGAACGCCTTCAATTCGCGGCCATAGACCAAAATGGCAAGACGACCAATGCGGGTATTGCGCCGCATCTCAACTTGCGGCCGGGCAAGCCCGAGGAAATGGCCGCCGCCGAGGACGTTCTCAATGCCCATTGGCTGCGCGACGACCTTGAGAGGCAAGCCGTTCGCTTCGCCACGGTTGAGCTTGCGCAAAAGCATGTGGCGGAGGTCAGGGCGCGCCGGCTGCAGGAAATCGACAAGGTCGAACAGGAAGTGAAGGCGCGCCTCAAGAAAGAAATCAACTACTGGGATTCGCGTGCATTCGAGCTAAAGGAAGAAGAGCGGGCGGGCAAGAAGACGCGTCTCAATTGGCATAATGCACAGCGCCGCGCCGAGGAACTTGCCGAGCGTATGAAGCGTCGCCTGGAAGCGCTTGAGAAGGAACGCTTTATCTCGGGCCAGCCACCACGTGTCCGGGGTGGCATGCTGGTGATTCCCCGCGGGTTTCTGGCGGCACGCCTAGGGCAAGGTGCGACCGGCAATACAGTCGCCAGCGGATTTGCCGAAGATCCAGTCGCTCGGCGCGCCATCGAGCTTGCGGCCATGGACGCTGTCATGGCGGCGGAGCGGGCATTGGGAAATGTACCAACCGATGTTTCCGCGCAGAAAGTCGGTTATGACATCGCCTCTTTCGATCCGAAGGCCGATCATTTGCGCTTCATTGAAGTCAAGGGACGGATCGATGGCGCAGACAGCGTGATGGTCACGCGCCAGGAGCTCATTACGTCGCTTCACGAGCCGGAGAAATTTATCTTGGCAATCGTCGAGGTCGAGAATGGATTTGCCCGCGAACCCCGCTATGTTCGTGGAGCGCTCGACACGCGCGAGCCGCCCTTCGGCCATAACGCTATACAGTTCAGTCTCAAGAGTCTGCTTGAGCGGGCACAGGTACCAGCATGAAAATCGAAAAAGCGCTCATTGTTGACGAGCCCTGGATCAGCAAGATCATCAGTGGGGCCAAGACTTGGGAAATGAGAAACACTACCTCCAAACAGCGTGGATGGATTGGCCTGATCAAAAAGGGCAGCGGTCATGTTGTTGGAGTCGCGAAGATGATAGGATCAGATGG
>Ga0255338_1001822_pt1 | contig 36576 bp, 31 predicted proteins | sample MeOH1_35cm_T4_19_FD_203715 | JGI IMG/M metagenome (GOLD analysis project Ga0255338, IMG submission 203715) | Sandy soil microbial communities from University of British Columbia, Vancouver, Canada - MeOH1_35cm_T4_195 | ecosystem: Engineered > Artificial ecosystem > Sand microcosm > Unclassified ...
CGTGGTTCGTGAATATGAGTCTCTGTGGCGAGGGGATCCAGCTCTACTTCCTGGGCCTGTTCTGGTTCTTCCTTGCTGCGCGGCGAGCTCTGGCGGATGAGCGGAACGCACTCTCCACCTATGCTCAATTCGGCTTAGCCTGCGGTTTCCTAATGCTGGCCCGCACGGACGCCATCTTCTTCACCGGACCGGCCTTCGCCTACCTGCTCTGGAAGAAGCGAGTAGCCGGCTTCGTGCCGCTGGTTGTGGCGGGAGCGGTAGCGGTCCTCGTCTTGTCGCCGTGGCTGGCGTGGAGTTATTCGCGGTTCGGCACCATCGTGCAATCCTCGTCAGATGCGCTGGCGATGGTGGTCCGCTACTCACTGCCGAAGCCAACCACGATAGCCTACTACCGCTTCGCATACTATAACGCGCTGTATTCGCTCTACCGGCTGCTTTTCGCTGTCTTTACCAAGCCAGCGTTCTATTCGTTGCCGGACGACACCGGCCGGGCGATGGTGCTTGCGGCGACCGGCCTAATCGGGTTGCCGGTTGCCTACGGGCTATTCACGCGCAAGTACGCGCGGCTGCCGCTGGCCTTCTGGCTGGTGCCGGCGCTCTTGATGACCGCCTACTACTTCCTGTATCGCTTCTACGTGCAGGTCTGGCACCTCTCGGCGCTCATCACTGCGGCCCTGATCGGACTCACGCTGCTGCTCAACGGCAAGCGTCCGCCCGCGATGGTGTCCGCCGCGCTACTCGCCGCCGCCGTCGGAGTGACCGTCTACTCCTTCGGAAGCTGCTATTTCTATCCGCAGCAACGCGGGAACTTGCTCCAGAACGCGACGGATCTCCAGAAGGACAGTCCGCGCCGACTCAAGATCGGCGGCACGGACTCCGGGTATATGGGCTACTTTAGCAATCACGAGGTCGTGAACCTGGATGGGGTCATCAACAACAACGCGGCCCAGGCGATCGCGGCGGGCCGGTTCAGCGACTACATCGACAGCCGGCACTTCGATCAGGTGTCGGTCACTCGCGATCGATTGAAGTTTTACGATCGCAATCGTGGTAGCAGTTCTCCGATGATTACGGTCAATGAGTAACCCTTCTGTGCGAGCAGAGGATGCGTCGCAGTTGAACTCGACCGCCAAGAGCGAGGGTCCTGGCGCGCCGGATCGTTTACTCAAAGCGCTGTTGGTCTTGACGATCGTGTTGGGGGTGTGCTTCCGCCTGTACGGCCTCGGCATTCGTCCGTTGTGGGATGATGAGGCGTTCGCGTACTTTGTGGGCGCCGGCAGCTACTCGCATCTCTGGCATTCCCTTACGCTGGAGCGCCACCCCCCACTGTTCTATTCACTGGAGTGGGTGGCAATCCACCTGTTCGGTCCCAGCGAGACCAGCCTGCGGGTCTTCCCGGCGCTTTTTGGTACGGCGCTCATCTACGTGGTGTTCGTCATCGGCAAACGGCTGGCGGACCTCCGGGGTGGGCTGGTCGCGGCTGCACTGGTGGCCATGTCGCCGATCCTGTTGTACCACGCTCAGGAAGCGCGCTCCTCCAGCCTTCTGACGCTGGGATTGGTGGTATCGAGTTGGTTGCTCTGGGATTATTGCGAGCGGCCGCGGTGGTCGACCGGGATTGGGGCCGTGTTGGCGGGCTGGGTCGCGATGACCGCTCACTACCTCGGGCTTTCCATTATTCCGCTCGCCATCCTGATCTACCTGATCCGGACTAGTCGGCAGCGTCTCACCGGGTTGCCGCCCGTAATCGGCGTCCTTGCCGGTTTTGCCGCGCTGCTGCCATTGATCATGCAACAGCGCCAGGGCGTATACGGCGGAGCGATTTCGTTCGCCACGGACCAGGATCTTCCCCTGCCTGCAGCAGTCGTAAGGTCGGTGCTCCTATTGGGCAACGGTGGCTATCCGGAGGGCCTAGTTCGGAACGCCGGCTATGGCCTCTTCGGCCTCGCCCTACTCGCCACTCTGGCGGTAGGTCTAAGCTCACGTGACACCCGTTGGCGAATGACGTATCCGGCGCTTGTGGCCGGGTTCGTGTTGACGTTCTTGCGTCTGGGGGGCGTGGTGCTCCATTGGCCGGTGCGAGATAACTACATGCCGCCGGTAGCCCCTGGGGTCTACCTCCTGGTCTCCGTCCTCGCGGTGAACGGCATGTGGCGACGGTTCGGCCGCTGGCTGGCCGCCGCCGTATTCCTCGCGATGTTACCGGGCTCGGTGTTGCTGGTATTGGGGACCGGGCACCCAAATCCGGACTTTCGTTCCGCCGTCCAACGCGTAGAGGCACTCGCCCCAGACGGCGTACTTCTCGCCCGCACTTGGGGCGATCTCGCTTGCTATCGATACTACGATCGCCAGCCCCGCCATCTCGGCGTATTCGGCCTGGAGCCAGGCACGTCTCCCACCATCGAATCCGAGGTGGTCGCCACTCATCTGGAGTCGACCGATGAGGTGATTCGGCAGAGCCGGAAGATCTGCATCCTGGGTAAAGACTCAGGCCAGAGCGGGTTTGACGCGCTCTCCGGCGCGCTCACCGAGGCCGGTTTCCGGCAAGTGGATGAGTACCGTCCCTATGGCGTACGGGTCCTGCTTTGGGAGCGCAACGCTGTAGATAAGGCTGCCGGCAATTAGATTATCAGGAGCCCCAGACCCGAAGATGTAGGTGTAAAGCCGTGTGCTCCCCCGCAGCGTCGCTTTGCTGTGGTAGGTGGCAGGAGTGGGCTATCGATCCTTCTCGGGGGCCAACGGCTATCCGATCGCTGGCGTTTCAGATACCATGCTCGGTGCGATTGTTCCCCGGAACCTTCCAAAGTAAGTCTATGATGCCCGCAGTGAGTACGTCACCGGCTTACCATGCCGGCCCCGTCGCCGAGGCAAAGGTGAGCTGCCCAACGATCAGTGTAATCACGCCGATCTGGAACGAGCGGGAATGTATCGAAGAATTGGCCAGGCGGCTTGCGGCCTCGTTGGAGACGATTGACCAGGCCTTCGAAGTAATCTTTGTGGATAACGGCAGCGACGATGGATCAGTGGAAGTCATGCGCGGTGTTTGCGCGCGGGATCCGCGATTCAAGATCCTGCGGCTCTCACGAAACTTCGGGCACCAGGGAGGCGCCACTGCCGGGCTCGATTTTGCGTCCGGTGCGGCGGTAGTCCTCATCGACGGGGATTTGCAAGATCCTCCCGAGTTGATCCCCGAGCTATATCAACGCCACCTGGAAGGTTACGACGTAGTATACGCAGTGCGGGCGAGCCGGGAGAAGGAGACCTGGTTCAAGCTTTTTACCGCCAAGTGGTTCTACCGGCTGTTCCGTTGGGCTACGGACGTAGATATGCCGGCCGATACGGGCGACTTCCGCCTGATGGATCGCACGGTGGTAGAAGCCCTGAAAAAGATGCGCGAGCAGCATCGCATGCTGCGAGCCATGGTGGCGTGGACGGGCTTCAGGCAAATCGGCGTGCCTTACGAGCGGGCGGGGCGGTTCGCCGGGTTCACCAAGTTTTCGCTCCGGAAAATGGTACGGTTTGCCACGGACGGGCTGACGTCGTTTTCGACCGTGCCGTTACGACTGGCTTCCTGGATGGGGATCTTCGTCTCGTTTGGCTCGTTTTTGTACGGGCTCTACGCGGTGGTGCGACACTTTGGCGGCGGTACCGTGGAGGGCTGGACCTCTCTCGCAGTGGTGATTAGCTTTGTGGGTGGCGCGCAGTTGATCTGCGTGGGAATTCTCGGCGAATACCTCGGGCGCGTCTACGACGAGGTGAAGCAGCGCCCACTCTACATTGCGGTCGATTTCGAAGACGGGTGCGAGACCTCGCTTCGGAAGGGTTCCTAGACCGGGGATTTCTGAGGTTTGCGCTACTTTAGTAGCAGCATCTTTGATAGGGCAAGGTGTGGCAACACGTGGCTGAACTCGGTCTGGATTGCGTTTGGAAAGAGTATCGACTCGGAACTGGCGGGCTGCGCGAGGTAATCAGCCGCGCGACGCGTGGCTTCCGGCGAGGGACAGTAAGCCCGCCGGAAAAGAGCGTGCTGACCGCCCTCAGTGATGTCTCCTTCCAGGTGGGCTCGGGAGAAACGCTGGGGATTATCGGCCACAACGGCGCCGGTAAGAGTACCATCCTGAAAATGCTGGCCGGAATCACCGCGCCTACCCGCGGCGAGGTGCGTGTCTCGGGCCGCGTTTCGTCCCTGATTGAGCTGGGGGCTGGTTTCCATGGAGATCTGACCGGGCGGGAGAACATCTTCCTCAACGGCGCTATTATGGGGTTGAGCCGCCGGGAACTCACCGCGAAATACGATGAAATCGTCGAATTCGCCGAGTTGGAGCGTTTCATCGATACGCCCCTCAAGCGATACTCTTCCGGCATGCAGGCCAGGCTCGCCTTCAGTGTGGCAGTTCACTTGGATCCGGAAGTACTGTTGATTGACGAGGTTCTCTCCGTGGGGGACTATTCCTTCCAACGTAAGAGCTTTGATCGGATCCTGGAGTTCAAGAAAAGGGGTACGCATATCGTCTTCGTCTCTCACAACCTCGGCTCCGTTGCTACGCTCTGTGACCGCACGTTGTGGATGCGCCGCGGGCAGGTCGCGCAGATCGGACGGACGCCGGAGGTGATCGAAGCATACCTGCGAGAGAACGATGCCGAGGTCGCTGCTTCCACTACTGATACCGGAGGCGAGGCAGTTGGTGGCCAGGGGGACGTCCGGATCGAGCGGTCCGAATTCCTGGACCAATTCGGTCGACCGGCAGACACCTTCAGATTCCAGGATCCCATCCGGATCCGTCTGCATTACGATGCCCGCGTGCCCGTGGAGCGTCCGTACATTCAACTGGGCGTGTCATGCGACCGCGGCCATCTCTTCATGGCGAATATGTTTTTCGATGAGTGCCGGCCAGACGTGCTGACCGGTAATGGATACATCGACTGCTGTTTCGAAAATCTTCCGCTCTTGCCCGGCACCTACCAGGTAACCTGTTCCGTGTTGCGGGACTATCGCGTGCGGTACCAGGAACTGTTCAATGCCGGCTCCTTTAAGGTGCAAAGCCAGTTGCCCGAGTACGGGTACAAGGGTGAGTTAGCTGTGGCCGTGTCTCGGGATTCCTGTCCGGTTTATGTGCCGTACCACTGGGACTTCGCTGGGACCAACAATGATCAGGACCGCTCGATGCGAGAGCCGTCCCTGTGCAAGTGACCGCTTGTGACTGTGCAGTCGCATGGATCACACGGCATGCGCTTGCTCCACCTGGTAACGGCTATGCGAGTAGAATCTCCCGAAGATCGACTTTTAATCGCCACGGGCGGCCAACTGGACGTGGAGTGCGCACCTTGCCCGACCAGCTTCAATTTGCCTGTTTGGGGAGTTTGAATGTTAGCTGCGAATAATGCGTTCCAACGCCCTGGAAGTGGGCTCTGGTTAGCCCGGTTATGGTCGGCGCGGGAGTTGCTCTGGGCGTTAACCGTCCGAGACCTTCAGGTACGGTACAAGCAGTCGATGCTGGGTCCGGCCTGGGCGATCGTACAACCTCTGGCACAGGCGGTGATTTTCACCCTCGCGTTCGGATATTTTGTAAAGGTCCCTACAGACGGAGTCCCTTATCCCATCTTTGCCTACGGTGCGATGGTCCCGTGGACTCTTTTCTCCAGCGCCATCAATTCCGGCTCCCCAAGTATCGTTGGCCACAGCTCTCTGATCACCAAGACGTATTTCCCGCGGGAAGTACTTCCCCTCGCCGCGATCGCATCTTGCTTCTTCGACTTCCTCACTGCTTCGCTGGTGTTGGTCCCGATGATGATCTGGTTCCGGATGCCGCCCTCCGTGCATCTGGTCTGGCTTCCGCTATTGATCGGGATGATCCTGGTTTTCAGCGCCGGTATCACTTTTGCCCTCTCCGCGTTAAACGTCTTCTGGCGCGACATTCGGAGTGTGCTCCCCCTGGCACTCCAACTCTGGATGTTCGCTTCGCCTATCGTCTACCCGATTACTCTCGTACCGGAGCGGTACCGCACTCTCTACTCATTGAACCCAATGGTAGGGATCATCGATGGCTTCCGCCGGGTGCTGCTCCATCGCCAGGCCCCCGACCTGCCGTTGCTGCTTCTTGGGCTTCCGGCGGTGTTCATTACACTGCTGATCGGTTACCGGGTTTTCATCGCCCTGGAGCGGCGGTTTGCAGACGTCGTCTAGCGTCTGTCGCCGCTGTACTGCCCGCTCAATTCGCTAACGGATGCGCCCACTCATCATCGTGCAGGCCCGCATGAGCTCCAACCGGCTACCGGGCAAGATCCTCCTCCCGGTAGCCGGAAAGCCCATGCTGCAGTACCTGCTGGAGCGGCTTCAGTATGCTGGTTGGGGTGATCAGGTCGTAGTCGCCACTTCGAACCGCGAAGACGACTTGCCCGTGGCGGAATTCTGCAAGCGTTTTGGCGCTCGCTGCGTGCGTGGCTCACTCCAGGACGTCGCGCTGCGCTTCCTCCAGGTGCTCGACAGGTATCCTGCCGGCCTATTCGTCCGCCTCTGCGGCGACAGTCCCCTGTTTGATCCACAGATGATCGAATCCGCGCTGGGGTTAGCCGCGGCCGGCGAGTGGGATCTCGTCACGAACGTGGCGCCTCGCACCTTTCCTCCTGGGCAGTCAGTGGAGGCGGTTTCGGTGGCGGCCTACCGGGAAGCGTATTCCTGGTTCCGCGATGCCGAAGACTTCGAGCATGTGACGAAATTCTTCTATAAGCATCCGGAGCGCTTTCGCATCCGAAACTTCGAGGCAGGGCGGCCGTATCCGGGCCTTCACTTTGCCATCGACACGCCGGAGCAGATGGCCGAGTTCGCCGCGAGCGTGGCCCGAATGGATCGGCCGCATTGGGAGTACGGTCTCGAAGACGTGGTGCGGCTTTATGAGCGGGGAGCGGGAGCTTGAGCACTTCGCTGAGGGTGGGCGTAATCGGATTGGGCGTCGGCGAACAGCACCTGATCACGTACTTAAGGCATCCCGGTTGCACGGTGGTGGCGGCATGCGACTTCTCCTCCGAGAAGCGCGCGCAAGTTCAAGGGCGCCATCCCGACGTGAGGCTGCACGCGGACGCGTCCGCAGTGCTGGACGATCCGACAATCGACCTGGTCTCCATCGCGTCCTTTGATGACGCTCACCACGAACAGGTGCTGGCCGCGCTCCGCACCAAGAAACACGTCTTTGTCGAGAAGCCGCTCTGCTTGAGCCTGGATCAACTGGCCGATATCAAGCTGGCCTGGGCGGCACACGAAGGGCGGGTCGCCCTCCGCTCCAACTTGGTGCTGCGTGCCGCGCCCCTTTACCGATGGCTCCGTGCCCACATTCAGAGCGGCGCCTTGGGTGAAGTTTACGCCTTCGACGGTGACTATCTCTATGGCAGATTGCCGAAGATTACGGATGGCTGGCGCACGGATCTCTCCGATTATTCGGTGATGGCAGGTGGCGGCGTTCACCTGGTGGACCTGCTGGTCTGGCTCACCGGGGAGCGGCCCGACCGGGTGTTTGCCGTGGGCAACAAGATTTGTACGGAAGGGACGCGCTTTCAACCCGCCGACTATGTGTCCGCCACGATGTGGTGCCCGTCCGGGATGATCGCGCGGATTACGGCGAACTTTGGGTGCGTGCATGGGCATCAGCACGTGGTCCGCGCTTTCGGGACGTCCGGGACGATGATTTACGATGACCGCGGACCCCGCCTGCAAGTGCAACGGGACCCGGCTCCGGCGGCCGAGAGTTTGGATCTGGCCCCGCTGCCCCCGTCTAAGGGCGCGCTCCTTTCGGAGTTTGTCGATTCGATCCTCGCAGGCCGGAGCGGCACGGAAGAAACACAGTGCGACTTCGACGTGGTCAGCATCTGTCTCGCGAGCGCCGAGTCTTTGCGGACCGGCATGATTCAGGAGATTAAGTACGTATGACGGGAGGTCGAACGATCCCCTTTGCTCGCCCGTGGATTACCCAGGAAGAGCGGGATGCGGTGCTCGGGGTTCTGGGGGGAGACATTCTCACCCATGGACCTCAAAACCACGCCTTTGAGGCGGAGTTTGCAGCATTCACCGGCGGAGAGTCTCACTGCCTGGCCGTGAGTTCCTGCATGGCCGCGCTGCATCTCACCTACTGGCAGTTGGGTATTGGTGCCGGTGACGAGGTCATCGTCCCCGCGCAAACGCACGTGGCGACGGCGCACGCCGTGGAAGTGGTGGGCGCCAAAGCGGTGTTTGTGGACTGTTTGCGCGAGACCGGCAACATCGACCCGAGCCAGCTAGAGGCGTTGATCACCCCGAAGACCCGTGCCATCGGACTCGTCCACTTCCTCGGCATCCCTTGCGAAATGGACGCCATCATGGACGTGGCGAACCGGCATGGATTGAAAGTAATCGAGGATTGCGCGCTGGCTGTGGGAGCGCGGTACCGCGGCACTCATGTGGGGCTGATTGGTGATGCCGGGTGCTTCTCGTTCTATCCCGTCAAGCATATGACCACCGGCGACGGTGGGATGTTCATCTCCCGGCACGCAGATTTTACAGAGCAGGTGAAGAAGGCTCGCGCCTTCGGCGTGGATCGCTCGTTCTCGGAGCGCAGTATCCCAGGCATGTACGACGTGCCCACGTTGGGCGTCAATTACCGGATGAGCGACATCAACGCCGCCCTGGGACGCGTGCAACTCAAACGGATCGGCGAGATTCTGTCGCTGCGGGAGCGGCATTTCCGATCGCTGCAAAGCCAATTGCGCGATCTGCCGGAATTGCGCATCCTGGACTCCCAGAATCCGGATGCCCCCAACAGCTACTATTGCCTGAGCGTCGTCCTCCGCGGCGCCCTGGCCGGACGCCGTACCGAAGTGATCGAGCGGCTCCGCGGGATGGGAGTGGGAACCAGTGTCTATTACCCGCAGCCTGTGCCACGGATGACCTACTATCGTGAGAAATACGGCTACGATCCCGCAGCCTTCCCTAATGCGACGGAGATCAGCGACGAGAGCATTGCGCTTCCCGTGGGCCCGCATCTGTCGGACGAGGATGTCGACTACATCGCCGCTGCCGTGAACCGGGTGGTGGGAGAAATCAGCAAATGAGCACGCAATTGAAGGGTCGAAGGATCGTTATCATCGGCGGGGCCGGGTTCATTGGCCATAACATGGCGCTGAGCTACAAGAAGCAGGGCGCCGAGGTATCCATCGTCGATGGGCTGCAGGTAAACAACCTGCTGACCTTCCAGACGCCGGGTGCCGGTCCGAAGAACCGCGAACTCTACGTGCAGATGATCGAGGAGCGGCTGCACCTCCTGCGGGAAGCGGGCATCCCCCTCTATATTCAGGACGCGCGGGACTATCATGCGCTGTCGCGACTGCTGGAAGAGCTAAGTCCGCAGGTGATTGTTCACCTGGCCGCCGTCTCGCACGCCGGCCGCTCCAACAAGGACCCGTTCAGCACGTTCGATCACAGCCTCCGCACGCTGGAGAACGCGCTCGACTGGTCCCGCAGCGGCGGGCTGGAGCACTTCATCTACTTCTCGTCCAGCATGGCCTATGGCAACTTCCGGACCGAAGAAGTGGATGAAGATCACCCGCTCGATCCGATCGGCATTTACGGCGCGTTGAAGGCTTCCGGCGAAAAGATTGTCATCGCCTACAACCAGGTGTTCGGCCTGCCCTACACCATCGTGCGGCCGTCCGCGCTCTACGGTCCGCGTTGCGTCAGCCGCCGTGTGGGGCAAATCTTCATCGAGAACGCGCTCGACGGTCAGTCGCTCCGCGTGGAGGGAGACGGCGCGGAGAAGCTCGACTTCACCTACATCGACGACCTCAGCGCTGGCGTGGCCCTGATGATCGAAAAGCCGGAAGCGCGGAACGAGATCTTCAACCTGACGTATGGCAGCTCACGGTCGATCCGGGATCTCGTGGGCATCATCCGGGAGCATTTCCCCGAGGTAGGTGTGGAGTTCGTGGAGCGGGACAACCTGATGCCCTTCCGCGGTACTCTGAGCGTCAAGAAGGCGGAGCAATTGCTCGGTTACGCGCCGACGCACCCTATCGACGTGGGCTTCCCTAAGTACATTGAGTGGTATCGCGATCTCACGTGGCACCAGGGGGTTATGCGCCGCACCAAGAGCTACCTCTCGGAACGGAGTGAGGATGAGACTCGAGAGCGACAATTGGTTAGCCGGCCTGCTGGGGTGTGATGCGTTTCGGCTGATTCCCGGAAGCTGCCCAGATGATCACGGTCCGCTTGGGGTGGGATTCCCCACCCTGGCGCCCGGGTTCTACCACGTTAAGGTCTCCACTACGAACATTGCGCTTGTGCGAGAACTGCAAGCGCGGGGGTTCTACGTGGTGGACACGAATGTTACTTTCGAGCGTGAACCGGGAAATCTCGGCGCACCGGCTCCTGCGGGGAACGTTACGATTCGAAAGGCGACCGTCCGGGACACGGGCGACGTTCTGGCCATCGCCGCTTCTTGTTTTGTCTACACACGTTTCCATCTTGACCCGCAGGTTTCGATTGAAACGGCCAACGCAATCAAGCGTGAGTGGATCGCCAACTATGCGAACGGGAAGCGGGGCGAAGAACTCGTGCTGGCGGAACTGGATGGGAGAGTGGCGGGATTCCTCGCGATCCTCCGGGGGCACGCGCCGGCGCCGGGCGAACGGATCATCGACCTGATTGGCGTTGCGCGGGAATTTCAGGGTCGAGGGCTGGGCAAAGCGTTTGTGCGACACTTTGTGGAGGCTTCGCAGGGGCGCTGCGGGTTGGTCCGCGTAGGTACGCAGGTCGCTAATATCCCCTCCATCCGGCTGTACGAACAAGCGGGTTTTAGACTGGCTGATAGCAGCTATGTGCTGCACGCTCACGTCCAGAGAGAGCAAGACGCGGAATGAAGATTGGCGAGAAGGATCTCGAGCGCGACGTGCTGATTATCGCGGAGATCGGCAACAATCACGAGGGTGACTTCGGGCTCGCGCAGGAGATGATTGCCCTCGCGGCCGCGGCGGGCGCGGACGCGGTGAAATTCCAGACCATCGTGCCCGACCGACTTGTGTCGGCGACGCAGCATGATCGGATCCGGCAGCTCCGACGCTTCCAGTTTAGCTATGACCAGTTCGCGAGCCTGAAAGCCACTGCGGACGGGCATGGCGTGATGTTCCTCTCCACTCCGTTTGACCTGGAGAGCGCTGCCTTCCTGAATTCACTCGTGCCGGCGTATAAGATCGCGTCCGGGGACAACACCTTCTGGCCATTGCTGGATGCCGTGGCTCGCACCGGCAAGCCGATCATTCTTTCTACCGGCTTGATGGACCTCGGCGAAGCGGCCCAGACCCTCCGCTACCTCCAGGACCGCTGGATGGAGCATGGCCTGAAGCAAGAAGTGGCGCTCCTCCATTGTGTGGTGAACTATCCTACCGCGCCGGCGGACGCGAACCTGCTGGCGCTCCGAGACCTGGCGGGACTCGGAGTGACTGTCGGTTATTCGGACCACACGATTGGCACGGATGCGGCGGCCCTGTCCGTAGCACTGGGTGCCCGTATCATCGAAAAGCACTTTACGATCGACAAGAACCACTCCGACTTCCGCGATCACCAGCTTTCCGCCGATCCCAGCGAGTTAGCGGCGCTAGTGAAGCGCGTGCAGGAGACGGTCGCGATGCTCGGCTCCGGTCTGGCCGGCCACCGCGCCAACGAGGCGGAGATCACCCCTCGCGTCCGACGCTCCATTGTGGCGAGCCGGGACTTGCCTGCGGGGTCGATCCTGACAGCGGAAGACCTCACGTGGGTCCGCCCCGGCGGCGGGCTCGAACCGGGGCGCGAGGGGGAGCTTTTAGGACGCCAGGTGATCCGTCCGCTCGCCGCCGGCGAGTTGGTCCTTCCTGAAGACTGCCAGACAGTGGCGGGGTAACCAGAGATATGTGCGGGATTGCTGGTTACATAGGGACCGCTGACCTGGATGCACAGCGGATCGATCAGACGCTAAACCTGATGAAGCGGCGCGGGCCGGACCATCAGGGCGTGGATCTGTTCAAGCGCGGCGAGACCAACGTCTACCTCTTGCACTCGCGCCTGAGTATTATCGACCTCACCTCCCGTTCCCACCAGCCATTCCGACACGGTCCGTTGGCACTCACCTACAATGGCGAGTTGTACAACTACGTGGAGCTGAAGAAAGCGCTGGCTGCGGAAGGGCACACTTTTGAGACGACCTCGGATACCGAGGTGCTGATCAAGGCGCTGGCTGAATACGGCTGGGAGGGCCTGGATCGCTGCGAGGGGATGTGGGCCTTCGCCCTCTACAACGAAGAGGATGGCAGCCTGCTGCTCTCCCGGGACCGCTTCTCCGAAAAGCCGCTCTACCTCTACCGGGATGCCACGGGCCTTTACTTCGGCTCGGAGGTCAAGTTCATCCTTGCGCTGGCCGGGCGCAAGCTGGAGGTGAACTACGATCAGATCTACCGCTTCCTGGTCAACGGTTACAAAGCCCTCAACAAGAAGAACCGGACGTTCTTCAAAGACGTGGAAGAACTGCCCGCAGCCTCGGTGCTGCGGATCGACGGTTCCGGAAACGAAGAGCTGCGGCGCTACTGGACGCCGTCGAGTCGCCCTGACGACGGGATTGGCTACGATGAGGCCGTGGCGCGCGTCCGGGAGTCGCTGCTGAAGGCGGTCGAGATCCGGCTCCGCGCCGACGTGCCGCTCGCGTTCTGCATGAGCGGCGGGGTCGACTCAAACTCGCTCATCTCAATCGCGCGCAACGTCTTTAACTACGACGTCCATGGCTTTACGATTGCGAATTCGGACGAGCGGTACGAAGAGCAAGACATGGTGGACTGCGCCGTCAAAGCGCTGGGGATCCGCCACACCTCCATCCCCGTGGACGTCACGGGCTTCCTCCCGAAGCTTCGTACCCTGGTGCGCCAGCACGACGCGCCGGTAGCGACGATCACGTACTACGCCCACTGGCTGCTGATGGAAAGCATTGCGGAGCACGGCTACCGCATCTCCATCAGCGGATCGGCTGCGGACGAGTTATTTACCGGCTACTACGACCACCACCTCGCCTACCTGTACGAGGTGCGCAACGACCCGGAACAGCACGCACGCTCCCTGGCGGCCTGGCAGAAGCACATCTTGCCGGTGGTACGCAACCCATACCTGCGCAACCCGAACCTTTTCATTGAGAACCCGGAGATGCGAGAGCACATCTTCATGGGGGCGGAGGGCTTCTCGGAGTATCTCCGCCGGGAGTGGAGCGAGCCATTCGCCGAAGAGCGGATGACGGACGGGCTGCTCCGCAACCGCATGATGAACGAGCTGTTTCGGGAGACGGTGCCCGTGATCCTCCACGAGGACGACCTGAACGCGATGTACTACTCCATCGAGAACCGATCTCCATTCCTGGATCGCCACCTCTTCGATACCGCCTTCAGCATCCCGACCCGGCACCTCATCAACGACGGTCGCGCCAAGGCCCTGCTCCGCGACTCCATGCGCGGGATTGTGCCGGATCCAATTCTGGATAACCGGCGGAAGGTCGGCTTCAACGCGCCCGTCTTCTCGTTCCTGGACGTGCAAGATCCCGAGGTGCGGCGCGAGCTACTGGCCGATAGTCCCATCTGGGAACACGTGCACCGCGATCGGGTGGAATCGCTGCTCGCAAAGGCGCACCTGCCGAACAGCGAGAGCAAGTTCCTCTTCTATTTCCTTACCTGCAAGATGTTCCTGGAAGAGTACGCCGCATGAAGTACTGCCAACGCTGCATTCTTCCCGACACGCGGCCCGGCATCCGGATTGGCGACGACGGGATCTGCTCCGGTTGCGTGGGGCACAACGCGAAACAGAACGTCATCGATTGGGACGCCCGGCTTCGTGATTGGGAACAGGTGGTCGAGCGCGCGAAGGAGCGCAGCCGCGGCTACGACTGCCTCATCCCCGTGAGTGGTGGCAAGGACAGCACTTGGCAGGTGGTGAAGTGCCTGGAATACGGGCTCAACCCGCTGGCGGTTACGTGGAAGACGCCCGGCCGGACGGAGTTGGGACAACGCAACCTGGACAACCTGGTGCGCCTGGGCGTGGACCACGTGGACTATCAGATCAACCCGAAAGTTGAGCGGAAGTTCATGTACCAGTCGCTGGTGCGGTTCGGCTCTACCGCGGTGCCCATGCATATGGCGCTCTTCAGCATTCCGCTCAAGCTCGCCGTGCGGTATGAGATCCCGCTCGTGATCTGGGGGGAGAACGCCGCCCTGGAGTATGGTGGTACGGACGAGGACCGCTTCGGCTACCGGCTGAACAGCGAGTGGATTCGGAAATACGGAGTGGTGCACGGGACCACGGCGCAGGATTGGATCTCCCCAGAGCTCACCGCCAAAGAGCTGACGCCCTACTTTGTGCCGACCGACGAGGAGCTTTCGCAGGCGGGTGTGGACGCCGTGTTCCTCGGGTGCTATTTTTCCTGGGATCCGGAAGAGAGCCTCCGCGTGGCGACGGAGCATGGGTTCCAGTCGCGGGAAGAGGGGCCTCGCACCGGTTACTGGAACTACGCGGACCTGGACGACGATTTCATTTCGCTGCACCACTTCCTGAAGTGGCATAAATTCGGTATGACCCGGACGTGGGATAACCTCTCCGTGGAGATCCGGAACGGGCGGCTCACTCGCGACGAGGCGATCTCGGTTCTGCGTGCCCGCGGCGACGAGACGCCGCACGAAGACATCGAGAAGTTCTGTGCCTTCGCGGGGATCACCAAGGCGCACTTCTTCGACGTGATCGAGCGTTATCGCAATCCGCAGCTCTGGACTCGACGCGCCGGCGCGTGGGAGATCGAGGGCTTCCTCATTTCGGACTGGAACTGGTCATGAGAATCGACGTCACAGATCCCCCTCGCGTCTTCCGGGTCGGTTTGGGCGCCGACTTCTACCTCGCCGACTGCGCGCGGGTTCACCTGGCGCCGGACGAGCAGGTGACCTTTACCACCGAGGCCGGCGCAGAATACGACCTTGCGCGGAAGGACTTCGGCTTCTACGCCACGCCGTCTTTGAACGGACGCCTGATAGGCTTTGGACTGCGCGCGGTCTTGATCAGGAATCGGCAGGATCGTTACTATATCCTCCTGGTCGAGCGAGGGCGTGAGGCGAGTTTCGAGCAGTATTTGGAAGTCGAGCAGCTCCATATCGTTTGCTGGATGGATACGACGGAGGCCCTCCAGGCGCTCGAGGCCCGGATGACGCAAGGAGAGAGCGTTGATTCCACCTCCTGATCAATGCGCCATTTGCGGCAGCAGCTCGTTTACCCTGGTCTTCTCGTATGATGCACCGCCCGCGTTGGAGACGCGGTTCGACTTTGCCGAGCAGGGTGAATACCGCCGGTGCATCTACGCATGCGACTGCTGCGGGCACTTCATGTCCGTCCACACAATGGACGACAGCGCGCTCTATTTCGAAGACTACGTAAGCGCCAATTACGGAGATCGCCTGCGCGCCACGTTCGAACGGATCAGCGCCTTGGACCCGAGCCGGTCGGACAACGAAGGGCGGGTGCACCGGATCGTGGAGTTCACCGCGGGCCATTGGGGATCCGGCTCCGGGCAGGCACCCAGCGCCCTGGACGTAGGCTCCGGCCTCTGCGTATTCCTCCACCGCCTGAGGGCGCACGGGTGGTCCGGCACCGCCCTCGATCCCGACTCTCGGGCGGTGCAGCATGCCCGCGAAGTAGTGGGAGTGAACGCCATCCAGGGCGACTTCATGACCGTAGCTGGGGCGGGTACGTTTGATCTGGTGACGTTCAACAAGGTACTGGAGCACGTCAAAGACCCAATCGCGATGCTCGCCAAGAGCCGTGACTATCTCTCCCCGCGGGGAATGGTCTATGTCGAGGTTCCAGACGCCGAGTGTGCGGCGGTTGACGGTGCGGACCGCGAGGAGTTCTGCATCGACCACCCGCACGTTTTCTCGGCGTGCTCGCTAGTGATGCTCGCTACGCGGGCTGGATTCCGCGTGCGGCAGCTGGAGCGGCTCCAGGAGCCGAGTACCAAGTACACTCTTTTTGCATTTCTCTCCCCGGCTTAGCCCGGGCTCCTCAGTGTTCGCGCTCAGGCTCGGGTGCGATGGGAAGGATCGAAGTCGATGGCGGACGGATCGGGTAACCAGCCCCCCGCGCAGGTACACGCGCACTATGACGCAATCGCCGAGGGCTACAGCGACCAGTATCGCCGGGACGCGCTGTATAAGCGACAGCGCTATCCGGGCAACTATTTCCGGCTCCAGCTTCTCCTCAACTCCTTCATCGAGAAGGGGGTCAAGCGGGTGATTGAAGTGGGGGTCGGTGAAGGCACCCCCCTGGCTACGTTGGCCGGTGCGGGAATTGATGTCTGGGGCTTCGACATTTCCGAAAAGATGGTGGAGCGCTCCCGCGAAACCGTGGAGAAGCTGGGGATTAGCCGGGAGCGCATCTTCTGGGGCGACGTGGAAGATCCGATTACCTATGCCCACAGCCTCCGCGAAGGCCAGTTCGACGGCCTCATGGCGATGGGCGTCATGCCTCACATCGCGAACGACGACATGGTGCTGCGCAACATGTCTGCGATGGTGCGGCCGGGCGGCAGCGTCTTCATCGAGTTCCGGAACAAGCTGTTCTCGCTCTTTACGTTCAACCGCTACACCTACGAGTTCGTCATGGATGACCTACTTACCGGCGTGGCCCCGGCCGTGCGCGACGTGGTGAGCGAGGAGTTGAAGGCGCGCGTCCGGATGGACGTGCCACCGGTGCGCGCCACCACTGACAGCGGCACCGGCCCCGGTTACGACGTGATCCTCTCCCGCTTTCACAACCCGTTCGAAGCGCCCGAGTTGTTCGAGCGGCACGGGTTTACGGACATCAAGCTGCACTGGTACCACTACCACCCCGCGATGCCGGTACTTGAGAGCCAGATCGGCGAGCAGTTCCGTAAAGAAGCGTTCCGCCTGGAGCATGAGCCCTCCGGCTGGAAGGGCTATTTCCTCTGCTCGGCCTACGTGGTGGAAGCGGTCAAGCGCTAATGGGAGCCTCCGTGAATCCGGAACGAACCCTCGATGACGCGCTGGCGGAGGCGGAGGGACGTGCGGGCGTGCAGATGCACGACCTGATGACCGAACTCTACCCGATCTGCCGGAGCATTACTGGCGACGGCGTGCGGCAGACCCACGAAATTCTGCGGAAGTACGCTCCCCTCCAGTCATTCGAGATTCCCACGGGCACGGAGGTGTTCGACTGGACCATTCCGCGGGAGTGGAATATTCGCGACGCCTACCTGCGTGACCCCGAAGGTCGCCTCGTCTGCAGCTTCCGCGAACACAACGTCTGTGTGCTTGGCTATAGCACGCCGGTGCGAACTCGAATGTGCCTGGAAAAACTCCGGCCCCATCTCCATTCGCTGCGCGATCAACCCGATGTGACCCCGTATCTGACTTCCTACTACCAGGAAGATTGGGGCTTCTGCCTACCACACCGGGTGCTGGAGCAGTTGCCGCCAGGCGAGTACGAGGTAGTCATCGATTCGAGTCTCAAGGATGGTTCGCTGACCTACGGCGAAGTGATCCTTCCTGGCGAGAGTCAGGAAGAAGTGCTGGTGAGTTGCTACACCTGCCATCCTTCGCTATGTAATGACAATCTTTCCGGAGTGGTGCTTTGCGCTGCTCTGGCGCGCTGCCTGGAGGGCATTCGGAACCGTTATACGTACCGGTTCCTCTTCATTCCGGAAACAATTGGCGCCATTGCCTGGCTAGCGGTGAACGAAGGGCTTGTGGGCCGGATTAAGCACGGGCTAGTGGCCACGTGTCTGGGTGACGCGGGGCCGTCTACCTACAAGAAGAGCCGCCGCGGAAACGCGGAGATCGATCGCGCGGTGCTTCACGTTCTGCAGCAGAGTGGTGCCGAGTACCGGGTGGAGGAGTTCTTTCCTTCCGGGAGCGATGAGCGGCAGTTTTGCTCACCCGGCTTCAACTTGCCCGTGGGCTCACTAATGCGCACTCGCTACGCTCGATTCCCGGAATATCATACCTCCGCTGATAACCTGGAGTTCGTGCGGGAGGACGCGCTTGAAGACACTTTCATCAAGTACCTCCGCGTATTCCAGGTGCTTGAGGGGAACCGAAGTTACCAAAACCTGCTGCCAAAATGCGAGCCACAGCTAGGAAAGCGCGGACTCTACTCCTTGGTAGGTGGGCAGAAGCGCCAGGCGGCGAGTCAGATGGCTCTTCGCTGGGTGCTGAACTTTTCGGATGGATCACACTCCCTCCTAGATATCGCCGAGCGCTCGGGTTTAGACTTCACGACTCTTCGAGATGCGGCGGAAATCTTGTGTGAGCATCACTTGCTTGCTGAACTATAAGCCGATTATTCCAACCGTCCGAGATTCATTATGCCCTTGGAAGACATTGAAGAAAGCGTCAAGGCGTGTTACTCCACCTGGAGTGAGTCTTACTATGACGACTATTACGGGAGTAAGGCTGCCTACCCTCCGGTGCATCGGGACATTGTGCGTGGCATTCTCCGGGACGCCGGCGCCTCCAATGTTCTCGACGCGGGCTGCGGTCCCGCGTCGATGTTGCGGGACCTGACCGGACTCGGAATGGATCTATACGGCTTCGACCTCACTCCGGGAATGGTGACGGAGGCAAGGCGCGTACTGGGTGAGCACGGAATCTCGTCCGACCACGTGTGGGAGGGCAGCGTTGCTGCTCCGGAAGCATTTCGGGCACCGGGTGCCGGCGCGCCGGACCGGTTCGATGCCGCGATCTGCATGGGCGTGCTTCCACACCTCCCCGAGGAGTTAGACCGCGTCGTGATTGAGAACCTGCGCGACGCAGTGCGACCGGGGGGGCAGGTGGTGGTGGAAGCACGCAATCAGCTCTTCTCCCTGTTCACTCTCAACCGCTATTCTTACGACTTCTTCCTGCGTGACCTGGTCCGGGCGGACCACTTGAGGGAGCGTGCCGGTGCGGAGAGTGACGCACTCGATCAGGCGCTCGCTGCCATGAAGGGCCAGTTCCGTACGGATTTACCACCCACCCGCGGAGGCAAGGCCGACGAGCCCGGCTATGACGAAGTCCTCTCCCGAACCCACAATCCGTTCGTCCTTCAAGAAGCCGCACGTCGCGCCGGACTGCTAGATGTGCGTGTTCACTTTTACCACTTCCATGCCCTGCCACCCATGGTCCAGCAACTAGTCCCCGAGCTCTTTCTGCGGGAAAGCGTGGCGATGGAGCAGGCAGATGACTGGCGCGGCTACTTCATGGCCTCCGCGTTTCTGCTATCCGGTAGGTGTCCATGATCGGTGGGGACGGTTGGCTGAAGTACTGTATCTGGGAGCACAGCGCTACGGTCTGGGATCTCTACCGTCGCCGGTGTTTGCTCCAGGCAGAAGAGATGACTTGCGCCGCTCAGGCGGCCGAACTGTTCCGTTCGCGCGTGGCACCTGGGGATACGCTGCTGGACGCAGGCTGCGGGAGTGGCTACTTTTACCACTCCCTCCAGAAGCGGGGTATTCCGGCGCAGTATTACGGGATCGACGGCGCGCCTACGCTCATCGGCATCGGTCGCCGGTACATGCCCCAATTTGGTCTGCCGGCGGACCATCTCACGGTGGTCCGCCTGGAAGATCTGGACGCCAGCGCAGACCATGTTCTTTGTATGAACGTGCTCTCGAACATCGACAACTATCACCGGCCGCTCGAGCGGTTGTTGCAGACTGCGCGGAAGTCAGTGATTCTGCGGGAGTCGCTAGGAGATACGACCCAGTATCTCTACGTCAAAGACAAGTACCTGGACGAAGGATGTGACCTGAAGGTGCACGTCAACACCTACGCTTTGAGTGAGGTGTCCGACTTCATTCGATCCTACGGCTTCCGGGTCACCGCGGTGATGGACGAGCGCACACTGGGGCAGCCGGAACTCGTGATCGACTATCCGCACCATTGGTGCTTCCTGGTCGCCGAACGTGAAGTGGCGAGTTAGTGGATACCTGCAGGAATTCGTAAAGCAGTGGTGGCAGGGCCGGCCCGTGTGATTCAACGTCGTGACTCACACGGGAGACCCGCATGCCCCGCCGCTATCGCACTCGCAACCGACCTTCACGCCCGAGCAATTGGAGGAGGCGCGGCGGTTGGTTGCCAGTCACTCCGCGCCGCAAGCCCACGTCCGCCGCGCCCGTCTAGCGCTGGTTCTGGCGGAAGATCTGGCGCTCTCCTACAAAGAAGTCGGCGCGCTTTGTGACCTGGATGATGAGACGGTCTACAAGTGGCGGAGACGTTGGGCCTCCCACGGTCGGTCTCTTGCGGATGCCACGGGCCGTGACCAGGAGGCTGCGCCTTTCCAGAGGACTTGCTCGAAACTCGGCCGGCTGTGGGGAATCGTCCTCGCGCAGTTGTAGTAATTGGGTCGCTTCACCGACCTAGAGGTTGATGCAGCGGACTCGCAGGTGGCGTGTAACCGTACGCTGCGGTTCCCAGAGAAGGCGGGTGGGGGCGCTCCGGATCTGGCGGCGGTAGGGTATCACGCTCTGCCGTGAGGTGGGTTAGCAGCGGCTCCGGGCACGCCGTCGTGTCCGAAAGAGGCCCGTTTGTGGGCTTATTAGGCGATAGAACCTGAAGGCGCCCCTTGAGTGTCGCTGGAACTGCTGGAAATGGATCCTGGGCAGATAATGCGCGATCATCAGGGCGGATTCAGGAATGCTTCAACCCCGGTAGAAGCTCCGCTTTGCATGGCCGTGCGTCGTCCGGTGATCGATCTGGGTTTGCCTTGGTATTGGCAATGGTGGCAGAGATAGTAATATGAATCGGATAGTGGGTCTGTTGGACCTCGGGTCGCGAGTAGAGAGCGCCCCACTTGTCGAGCGGATGGCCAAGGCGTCCTTGCCCCTGGTTACTACGCAGATTGCCCAGGCAACCTGCCGCCATGCGACTTTCGGCATCACGGGGGACACCGGGCAGCCGGTTCGCTCGGGCGATCTGTTATTGGTTCTTGATGGTCGCCTGTTTAATCGCGAAGATTTAGGCGATTACACGACTGATGCGGACGCCATACTGAGCTCCTACCGCGAACGGGGCTTCGACGAGACCTTGCGGCGGCTGAATGGCGATTTCGCCATCGCCCTCTACGATGCCCGGCTCAATGCGCTCTGGCTCGGGCGAGATCGTTTCGGAGTTAAGCCGCTCTACTTCGCGGTCAGCCACGAGTTGTTCGGGTTTGGTTCGCGGCCACGAGCGCTGCTTGCGATGCCGGGGATTAGTGGAGAGGTAAACCACCGGTACGTGGCCCGCTTTGCCGGATCCCACTACCGCGCGTTCGACAATGAATGGGACGCGTCTCCCTACGCCAACATCCGTCAGGTTCCGCCCGCTCATGCGGTGCGGGTCACCGGAGGCGGTGAGATCGCCCAGCACGCCTATTGGAGCCTGAGTGATGCGCCGGACTATCGCGAGTCGGAAGCCGAACTCGCCGAGCGATACCGGGAATTGCTGCTCGATGCGGTTGCGCGGCGGGTGAAGGTCTCGGATCGGCGTGGGTTCACCCTCTCTGGTGGTATGGATTCCTCGTCGGTGCTGGCCTCGGCTGTGAAGGTCACGGGGAACAAGCAGCCGGCATTCTCTACCGTCTATGAAGACAAGACGTACGACGAGTCGGACGAGATCGTCTCCATCCTGGACGCGACCGTATCGCAGTGGCATCGGGTTCCGGTGGACAATCCGGATGTCTTCGGTCTGATTCGCCGGATGGTTGAGGTGCATGACGAGCCGGTGGCCACAGCCACCTGGTTGGCGCATTTCGTCCTCTGTGAACAGGCGGCCGAACTGGGTTTTCGCTCATTGTTCGGAGGCTTGGGCGGTGATGAGCTGAACGCGGGGGAGTACGAGCACTTCCTCTACCACTTCGCAGACCTGCGCGTGACCGGTAACGAGGCGATGCTCGCCCGCGAAGTGGAGATGTGGGCGCACTACCACGACCATCCGATCTACCGAAAGAACCGGGACGTTGTGGAGCAGGGGTTCGCACGGCTCGTTGATCTTGACCGTCCGGGTTATTGCCGGCCGGATCGGGCTCGCCTGGATCGATACGTGGGCACGCTGGATCGTGACTTCTGCGATTTGCGGGGTTACGAGCCGGAAATGGACCATCCGTTCTCCAGCTTCTTGAAGAACCGCACCTACCAGGACCTCTCGCGCGAGACGATTCCGCCCTGTCTCCGTGCGGAAGACCGGCAGGCGGCTGCATTCGGGCTAGAGAACTTCCTTCCCTTTCTCGACCATCGCCTCGTCGAGTTCATGTACCGCGTCCCGGGAATCTTCAAGTATCGGGAAGGGGTTACAAAGCACCTCCTGCGTGAAGCGATGATCGGCGTGCTTCCGGAAGAGACCCGCACGCGGGTGAAGAAGACGGGGTGGAATGCACCGGCGCACGTCTGGTTCTCCGGCGCGGGGCGGGAGCCGCTCCTGGATTTGGTTCACAGCCGACGCTTCCAACAGCGGGGCATATACAACATTCCGGAAGTGTTACGCCTGGTGGATGAGCATGAGGACGTCGTGTCTTCCGGGCGCGCGGAAGAGCATCACATGATGTTCCTCTGGCAACTTGTCAATTTGGAACTGTGGCAGCAAGCAATCGAGCAGTGGGACCTCGACTAAATCCATGCGAAAGATCCTCAGCAGGCTCGTCCGAGTTAATCCCTCCGTTCACGCGGCCGCCGTCCGTGCGTATGCGCCGGTTGAGCGGCAGTATGGGCGCTTCCGGCGTGCGCGCCAGTTTACCCCGCACCAGAACACGGTTCGCCGCGTCCTGGCGCCGCGCCGGCGCCGCGGCCGCGCAACTGGTCCGCGGATTCTTTTCCTGAGTACTCGAGGGCTGAACTTCCATCAACTCGTCGACGGCGTGATCGCGCACGGGCTGGAGCTTCGGGGCGCGGAGTGTAGCTTCTTCACCTGTGGCGGTGGGTTGTCACTTTGCGATATCGCGTTCGAGCACCTGGGCGTTACGCCGACGCACTGTGAGTACTGCTCGGATTGTTCGCTCAAAACGATTACCGCGTTCGGAAACCCCCGCCCATACACCTTGCGGGGCCTGCTGACGGAGAGTGAGATCGCGGAGTGGTCCAGCCGGGCGATCCTCCTGACGGCTGATGCCAGCCAGTATACCTATCGAGGCGTGCCCGTAGGGGAGCTCGTGAGTCTCTCCGTGCGGTATATCCTTTGCCGCTGCACCCTGCCGGATACGCCCCAGGTGCGTGAATACTGGGCCCGGATGGCGGTCTCGGCGTGCATGTTGGTAGACGCTTTCGAGCGGTTGCTGGAGCGAGTCAAGCCGGATCGCATCTTTATGTTCAATGGGATGGGCTTTCCGGAGAAAGTGATGCGCTTCCTCGCGGAGCGCCATGGCATTCCGTACACCACCTACGAAATGGGGATGCGGCCCCACTCCCTTTGCCTAGCACATGATTCCGTCTCCAACCTCCTAGAACTGGGGAAAGAATGGGCACGGTTCTCGGTCGAGCCGTTGACCCTGGCCCAGGATGGTGAGCTAGATGAATACCTGGGTAGGCGGTGGTCGGGCGGCGGCGGCATTGAAGTCTACTGGCCCACGATGGAAGGGGATCAACAGGCAATTCGGCAGAGGTTGAACATCCCCGAAGGTGCACGCATCGTTACCGCGTTCACCAACGTTAGTTGGGATACTGCCGCGCAAGAGCAGCATCTAGCCTTTCCGGGAATGCTGGACTGGTTGCGCGAGACGGTGAAGTACTTCGGCAAAGAATGGCCTGACGACATCCTCTGTGTACGAGTGCATCCTGCGGAAGCTAAGTTCTGGGTGCCGACCAACGAGAAGGTTGTCGACGAACTCCATAAGATGGAGCTTCCCGCCAACCTGCGCATTATCGGACCGGAAGAGGACATCAGTTCTTACGAACTAGCGCGGATGAGCGATCTTGGCCTGGCGTATCTGTCCACCATCGGCCTAGAGATGGCCGTGATGGGGCGGTCGGTTGTCGTGGGTGGAAAGCCGCATTACCACGGCAAAGGGTTCACCTACAGCGCCCGGACGGAGGCCGAATACCTGGAGTTTCTCCGGCCCGGAGCAGTGCCGCGGATGCTTTCAGCCGAGGAGCAGCTGCGAGCGAGGCGCTACGCTTACTGCTTATGGTTCCGCTATGGGGTCGACTTTCCGTTTGTTACCATTCCGAAGCCCGCGTGCCCCGAAGTGTTCCTGGATGATCCGGAACTCCTTGAGCCGGGGCGGCATGCGGAATTCGATCTCTGGTGTCGAGCCATCCTGGAAGGCGAGGACGTGCTCACACTGCGGTGGGAAGCAGAGCACGCCGCGACAGAACGCAGGGGTACGGCGGAGTGCGGCGTCTAGGGGAACGCTTCGTCAATGATCAGATACCTCCGCGGGTCGCAGGTCCCGCAGTTGCGGTTCCCGCGGCGGTGGCCCATGGTGGTGCTGTACCACAGCTTCTATCAGACGGTCGATCCGTCGGATCCGTTCCTCAGCTTCAATCTCTCCTACCAGCGGTTGGCTGCGCAGCTTGAGGCGCTCACTCGCAGCTACCGCATCCTGGACGAGAGCGAGTTCCTCGAGATCGCGCGTGATGGTTTCCGCCACGCGCACGGCACCTGCTTGGTCACGATTGATGACGGTTACCGAGCGCTCTGCCGTCCGGAGGTGGTGGACGTCTTCGCCAGCTACGAGGTGAGGCCGCTTTTATTCCTAATCGCGGGTTACCTGGAGGGAAAGACCACTCCCTGGTACGCCCCCCTCGTCTCCCTTATCCGGAACTGCACGGGCACCCTCCAGTTCAACCGGCGGCCATGGGACCTCTCCGACGCGACCGGTCGCTTCTTGCTCTACCAGCACATCGAACGTTATTTTCTAAAGCGCACCCCCGCCGAAGCTCAGGAGCAGTTGGAAGCGCTGGCGAGATTGACCGGCCACGATCTCAGCCGGATTGAGCCGGACCTTGAGCCGATGAGCTGGGAAGAGGCGCGCTCGCTCCATCGTCAGGGCTGGGCGCTGGGATCCCACGCGTGGTCCCATCATCCGTTGGGCCGGCTGACTGCAGAGCAGCTTGAGCTGGAGTTGGGCGAGAGCCGCCGCTTGATGGAAGAGCGGCTCGGCTTTCCGGTGCGGACCTGCAGCTATCCCAACGGGAGCGAATCGGCGCTGGTCCGGGAAGTGGCGGCGCGGCATTACGAAGCGGGTTTCGCCGTCAACAGCGATCACGCGAACGACCGGTACCAGATCCCACGGCACGACTTAGGCGCCTATCCGTTCCACGACTTCCTCCGGTTTCGCGCTCTACACCCGGCCGTACGTGCCGTTCACGGCACCGACGCGGACGTCGGTGCCGAGCGGCGGCGCCAGAAGCTGGAATGGCTCACCCGGCACGCTTGGCACCCGAACGGGCGAGTGGGGATGCGCCAGTTGGTGCTCTATCGCGGCGTGCCGGATCGGATTGAGGTTCGGGAGACTGAGCGGCGGGAGCCGGCGCCGGTGCGGGCAGCCGGACGGCCGCGTGTGGCCGTGCTCTGTCGCTCCAATCCCTGGAACCGGTACGCGGTGTCCCGGCTTAGCCGGGAACTAGACCTGGTGGGCGTAGTAGTGGAGCGAGACCCGGGCGATCCCCTGATCACTGCGGAAGTCATGGGTGAGCAGTCGGTCGAGCGAGGCGCTTACAGTCTGCCCCCGGAGCAGCGTCCGTGGTACCCGCTGGATCATCCGCGCGGCACGCTCCTCGACCTCACGTTCGGGCGCTCCTGGGAAGCCTTCCATATGGAGCCGGACACGCCGCTGCTGGCCCTGTCTCCCGGGGAGAGCATCAATTCAGATCAGGTCGGACAGGTGCTGGACGCCTGGTCGCCCGACTATATCTTCGTGTTCGGGACTTCCCTCGTGCATGAGCGGATCTACGGCCGCGCTCGCCGGTGTGCTGTGAACATGCACAACGGGCTCTCTCCGCATTACCGGGGCAGCTACACGCTGTGGTGGCCGCTCTACGAAGGTCGTCCGGAGTACCTCGGCGGCACGCTGCACCTGCTGAGCCCCCAGATCGATGGGGGCGCGGTCTTTTTTCAATGGCAGCCGCGCGTCGATGGATCGGAGACGCCGCCGGAGTTGGAGATGATCGTCCAGCGGGACGGGATCGAGCATGTGATCGCCTTGCTCAAGCGACTGAACGCCGGGGAGACCCTCCGCCCGGTGCCGCAGGAGCGCGAGGTGGGCGGGCTCTATCTGGCGGCGGAGTTTACGGCGGATTTTCAGGACACCGTCTACGCAAAGTTGCGCGAGGGGCTCCTGGCAGAGTTTGCGCGGCATCAGGACGAGCGCAGGCGGAACGTGCCCTTGCTGATCTCTCCCGATTGGCACGCTGGGGGCCGATCACACGATCTGGCGGCACGGCTGGGGTAGGCGACGCGGGCTCGACGATCCGCGCGAGGGCAGGTTGGAGTCAGGGTCCAGCAGAGCTATGGTTCGCACGAGCATCGTCATTCCCACCCATAACCGCGCGGAGATGCTGCGAGACGCCATCGAGAGCGCGCTGGCTTTGCCCGGCGCCAGTGCGCGGGAACTGATTGTAGTCAACGACGGCTCCACAGACGCTACGGACGCGGTGCTGCGAGGCTACGGCCGTCGCATCCGGGCTCTCTCCGTGAGCCATGGCGAGCGCAGCCGGGCGCGGAACGCCGGGCTGGCGGCGGCAACGGGCGACTTCGTGGTCTTCCTGGACGACGACGACGTGTTCCTGCCGGAAGGGCTGGAGCGACTGGAAGCGGAGTTGGAGAAATCATCGTCAGACGTGGCGATGGTCTACGGTAAGCCGCGGTACGTCAAGGTCGATCCGGACAGCCCGTTAGCCGGGACCTTACCTCCCCAACTGGGGGCGAGCGGCTGGATCCTGCCACAGCTCCTCTGCAACAACTTTCTGGTGGTGGGAAACCTGGTTGCCCGGCGGGAAGTACTTCAGGCGCTCGGTGGCTTCGACTCCGCCTGGCCCCCCGTGGAAGATTACGAGCTCTGGGTGCGCGTCGCCGCGGGCAAGCGCATCGTTTATTGCGACGTCGAATCCGCCGAGATTCGCCTGCACCGCTCGAACAGCACTACCGCGATGGACCGGTCGTTCCAGAAGTCCGAGGGCGTGCGCGAAGGTTACCTGCTGTCGCCTCGGTGCCTGCAAGACGCGGCCTCGCGGGATGCGGCGGGTCAGCCCGCCGCCCGTGAGGCGCTTGCGCATGTGATCCTGGACCTGGCGCGCCAGCGTTGGTGGCAGGGTGACGTGGCCACCAGCCGCCGTGCCTTTAGCCAGGCCGTTCGCCTGGCACCCATGCAAACACTCCGCGGCGCGGGGGAGCTCTGGCGCCTCTGGCTTCCGCGTCGCCGCTACGCTTCGCTTTCCGCCTCCGAAAACGCGAGCTCCTGATGAAGCGGGTTTTACATATCTTTCCTCTCTGCGGCCGGGCAGGCACCGAAGCGGTGATCCGGTTTCTTATCCGGGGCCTCGCCGCGGAAGGCATCGAGTCGGAAGCGTACTTCCAGCGCGACGTGGGCGGCAGCGACCTCTTCCGGGAGTTGTGCCCCATCCACTTCGAAGCGGACCGGCCGCTGGTCGACGTCTTGCGCGAGGGCAACTTCGACGCGATCCACGCCGTAACGTCATCGATCACCATCGACGTGCCGGAAGCGGTGGCTGCTTCCGGTTTCACCGGCCCGGTGATTGCGTCGTGCCACAACGACTACATCATTGGCTGGAATCGGTGCAACGCGAATGCGGTCGTGGCGCTCACGGAGTGGTGGGCCCGGAAGATCCGGCCGTACACGGACGTTCCGGTGGCGGTGATCGGGAATCCCGTGGAACTGGACCGCTTCCAGCCGCCGGCCGAGAGTGTGCCCGGTAAGCCGATTCTCGCCTGGATCGGCCGCTCCGGCGACCCCAAGAAGAACATCGAGCGCTTCAAGAAGGTGATCGCGGCCCTGCCTCCGGACCAGTACGACATCCGGGTCGCCGATACGGACACCCGCGACGACCCGTCCGAGCTGTTCGGCGAGCTGACGGACCGCGTCTCCTGGTATGGGCGGCTCCACTACACCCGCATGCCGTCCTTCTACCAGGAGATTGCAGCCTCCGGGGGACTGCTTCTCTCCACTTCGGACGATGAAGCGTTCCCCATGTGCATCCTGGAAGCCATGGCGAGTGGCTGCACCGTGGTAGTGCCGGACGCGTGGGGCTCCGAAGAGATCGTGGAGCATGGGGTAACCGGTCTGATCTACCGCCGCGCCGAAGGGACCGCGGAGATCCTCGCTTTACTGCAGCGAGTTACGGATCCGGAATTCCGCGCGCGAATGTCAACCGCGGCGCGCACCTGCGTGGTGCAGCGCTACAGCCTGAATGAGGTGACCAGCCAGTACCTGCGCGTGCTGCGAGAGGCCGCGGCGCTGCCCCGGCGCACGTCCGCCTCTGCGCGCCTCTCCTGGGCGCTGCGGTCCGTCGGCTTCTACCTCCACCGTCCGCCCCGTTCGCTCTGGCTCTACCGGCCACGGCGTGCGGCCGAGGCGCTCGAGCGCGCGCTGCGGGCGAACGATGCCGGGCGCAAGCAGCAGGTACGGGACGCCCTCCTCGAAGCCGGCCGGTTCTTCCCGGTGGTCTACCTCCGGCCCTGGCGCGCCAAGTTTTTGCTGCGGACGCTGTTGTTTCCGTCCGGCCGTGGTCGGTGATCCCATGCCTGAGAGCCGACCGCGGGTGTCCGTGATCATTCCCGTCTACAACCAGGTGGAGTTGCTGGAGCGCTGCCTGCACTCCTTGCAGCGTCAGACTGAGCGCCACATCGAGGTGCTGGTGGTCAACGACGAGTCCCCGGAAGATCCCGGGCATGTCCTCGCGCGCTTCCCCGAGGTCCGCGCCCTCCAGATGGAGCGGAACGGGGGATATGCCGCCGCCAACAACCGCGGGCTTCCGGAAGCCCGCGGAGAGTACCTTCTCTTCCTGAACTCGGACACGGAGCTACCGGAAGAAGCCCTGGAGCGGATGGGTGAGTACCTGGATACGCACCCGGACGTGGCGGGCATTCACCCGGTGCACCGGGACCGAGACGGTGGCCTCCAGCAGATGTGCTTCCGGTTTCCCACGTTGCGCCTCGGCTTCGTCTGGGACTCGGTCGTGCACCGGAGGTGGCCGGAACACCCGCTGATTCGAGACTTCCTGATGGCGGATTGGAATGGGCTCACGGAGCGCGAACTGGAGCATGCCTCCACCAGTTGTCTCCTCTTCCGGCGCGAGGTGTATGAACGCATCGGAGGCATGGACACGAATCTGCGACTGTTCTACAACGACACCGACTTTTGCTATCGCCTGGCCCGCGCAGGGTTCGTGCTGCGCTACTTCCCGCAAGTAGAGATTCTCCATCACGGGGGCGCGAGCGTGGGGACCTTCACGCTGGCGGATGCCCAGGTGTACGGCGATCGCTACCGCTACTATCGAAAGTGGTTCGGTTGGAAGGGCGCCCTCGCCGTGCGGACTGCCCTCTGGTCGCGGGTGTGGTACGAAACGCTCACGGAGTTGGCGCACGGCGACTTGCGCTTTGCGGCCCGAAAGCTCCAGCGGGGGATTCGCCTCAACCGCGCGCTGGTGCCTACGCCGTGAGTAGAGCCCCACGCATTGCGGTGATCCAGCCGCGCCTCGACGGTCATGGTGGGCTTGAGAAGTACGGGGTGTTCGTCATCGAGACCCTTTGCCGGCACTGGCCCGTCGACGTCATCACGGAGCACGTGGTGGACCTGGAGCGCGTCGAACGGGCGTTCGGTGTGCGCCTCGACCGGGCGAACTTCATCTGCGACCCGCGCTGTAGTCCCCAGCCCACGCTGTCCGGTGGTGTCGGAGGGCGCCTGCAGCGCTGGCGCTCGGCCCGGGATTTCCACGCGTTGACGGCCCGCTACGACCTGATCATCGGCCAGACGATCGGACTCCCGTACCGCAGCGGCGCTGCGACCAGCATCATGCTCTGCCATTTCCCGGTGGTGCGCTCCGACAAGGTGGACACCAGCTTAACCGGCTCCTGGCGCCTACTCCTCTCGTCCACCGGCCGGGAGCAGCGAGCGATTCGCGCACGTCTGGCGAGTTGGGACCGCATCATCTGCAATAGCCAGTTCACGCAGCGGTGGATCAGGTGCTATTGGGCGCGCGAGGCGACCATCGTTAACCCGCCCATCGAGAAGCCGGACTCGCCGGATCTCAGCGCCAAGCGAGCGTGGATCGTGGGGGTAGGATTCTTCGGGCGTCCGGCGGGTGGGCCGGAAGAGCCGTGGAGCTACAAGCGGCAGGAGTTGTTGATCGACACTTTCAAGGCGCTCTGCGACTCCGGGCTGCACGGCTGGGAGCTTCACCTGGCCGGACACGTGCTTCCCCCTACACCAGAAGTCCACGCCTACGTTGGTGAACTCAGAGCCCGCGCCGACAATTACCCTGTGTTTCTTCATCCGAATTGCAGTCACGAGGAGTTGCTGGGCCTCTACCGGCAGAGCTCCATTTTCTGGCACGCCACCGGGTATGGCGTGAATGACGAGCAATCGCCGGAAAAGATGGAGCACTTCGGGATGTCGACGGCGGAAGCGATGGGCTGGGGGTGCGTGCCGGTGGTCATCAATAAGGGTGGACAACAGGAGATTGTGGAGCACGGCAAGAACGGCTACCTCTGGGACACGCTGGAGCAGCTTCGAGACACGACCGCTGCGGTGGCGCAGGATCACGCGGCACTCCAGGATTTGCGGCTGGCCGCCGTGGAGCGAGCGCAGTACTTTGGCCTGGAGCGATTCCGCTCCCAGATCACGGAGTTGGTCCGGAACGAGCTCGGCACGCTGAAAGGATTGCAGCGATGAGCCTCGTCGAGCCCCTCGCCTCCGCGCCCGCGCTTCGGGCGGATCCCGCCTCCCGCGTCCTCTTTCACACGTACGACTGGGCTTACCAGCGCCCGGGCGGCGGGGAAGTCCAACTGCTCCAGACCAAGCGGCACCTGGAAGAGCTGGGGACCACCGTCGAACTTTTCGACCGCTGGCACACGCGCCTCTCGGAATACCGGTTGGTGCACTCCTTCTCCATGCTGCCGCACATGTTCTGGGAGCCGGTGAAGCTGGCCGGCTGTGCGCTGGCGGTCTCCACCATCCACTGGCCCCATATCTCCGCGCCCAGCCGGCGGCACGACATGAAGCATGCCGTGCTGCGGGCTACCAGGCGCGTGTTGGGAATCCCCGAGGAGAATCGCGGCCTGCCGTTCCAGCACGTCGACATTTTCTTTCCCAACTCCCAGATGGAAGCCGACCTGATGTGCCGGGCTTACAGCCTGGATCCGGGCAGGATGCACGTAGTCCCGAATGGGGTGGAAGAGCGGTTCGTCGACGCGACGCCGGACCGCTTCATCGCGGAGTTCGGCCTGAGAGACTTTGTGTTGTGTGTCGGGCGGATCGACGGTCGCAAGAACCAGTTGGGGCTGCTCCGCGCGCTGCGGGGCGCGAGCTATCCCATCGTGATCATCGGGGAGCCGGTCCTCGGTCAGGAGCGGTACTTCGAGGAGTGTCGCCGGGAAGCGGGTCCGAACGTCCACTTCCTCGGCAAGCTCGAGCATGGCTCGCCGCTCCTGGCTTCCGCCTATGCCGCGGCAGCGCTCCTGGTGCTGCCGAGCTACATCGAGACCCCCGGCCTGTGCGCGTTGGAGGCCGGGCTGGCCGGAACGCCCCTGGTGGTCACGGCGCAGGGTTGCACGCGGGAGTATTTCGGAGAGCACGCGCTGTACGTGAGTCCGGATTCGCCGGAGCAGGTGCGCAATGCCGTAGAACGCGTGCTTAAAGATAGGCCCGATACCGGAGCGCTGCGGGAGCGCATTCACAGCCGTTATCTGTGGCGTCATGCCGCCGAGGCGACGCGAGCTGGATACCAGCGGGCGCTGACCATGGTTTCATCATCCTGAGGGAGTGAGGATGCACGTACTAATTCCGGCCGGCGGACGGGGTGTCCGGCTGCGGCCACTCACCAACGCCTGTCCAAAACCACTGCTCCCCCTGGGCGATCGGGCGATCCTTTCCCACATCCTGGATCGGATTCCGGCAGAGTTGCCCGTGACCGTGCTGGTCACCGAGGAAGTCGCTCCGGCCTTTGAAAGCTGGAAAATGACGTTGTCTTCAACCCGCAACGTGCAGCTCTACGTGGAGCAGCCGCGTCTTACCGGGCTGAATGGCCCGGTTGTGGCGCTCGCGGATTGCATTCGGGACCGCGCGATCGACGACGACCTGGTCATCTTCATGGGAGACAGCGTCTCGCCGTTCCGGCTGGGAGAGTTCCTGGGCGGGGATTCACGCACGCTCCGGCTCGCGGCTTTCCAATTGCCGGACCTGCGAGACGCGTCTCGGTTCGGCGTGCTCGAGATTACGGACGAGGACCTGGTCCTGGGTTTCGAAGAGAAGCCGGCGGCGCCGCGTTCCCCCTGGATCTTTACCGGCTGCCTGCGTGTTCCTCGTGCCCAGCTGGGAGTGCTCACCGAAGTGGGAGAAGGGTCCCTACCCCAGATGGGACATCTGGTGGAGCGCTACCTGGAACTGGGTCAGACCATTGAGGTCTTCCGCGTTGAGGGCGCGTGGCAGGACATCGGCACGTTCAGCGCCTACCTGGAAGCCCATCGGGCGCTGGCGCCCGGTGCGGTCTTGCAGTCCCTCGCGGCTCTCGGCAATCAGCTTAGCGGCGTGGTGTACGTGCATCCGGGAGCCCACGTGGCCGGATCTACGCTCACCAACTGCATCGTCGGCGAAGGTGCGCGAGTTGAGAACGCGCAGTTGACCAACTGCGTGATCCATCCGCGCGTCCACGTTACGGACCGCGTGGTCCGGGATAGTCTGCTCTCTTTGGAAGCCGAGTTGGCGCTCGGTTAGGAAGACCGCCTCGTTATGCGATCGATTCTTGTTACTGGCGGGGCCGGCTTCATCGGCTCAAATTTCTCTCGGCAACTCACGGAGGCGGGCTACGCCGTCACCGTGCTGGACGACCTCTCCCTCGGCCGGGCTTCAAACCTCACCCCGGAGATCCGCTTGATCCAGGGCGACGTGGCGGATGCCGCGATCTGGGAGCAGGTTCCGCCCGCGGACTACGTGGTGCATCTGGCAGGCGCGTCGTCGGCCCCCATGTTCCCGGGCCATCTACCGGAGTGCTTCCGCAACAACATCGAAGGGTTCATCCGAGTGCTGGAATACGCCCGGGCGAGCGGTACCAAGCGCGTCCTGTACGCCTCTACCTCTTCGGTGTACGGGAACACCGAGCCCCCGCTGCGAGAGAATGGCCCCCTCGATATTCCGAACTTCTACGCGGTCTCCAAATACTGCATGGAGCAATTAGCCCGCATGTTCTACCTTCAGTACGATCTGGAGGTAATCGGATTCCGCTTCATGAGCGTCTACGGCCCTCGCGAAGACCACAAGAAGAACTTCGCCAACCTTGTTTCCCAGTTCATCTGGGACGTAGAAGAGGGACGAGCCCCGGTGGTCTATGGCGACGGAGCCCAAACGCGTGACTTTACGAACGTGAGCGACATCATCCAGGCGATCCGCCGCGCGATGGAAACGCCCCGGCCCCTGGGAAGCACGGTCTTCAACGTGGGCACGGGCAAGGGGACGCCGGTCAACGAACTGGTGGACCTTCTGGGCGAACTGATGGAGCGGCCCGTGAACCCGCAGCACATTCCCAACCCGGTGAAGACGGGTTATGTGCGGCAGCAGATTGCAGACGTGAGCCTGGCGCAGGACGTGCTTGGCTATGAGCCCTCGATCACGCTGCGGCAGGGCGTTCAGGAGATTCTCGACGTGCGGCGCGGGACCCGAGCAAACCAGGGAGGGACCCCGTGACACTTCCCACAGCCATTCCCAAGGTTGAGACCTGGGACCGGGTTTGGGAGCGGTATGAGACGCTGACCGAGCCGACCACACCGCGCCTGGTGGACACGCTCGCGAGCCTGGATCCCAAAGGCAAGCTGATCTGCGAGGTCGGCTGCGGAACCGGCAAAGACAGCGTGAAGCTGGCCTCGATGGGTGCGAAGGTCGTAAGTGTCGACTTTTCGCAGTCTGCGCTGGCGCTGGTGAGACGGAAGATCGAGCCGCTGGAAGGCCCGGTGCCGCAGCTACTCGGTGGAGACACGCTCAACCTTCCGTTCCGCGACAATACGTTCGACATCATGTTCCACCAGGGTTTGCTGGAGCATTTCCACGATCCGGGGGCGGTGTTGCGTGAGCAGGGGCGCGTGATCAAGTCCGGCGGCTACCTGTTGGTGGATGTGCCCCAACGCTTCAATTGGTATGCGGTCACCAAGCGGCGCCAGATGGCGCGCGGCGAGTGGTTCGCCGGTTGGGAGACGGACTTTACGCTGGGCGGTCTTCGGTCGGTGATGCGGCGCGCGGGATTTGAGCCGGTCGCGTCTTATGCCTACGGGTTCAACCCGCCGGCACTGTGGGTGCTTCGCCACCTGCACGAAGTAGGGGAGGGACGCTTCGGCCGCCCGCTGATGCCCCGCGTCCTGGGCCGGATGTATGACGCCGCCTGGCGCTGGTGGGAAGGCACCGACCTCGCGGGTCACGCGCTCGTCTGCATCGGAGTGCTGGGTCGCAAACTCGGATGAGCGTGTTGATGGTGTCGACTTTCCCGCCAGAGCGGTGCGGCGTCGCGTCGTACGCGGCGCAGAGCGTCCGTGCGCTCCGCGAGGCCGGTGACACCGTGCGCGTGCTCACCTGGGACGGTGGGAAAGGGGACATCCTCCTTGCCGCTCCGCCGCGGGGACGCCGCGTAGCGGACCTCATCCCACACTGCCGGGCCGCCGGGCGGGTCATCCTTCATTACATGCCCTCGTTCTACACCGGCGGCTCCCGTTTGGACGAGCTGCTCGCGCGGGTGTGGATGACGCGGTTGTTCCGGTCTGTCGCCGCTCTCGAAGTCATCGTGCACGAGCAGTCGTGGTATCCCCCGGTGGACGAGCTGAGCGTTCCGGGCCGGCTCCTCTGGGCGCTGGAGCGCCGCCAGTGGGCCGCGGCGCGAACCCTGCGCTTCCACAACCAGGCCGCGATCGATACCCACTGCAAGCGGTTCCGGCTATCGGGCCGCAACGCCACGGTGGTGACGCACGGCCGTGACTTCCGCGCCAACTATTCCGGGGGACGGCCAGAGGCTCGCCGGGAATTGGAGATCAGTACGACCGAACTGACGTTTGCTTCGGTGGGTTTCGTCACTCCTTACAAGGGATATGAGCTCGCCCTGGAAGGCCTGTCTGCGGCGCCCGATCTTTCGTGCCGGTACTTCATCGTGGGCAGCATCCATCCGAAGAACGATCCCCGCGACCAGGAATACCTGGCGCAATTGAAGCGGCTCGCCGGTGGAGACCCCCGGGTAGAGTTCCGCGACGAGTTCGTGGACGACGTGGCGTTCGACCGCTGGATCGCGGCGGCGGATGCGGTGTTGCTGCCGTATCGAAGCAGCACTTCCTCCAGCGTGCTGGCGCGTTGTCACCTGCTGGGAACGCCTGCCGTGACCACGCGCGCGGCCGGTCTGGATGCGGAGCTGCATTCGAGCGATGTGGCCGTGGACTCCCCCCAGGAATTCGCCGCCGCGCTCCGCCGCTGGAGGCAGCCGCTCGCGATGACTGCCGGGCTCGGGTCATGAAGCGGCTTAGGATGGTGCTCGGAGGGCCTCGGGGCGGCCTCGGGGGCGCGCAGCGGATTGTCGAGTGCCTCGAGCGCCGGCTCACGCGCGAAGGCTGGGACGTAGAGTGGTTCGGTCCGGCCAACGTGCCTCGCGTCCGCACCTCCCAACGCTATCCTGGACTGAATGAGGGTCTGCGCGCGCTGGCCGTTCGCGCGGCCCTGCGCCGCCTTCCCCGGGCGGACATGACCCTCTCTCACGGGATGTACGGCCTGGGTACGCCAGGCAGGCGCATCCATGTCTTTCACGGCACGTTCCCCGGCCTCGTCGAAGCGTGCCGGTCACGGCTGCCGCGGCTGGACACGCTGGTGATGCGCTGGTTCAACGGCACGTTGGAGCAACTCAGCGGGGTCGGCGCGCTGCGGGTGGCGGTTTCGCGGCAGGTGGTCGACGAGGTAAAGACCTACTTCGGTCTATCCTGTCATGAAACGATCCACAACGCCGTGGACGTGGCGCACCTGTCTCGCGCGGCTGGCGGACGCGATCTGCGGGCGCAGTTCGGCTTGCCCGCCGGCCGGCAACTGATCGTGACCGTCGGGCGGATGGACTACGGCAAGGGACTGGAGACGGTGCGAGCGATGCTGCCGCTCCTTCCGGAGCGAGCCCATCTGGTGCTGGCGGTACCGTCCGCCGCGGAAGCGGAGCGCGTGAGTGACCTGCCAAACACGACGGTAATCCCCGGCGTGCCCTACGAACAGCTCCCGGATCTGTACGAGGCGTGCGACGTGCTACTCTGCCCCTCGCGCTACGAAGGGTTTGGCCTTACGCTCCTGGAAGCATGGGCAGCCGGAAAGCCAGTGGTTACGGGGCGCGTCGGAATCGTGCGTGAGCTTCAGGGCCGCGAGCC